>ODAJ012122256.1_pt1 | contig 10092 bp, 7 predicted proteins | sample 1539241 | NCBI WGS metagenome assembly ODAJ01 (sample SAMN02144231, study PRJEB22623) | gut metagenome | biome: sheep rumen | host: Ovis aries | place: New Zealand
AGTAAAAGCAATTGAGAAACTACAGAAGATTGGCAAGTACGAAGGCACTCACCGCTATGTGATGCAGCCCGAGATGTATGCCCAGTTGGCTCAGGACAAGGTGATTAAGGAGGCTGCGCTGCGCAGTGGCGTGAGCCGAGGCATCATGCAGGCATGCTGGGACGCAGCCGGCGAGGTAATCAAGGCATGGGCAACAGAAGGCCACAGCGTGGCACTGCCAGGATTGGGAACCATGCGCTTCGGCCTGCGCGCCAAGAGTGTTGCCACCGTGAACGAGGTTAAGGCAGGCCTCATTACCAGCCGCCGTATTATCTTCACGCCCAACACGGAGTTGAAGGACGAGCTGGCCGACACTACGGTGCAGATTACCTGCTACGACCGCAACGGCAACGAGGTGAAGCGTGTTACCAGCACCGACGACGGTGTGGTGGAGGACCCAGAAACCACCAACCCCGATAACCCCGACAACCCCTCTCCTAACTCCCCCGAGGGGGAGGGTTCCAACACTGGTGGTAGCACTGGTGGCAACACCGGAGGCGGTGGCGGACAAAACTGATAAAGAGCGGGCCTTCGGGCCCCCTCTTTAAGTTAAAAGGTTAAAAGGTTAAAAGGTTAAAGGTTAAAATTAAAGAAGATGAAAAAGGAAAATTGGAAAACTATTCTGCAGCTGATTGCAAGCATCATCACAGCTGCTATCACCGCACTGAGCACCGCATCGTGCGTGAGATGACACCTCCCTCTCTGCTAAAAGCAGCCCCCTTCGCCCACGGGCGACTGGGGCAGGCGTGAGGCCGAGGTTGGAATGAAAGCTGACGGGAAATTTCTCCTGTCGGCTTTTTCTTTGTGTATTTCAAATTTTTCTCCACACAAAGGATTGCACATAACAAAGAAAATGTATACCTTTGCACCCCGAAAGAAAACAACAAGGAAAACCCTATAAAAAACAATGGAAGAGAAGAAAGATTTCAAGGTATTCTCAGGCACTAAGAGCCGTTATCTGGCAGAAAAAATCTGTGCCAACCTGGGTTGCGAACTGGGCAACCTGTCCATAACCAAGTTCTCGGACGGCGAGTTCGAGGTATGCTTCGAGGAAAGTATCCGTGGGCTTGATGTGTTCCTGGTACAGAGCACATTCCCCAATGCTGACAATCTGATGGAGCTGCTGCTGATGATAGATGCAGCCAAGCGTGCATCGGCACGTACCATCAACGCTGTTGTACCCTACTTTGGCTGGGCACGTCAGGACCGTAAGAGCAAGCCACGTGTAAGCATTGCTGCCAAACTGGTTGCAGACATGCTTTCTGTTGCAGGTATTAACCGACTGATTACAATGGACTTGCACGCAGATCAAGAGCAGGGATTCTTCAACGTTCCCGTTGACCACCTGTATGGCAGCAGCGTTCTGCTTCCCTACATCCAGAGCCTGAACCTTGAAAACCTGATTATAGCTACTCCCGATGTTGGCGGTACCAAGCGAGCCAGCACTTATAGCAAATACCTGAACTGCCCCATGGTGCTCTGTAACAAGACACGTAAGAAGGCTAACGAGGTTGCTCATATGGAGATTATCGGTGACGTGGAAGGTGCCGATGTCATCTTGGTTGACGACATGGTAGATACAGCCGGCACGATCACTAAGGCTGCCGACCTGATGAAGCAGAATGGTGCCCGCAGCGTTCGCGCCATTGCCAGCCACTGCGTTATGAGCGGCCCTGCCAGCGAGCGTCTGGAGGCTTCATCTATCGAGGAGATGGTATTTACCGACAGTATCCCCTACTCTGGCAACTGCAGCAAGGTTAAGCAACTCTCTATCGCTGAACTGCTGGCTACCACCATCCGCTGCGTAGAGGACAACGAGAGCATCAGTAAGCAGTACTTGACTTAAAAGGTTAAAAAGTTGAAAAGTTAAAAGGTTAAAAAGTTGAAGGGTTAACCAAACCTTCAACTATCATAAAAATATTGGAGGTTCGTCTCGCGACGGACCTCCAATTTTGATATTAGCCTTTTAAGGTAAAAAGATTATTTGTCAGAATAACTCATTTTCATTTGTTTTGTTATCGCAAAGTTAAAACATTTGAATGTAACGTGCAAACACTTAATATATGTTTAATAACACATTACAGACAATAACCACTTTTTTTTGCTCCTATACATTATATATTTAAAGCAAAAGTATTACCTTTGTCTTTAAATTAAAAAAGATATTTTATGACAGACATCAGCATAAACGAACAGGACGAGAAAAAAAACCTGAACTTTATTGAGCAGAAGGTGAAAAGCGATTTGGCTGAAGGTAAAAACGGAGGAAGGCTGCAGACCCGTTTTCCTCCCGAGCCCAACGGCTACCTGCATATAGGACACGCCAAGGCTATTGCCATGGACTTCGGCATCGCCAAGAAGTTTGGCGGCGTTTGCAACCTGCGTATGGATGACACAAACCCTCAGAAGGAGGATACGGAATACGTTGAGGCTATCGAACGTGATATTAAATGGCTGGGATTCCAATGGGGAAAGGTGTGCTACGCCAGCGATTATTTCCAGGACTTGTGGGACTTTGCTGAATGGTGCATCCTACAAGGACGTGCCTACGTTGACGAGCAGACCAGCGAAGAGATTGCTGCCCAGAAAGGCACACCTACAGAGCCTGGAACGAACTCGCCCTATCGCGACCGCCCTGCCGAAGAGAGCCTGAAGCTGTTCCGCGAGATGAACTCGGGCAATGTGGAGCCGGGCAAGATGATTCTGCGTGCCAAGATAGACATGGCGAGCCCCAATATGCACTTCCGCGACCCCATTATGTATCGCGTGCTGAACATGGAGCACTGGCGTACAGGCAACAAGTGGAACGCCTATCCCATGTATGACTTCACACACGGACAGAGCGACTATCTGGAAGGTGTGACACACAGTATCTGCACGCTGGAGTTTGTTCCCCACCACGAACTGTACGACCTGTTCGTTACCTGGATTAAGGAATGGAGAGGCGACGAGGGTGATATAGAAGACAACCGCCCACGTCAGTTTGAGTTCAACAAGCTGAACCTGAACTATACGCTGATGTCTAAGCGCAACCTGCTCATCCTTACCAAGGAGGGTGTGGTGAACGGATGGGATGACCCCCGTATGCCTACCATCTGCGGTATCCGCAGAAGAGGATACAGCCCTGAGGCTATACTGAACTTCATAGACAAAATCGGCTATACCACCTTTGATGCGCTGAACGACATCAAGCTGATGGAGGCTGCCTGCCGCGAGGACCTGAACACCCGCGCCATACGCGTAAGCGCTGTGGTGGACCCGCTGAAGCTGGTTATAGACAACTACCCTGAGGGCTTGGTGGAGGAGATGACGGCCATCAACAACCCTGAGATACGCGATGCTGAGGGTAACACCATAACCGAAGGCAATACACATACAGTACACTTCAGCAAGGAGCTGTTCATAGAACGCGACGACTTCATGGAAGACGGCGGGAAGAAATTCATGCGTCTGGGCCCCGGCAAAGAGGTGCGCCTGAAAAACGGATACATCATTGCCTGCAGCGACGAGAAGGACGAGCAGGGCAACTATAAGTGCATCGAGAAGGACGAGCAGGGCAACATCACCTGCGTACACGCCACATACGACCCGGAAAGCAAGAGTGGCATGCCTGGTGCCGACCGAAAGATTAAGGGTAAGACGCTGCATTGGGTTAGCAGTCAGCACTGCATCCCCTGCGAAGTCAGAAACTATGAATGCCTGTGGACCTGCGAGAATCCTCGTGATGCCATTAAGCAATACGAGAAGGAGAATGGCGTAAGAGGTATAGATGCCATGCGTCCCTTCCTGAACCCTGAGTCACTGACCATCAACAAGAACGCTCTTATTGAGGAGTTCGCCAAGACACTGCCCGCTCTGAGCTACCTGCAGTTCCAGCGCATCGGCTATTATAACGTTGATACGGACAGCACAGCAGACCACCTGATTTTCAACAAGACTGTAGGACTGAAAGATACCTGGCAAAAGGGGAAGTAGGTGATAGTTCGCTAACCACTAACCGCTAACCGCTAACCACAAAACTAGAATGCGAGAAGAAGACGAGGCATATTTCAATGATCCTGAGTTTCTGGAGAACCTTCAGAAATATGAGCAGGCTTGCAAGAACGGCGAGTCTGTTTATATGGATGCTGAAGACCTGACGGATATTGCGGAGTACTACATGACGCAAAACAGGGAGGAGGAGGCTAATCAGGCTATATCACTGGCTCTTAGCCTTCACCCTAACAGTGTAGATCCGCTGATATTCCTGGCAAGGCAACAGATGTTCCATGACCATCTGGAGGAGGCGATAAGAATTGCCGAGTCTATCCCCGACCAAAACGACAGGGAGACGATATTCCTGTGGGCAGAACTGTTGATACGTTCGGACAAATCTGATGATGCCTATGAACTTATTCTCTCAAAACTGGAAGAGTTGGACGAGGACAAGGCGATGTTCCTATATGATGCTGCCTGCATCTTTATGGATTATCAGGACTACCAGACAGCCCTCAAACTGACAAAAAGGCTGGAAGAGGAGTATCCCAAATACAAGAAACTGAAGAAGCTGAAGACGGACCTGCTGATGAATATGGAGAAATACGACGAAGCCATTGCTTTGTTGCAGGACGTTCTGGAAGAACAGCCATTCAGCATATTGGCATGGAAGGCAATAGCAGAGGCACATATAGGCAAGTGCAACTACACAGAGGCGCTGGACAGCGTGGAATACTGTCTGGCTCTGAATCCCAAGTACACACAGGCGCTAATGATAAAGGCACACTGCCTCTTCCATCTGAACCACTTGACACAAGCGCACGAGATCTACCAACAACTGAAGGAGATTACGCCGGAAGATGGCAGGCTTTATTACATGGATGCTATTACCCTGACTAATATAGGGCGCTTGGACGAAGCCAAGAAGGCACTTGCCCAAGCACTGGAATACGTCCACGAGAATGATGAGGAACGCGTTCAACTGCTGATGCACAAGGCATATATCGAAAGCAAGTGCCACAACATCGACGAGGCTCTCAAGGCATTGGAGGAGGCCATGCAACTTTCCAAGGACAATAGCTTTGGCATGGAATTCCACTTGTTGACAGGCGAGATTCTATTGGAGAACGACAGAGTAAAGGAAGCTGCCGAACACTTTGAAATCGCCTATAATGAAAGCGAAAACAAACAAGAAACGCTGCTTACCATAGGAATAGCATATGCCGAAACCATGCACTACGGAACGGCGTTGTCCCTGCTGGAAACATTTATGGAGGAATATAAAGGTAAGGAAGGAGTTGTCGCTATTCCCTACTTAGCTTACTGTTATAAGCAAATGCACGATCAGGAGAATTTCCTGAAATACCTGCGTAAAGCAGTTTCTGCAGACCGAGAGATAACAGAATTCCTCTTCGCGGACGATTATCCAAGCATACAACCAGAGGAATACTACCTGTATGCCTTCAAAAATGCCTACGGCCGCTTCCCCGAAGACTGGGAGTGAAAGTTATTCGCTAAATTCACGGATGCGCTGCTCCTCGCTAAGCTTACAGATTAGCAGGGAATCATCTTTTTCTGCAACGATATAACCATCCAAGCCCTGAATAACAACGCGTTTCTCCTGTGTGGTGTGAATCATGCAGTTAGTGGTCTCGTAAACCTTGATATTAGGTCCGATGCATGAATTGCCATAGATGTCGCGCTCTGTGTTCAGCAAGAGAGAACCCCATGTTCCCAAATCGCTCCAACCGAAATCGGCAGGGAAAACGAAAATCTCCTCGGCCTTCTCGAGGATGGCATAATCCACTGAGATGTTTTCACACTGGGGGAACTTCTCATTGATAGCCTCCTGCTCCTTATCCGTTCCATACAAGGGCAGCAACTCCTCGAAGATATCTGACATTACAGGCTGATAAACACGGAAAGCATTTACAATGGTGCTGACGTTCCAGATAAAGATGCCAGAGTTCCAGAAAAAGTTGTTCTTGGAGATATACTTGGTAGCTGTTTCGATATCGGGCTTCTCGCGGAAGGAGTCAACACGGAACATCTCCTTGTTTCTGGCTGAAGAATAAGACAAGTCGGCCTGAATATAACCATAACCAGTCTCAGGGCGGGTGGCCTTCATACCCAAAGTGACGATGGAGTCGGTCTCGGCAACAAACTTGAGCGTGGAATTGATAACACGATGGAACTCGTTAACATCCATAACGATATGGTCGCTGGGCGTTACAACGATGTTGGCATGAGGATCCAAGGCCTTGATGCGCCAACTGACATAGGCGATACAGGGAGCCGTACCACGACGACAAGGCTCGGAAAGAATGTTACCGGCAGGAACCTCTGGCAACTGACGGCGAACCTCATCGGCGTAATTAACGGAAGTTACCACCCAGACGTTTTCTGGCGACACTACACCACGGAATCTGTCTAACGTAAGCTGAATCAAACTTCTTCCGCATCCCAAAACATCGACAAACTGCTTGGGGGTATCTGTAGTACTCATGGGCCAGAATCTGCTTCCTACGCCTCCAGCCATTATAACAAGATGGTTACTGTTCTCCATATCACACGATCTTCAAAAAAACATCCGCAAAGTTAGAAATAAAAAAAGGTCGAACCTTAAAAGATACAATAAATTTCTGCTATTCTTCGAATAATCACACAAAAGGGGGTGGAAAGTGCATCTTTATGCAATAATTTTGTATATACAACCGCCTAAAGCAGGAATGACGACACTGAACGGAACATCAGAGCGGAAGTCTGCCTGGCTCTTTTTACCCGTCAGCAACTCCACAACAGAACAACCCGATTTTTCCTTGAGCTTCCATAGTTCAAACAGATGCCGGGGGATATTAATCCGCATTTGCTGCTCTGTATCAGCAAAATTGGCAACAACCAACATGATATTTCTCTTTCCCCTACGGGCAAACACATACTGCTGGTGAAAATCCGTATTCTGATACATCAAATCGAAGAAATCGCCCTCTGAGAAAGCAGATTCTTGCTCCTTTACCCTCAGAACACTGGCATAAAACTTCCGCAGGGATTGTTCTTCGTTCGTCAGCAAACCGCCATCAAACCTGCCTTTGTTGCGCCAGCGGCGAATGGTATCTACCGTCCAATAATCAAAGATGGTAGTACGGCCGTCCAAACCACTGAACCCTTCCTGATCCATACCCCTTTCGCCCAACTCCTGGCCGAAGTACAGCATAAAGGGGTTATTGCCCATCAAAGCACTTACCAGTAGCGGTGCCCTACCCTTGCGAGCATCTGCCACAAAGAAATCACTGGCAATACGCTGCTCGTCGTGATTCTCGAGGAAGTTAAGCAAGTAAGGACGGATATCATCTGTCTGCTGCCAACAGGATGTGATGCCGTGCGAACTGGCATTGCCCTGAGCTACGGCTTTAAGCGTGTCATAGAGTCCTACTTTATCATAAAGGTAATCGAAATGTCCGCGATGAATGTAATTCCTGTATTCTGCAGGATTATAAACCTCAGCAATAAAGACAATGCCTGGGAAGGATTCTTTTACTTGGGGAATTACCCACTCCCAAAACTCGACAGGCACCATCTCGGCCATATCGCATCGGAAACCGTCGATACCCTTGGCTGCCCAAAAGAGCAGAATATGCAGCATCTTATTCCATGTAGCTGGAACAGGCGAGAAATGTCCCACTCTACCGCCACAGTAGTCAACGCCATAATTCAGTTTAATGGTCTCGTACCAGTCGGTACTCCCTGGCCAGGCACAGAAAACATCGTTTCCCGTTGCCTTGGCGGGCTCCTCATGATAGGAACTGCCTGGCTTTATATTATCCAGATGCAGGGATTCGCCTGGCAGATAATAGAAATTGTTCTGGTTGGAAAAAGGTTGGGTTATATCATCACCGACACCCAGATCCTGCGTTCCTTCGGGACAAGCATCTGAATGATACTGACGAGCCACATGATTGGGGACAAAGTCGATGACAACCTTCAGTCCTGCCTTATGGGAACGATTCACCAGATTCCGAAACTCCTTCATACGGGAAGGAATATTGCTGGCCAAATCGGGATCTACGTCATAGTAATCCTTGATAGCATAGGCACTACCGGCGCAACCTTTTACCACATCGGGGTTATCGAGGCTAATGCCGTATGCCGTATAGTCTGTCTGGGTTGCATGCTCTATAATGCCAGTGTACCAGATATGAGTAGCACCAAGGCTCCGGATTTCTTCCAGAGCCTTGTGTGTAAAATCTGACATCTTTCCGCATCCGTCCTGTGCCTTTGTACCGTTAGGAAGACACAGGGTCTTGTCGTTACCGAAAAGACGTGTGAATACCTGATATATTATCATTCAATACCCTTGATAGTAACATCGGCATTGCCCTTGGCAATCTTGCCAATCATACCCTGAAGGGCACGGCCGGGGCCACACTCCATGAAGTCTGTTGCACCAGCGGCAATCATGTTCTGCACTTCTTGAGTCCAACGAACACTGGCAGTAAGCTGAGCTATCAGGTTCTGCTTGATCTCAGCAGCATCGGTATGAGCCTTGGCATCTACATTCTGATAAACGGGGCACTTAGGAGTCTGGAACTCTGTCTGCTCAATAGCAGCCTGAAGTTCATCCTTAGCTGGCTGCATAAGGGGGCTGTGGAAAGCACCGCCTACAGGAAGAACCAAAGCACGGCGTGCACCAGCCTCGGTAAGCTTCTCACAAGCTGCATTTACAGCCTCAATGTTACCACTGATAACCAACTGCCCGGGGCAGTTGTAGTTGGCAGGAACAACCACGCCGTTACCCTGTGCAGTAACCTCGGCACAGATATCCTCTACTACCTTATCCTCAAGACCGATAATTGCAGCCATTGTGCTGGGAGCTGCCTCGCAAGCCTTCTGCATAGCCAAAGCACGGGCATGAACCAACTTGAGGGCATCCTCGAACTTGAGGGCGCCAGCTGCAGCAAGAGCGCTGAACTCGCCAAGGCTATGACCGCCTACCATATCAGGATTGAAGTCATCACCCATACAGATAGCGTTAATAACACTATGCAGGAATACAGCAGGCTGTGTAACCTTGGTCTGCTTCAGTTCCTCTGCAGTGCCTTCAAACATAATATCGGTAATGCGGAAGCCTAAAATCTCGTTAGCCTTCTCGAAAAGTTCTTTAGCTTTCTCATTGTTTTCGTACAGGTCTTTACCCATACCACTGTACTGTGCTCCCTGGCCGGGAAAAACAAATGCTTTCATATCTTTAACTTTCTTATTAATAATATGTTCTGTTTTGGGATTGCAAAGTTACGGATAAATGAGCGAAATACGAAAGGAAAAACTCTTTTTCTTTCTATATCCGAACTGCAATGGCGCAATTTAATCACTCAAAGAATAGGGCTTGCCGGTCTTTACCCCTCTGCTCTTATTTGGAGTAGATGCCATCTGGAACTCGAGCTTACCACCTGCCAGCAGGTCGGCATGGGTAATATACAGCTTATTATATGCCTTTCCGTTCAACTTAACCGACTTTACGTAACGGTTCTTGTCGCTGACACCTGGAGCTGACACCTCGAAAGTCTTACCATTAGGCAATGATACCTTGCAGTAAGGAATGTAGGGAGCACCCAGAACATACTGATCGGTACCAGGACAAACAGGATAGAATCCCATAGCACTGAAGATGTACCACGCAGACATCTGACCGCAGTCGTCGTTGCCATGCAGACCGTCTATGTTGTTCACATACATACGGTTCATAATCTCGCGCAACCAATACTGAGACTTCCAAGGCTGAGAGGTCCAAGCATAGAGATAGGGAACGTGATGACTGGGTTCGTTGCCATGAACATAGCCACCCAGCAGACACTCTTCCTCGATATCCTCGTTATCCTCGTAATACTTCTTATCCAGAGGATGAGCAAACAGATTGTCCAACGCAGCCACGAACTTCTTGTCACCGCCGAAGCAGGCTATCATACCCTTGACATCATGGGGAACATGGAAGGAGTAGTTGGCACTGTTGCCTTCGATGAAGCCCTCGCCATAAGTCTGAAGAGGAGAGAAATCTTTCTTCCAGCTGCCATCCTTGTAACG
>ODAJ012183653.1_pt1 | contig 10092 bp, 5 predicted proteins | sample 1539241 | NCBI WGS metagenome assembly ODAJ01 (sample SAMN02144231, study PRJEB22623) | gut metagenome | biome: sheep rumen | host: Ovis aries | place: New Zealand
CAGCTCGTGCAGATCCTGCGCCAGGGTCTCCATGGTGGGAGAGCCGCTCTTTGCCTCTTTGCTCCCTCCGTGTCCCCGGTGGTCGTAAATGATGCATCTGGCCTTTTTCCGCAGGGTCTCTGCGGGCTTTAAATAGATCTCACTGGAGCTGGTCCAGCCGTGCATCATGATCAGGGTCTCCGGCCCCTGTCCCATGTCCTCGTAGTAAAGCTTTTCTCCGTTTTTGAGAGTGAACAGACTCATATGTGTTTCCTCCTGAGGTTTATTTTCCGAAGTGTCAGCGGGAAGGCGCCGCCTTCCCGGCCCGGGAAAAGACGTTTCATAGCCTATCTTACCCGCAGGCATCGGGGATTTCAATGCCGCAGGCTCTGAGAATACATTGAGTGCAGTATAGCATACGGATCCTGCCTTCTGCCGGCAGACGTAACTGACCCTGAAGCTGAACCCCGAAGCTGAACCCCGAACTCCGAAGCTGAAGACCCTTAGGTCCCGTTAGTCCGTGGAAAAAAGAGTGGGGCTGTGGTAGTGTGGAAGGAGACGTGACAGTCACGGAGGAGTCAGAGAGAGGAAACGAAAGGAATCAGCCGGATGTCAGAGAAGAACAGATTCAGAACAGACAACGGACAGACCAGAGAGGAATTTCTGGCCCAGTTTGAAGAGGCAAGTGAGGATCTTACGGTCAAGGTGACCTGGACCTGGGAAAAGGGATCCTCCAAGTTTGCTTCTTTCGGCAGAAACGAGGAACTGGTCCATTTCCGGTTCAGCCAGCCCTGGGAGGCGTATGAAACCCATCCTTTCGGAACAGACGGAAACGTCTACTGGTTTGGCAGAAGGAAGCTGTTCGGATATCCCTATACGCCCCGCTTTGAAAGAGGCGTATGTTACCGCCTGAGAGTCAGACGAAGCAGGGAGGGCGGAAACAACTTTCTGCTGGAGGAAGTCCTGGAGAAAAAGGCAGACGTAGCCTCTGACGGACAGATCTATCGGAAAGTCCTGACCCGTTTCAGGGACCGTTTTAAAGAAGAGCCGGAGGAGGTCCTGATCTTCTGCGTCCGCGATACGGACGTCAGCAGGGCAAAAAGGCAGGAGGGCATGGCCATCGGCTATGCCTATGTGGACTATTCCGCCATCGTCGATACGCCTGGCGGAGCACCGAAGATGGTGGGCAGATGCATGGTGGTTCCCTTCAACGACAGGGACTTTGCGGAAAACAGGAGACTGAAGTTTAAGGCCGGCACCGCCTACAGGGTCCGGGTACTGAAAGATAAAAACAATCCCGGCGGAATCGTCCTGGATAGACTGCTGGAATCCGGCGTCAGAGACGACGCACTGACCGGGGCGGGAAAGGAAGCTCTGCAGAGCGCGAAATGGACGGTGGAAGGCGCAGGGGAATTTAACATTGCCTGGGACAGGTACTCCATGAAGGCTTCCAGCGAGGACATTCTCTGGGATCCCGCCGATGAAAACAGCCGGATCTCCGTATATCTTCAGTGCGACCCGGATAACTGCCATACGGCCTGCGGGGCCACGGAGGCTTTCCTCAAAGTGTGGGGGGAGAGGGAATCCTTTGAAAAAAAGGTCTTTGAAGCCGTTGCCGACGATCTGTCAGATGAGAAGGGGATGGTAGAGACCTGGGACGACGAGACCGGGACCATCACCAGGCAGGAGCTGATACAGAGACTGACTCTGGAACTTCTGAGTTTTGAAGGCGGGGGCATAGACATCCTGGTGGGTCTGGACGATCTTTTTACGGACCACGCATATTCTCTGTGGATGAACGGAGACGGGAGCATCAGCATAAACGGTCTCTGGGGCTGAAGCAGGAAAGAACAGGATAGAGTAGGATAAGAAAAGATAAAGAAAGATAAGAAAAAAATAACGTAAGATAAAAAAAGATAAAGTAAGATAAGAAAAGAATAAGCAGCACATAGTAAGACCGGCCTGAACGATCCGGGAGGACAGGCTGCACGGAATCCGGAGTTCCTGTCTGAGGAAAATGCAGAAGAAACTTTTCCGTAAACAGGACTTCATATCCAAAACTTGTATCCGATGCCTGTATCCGGCCGCATTTTTGCCGGATGAAAACCACGAGCGGGCATAAGAAAAATTGTATTATTCGAAACGTACTGATTCATCAGAAGGAGGAGCTGCCATGGCAAACGGAGGAGAAACTGCGAGCAGAGGTTTTATCTTCCAGGCTGTCATTGCACTCATCGAGTGCCTTGACCCGGAAAACGACTGGGACCAGATCAAGAATGAGCCCAATACGGATGAAGACAAGGTCGACATCATGCTCTATAAAGACGGGAAAACCAAATCTGCCATACAGGTGAAGTCCAGCATCAACGCTTTTGAACGGGCCGATGTAAGGAACTGGCTCGAAAGCCTGAAGAAAGATGCGGAAGATGCCGAGAGTATCTGCCTTTATCTTGTAGGGGATTTTGTTACGCCGTCCTGTAATACTTTTATAAAAGAGCATTCCAACGAAATTAAAAGAGTGCCGTTTGAACATCTGCAGAGCGTAAGTACCGGAAAACTGGTCGGCTATATCAAAAGAGTCGGGCTGGGAGGAAAAGTCAGGGTAGATGATCTTGACCTGATCGATGCCAGTCTCTTTTCCGGGATTTTCCGAAACAGCATTGCTAGAGAGCCTGTAAGCCGCGAGGACTTCGAGGCAGCCTTTCAGAGGGCCATTCCTGCAGAAAACCCCGGGCCGGCTCCTGAAGACCATGTTATCCCGCAGTGCCTCACACCGATTCCGGCAGCAGACTCCGCAGTCGGTCTGATTGGACGTGATGATATAAAAAAGACTGTCCTGACAATACTGGAAGAACGGGGCCATATGGCTCTTGTAAACGGACTTGGAGGCATAGGAAAAACGGCAGTCATGCAGCATATCTGCAATGATCTGAAAAATAAAGGGAAATATGTGGCCTGGATCGAATGCGGAGAAAGTCTTAAGGAAGATCTTCTTCTGCTCCGCACTGAGCTGGGTATCCCGGAATCGGATAGTGCGGATGCCGCATACAACCAAATTATCGGTATATTAAAAGCTGACCGTCAGCTTGCGGGGAATCTGTATCTGTTTCTGGATAACCTTTCCCGGTTCCTCAGTAAAGAAGAACAGGGAATTCTTAACGGGCTTAATATCCATGTGATGGCTACATCGAGATTCGAGCATGGGTATTTTTCAAACGTGGCTCTGGATGTCCTAACGGAAGAAGCCGCTCTGGAAATGTTCTACGGCTATTATCTTGAGAAGCAGACGGATAAGACCCGCCGGTTTGTCGATGCGGCAAAAGAGATCATCCGATCCGTGCAGAGCCATACTCTGCTTGTTGAACTCCTCGCAAAGGCAGCATCGAAAAAAGGAGGAACGCTGGAAGATTTCAGGGATGATCTCAAAAAGCAGGGCGTGTTCAGGGTATTCAATCGGAAACTCAGAATAGACGGGGACAAGAACAGAACGATAGAAGAATGTGTCATGGAGCTGTATAAGATTTCCGGGCTTACTCCTGAGCAGCAGCATATTCTTAAGCTGTTTACTATCTTTACGCCCGAGAAAGAGATCTTCTATAAAATAGGTGAATGGGCAGCGCTGGACATGGAGGCGATGGACCAACTGGCTGAACTCGGATGGCTTGAACAGGGCGGCCTGGAAAACGGGTATCAGATCCATCAGATCGTCAGGGATTCACTGGCAGGACAGATGAAAAGGAACGGCGGGAAAGTCGAACTGGAAGAATATGGAGAATTCCTATATAGAGTCCTGGACACAGACAGCTATATGGATAAAGCGGTACCATATGAATATGTAAGGGAAAGACTTGTTCTTATAGAGGATGTTGCCAGGTTCTTTGATGAAAGCGGCAGGGCAGATGAAACTGCAGGCTCTTTATTTAACAACATAGCTAACGTATACTTTGACCAGGGAAATTACGAGAAGGCCCTAGAGTATTACACGAAGTCTCAAGTAATTAATGAGCAGGTATTGGGAAAGAACCACCCGGACACAGCGACTACGTATAATAATATGGCTAACGTTTACCATGCGAAGGAAAATTACGTAAGGGCCCTGGAGTATCACGAGAAGGCCTGTGCAATTTATGAGAAGGCGCTGGGAAAGGGCCACCCTTACACGGCGACCACGTATAATAACATGGCGGAAGTATATCGCGCGCAGGGGAATTATGGAAAGGCCCTGGAGTATCACGAGAAAGCCCTGGCAATTCGAGAGAAGGTGTTTGGAAAGGCCCACCCGGACACGGCGACCACGTATAATAACATGGCGAACATATACTATGCGCAGGGAAATTACGGGAAGGCCCTGGAGTATAACGAGAAGGCTCTGGCAATCAGAGAGAAGGTGCTTGGAGAGGCCCACCCGGACACAGCGACCACGTATAATAACATAGCTAACGTATACTATGCACAGGAAAATTATGGAAAGGCCCTGGAGTATCACGAGAAAGCCCTGGCAATCCGAGAGAAGGTGCTTGGAAAGGGCCACCCGGACACAGCGACCACGTATAATAACATGGCCGGCATATACTATGCCCAGGGATATTACGTGAAGGCCCTGGAGTATAACGAGAAGGCTCTGGCAATCCGAGAGAAGGTGCTTGGAAAGGCCCACCCTTACACGGCGGCCACGTATAATAACATGGCACTTGTATACTATGCGCAGGGAAATTACGAAAAGGCCCTAGAGTATTACGAGAAGGCTCTGGCAATCCAAGAGAAGGTGCTTGGAAAGGGCCACCCGGACGCAGCGACCACGTATAATAACATGGCCAGCGTATACTATGTGCAGGGAAATTACGAAAAGGCCCTGGAGTATTACGAGAAGGCTCTGGCAATAAAAGAGAAAGTGCTTGGAAAGGCCCACCCTTCCACGGCGACCACATATAATAACATGGCGCTCGTATACTATTCACAGAAAAATTACGAAAAAGCTCTGGAGTATTTTAAAAAGGCGCATCAGGTGTTTCTGTCAGTCCTTGGAGAAAACCATCCAAATACACAGATTACCTCAGAAAATATCAGGATTATAGAACAAATGCTGGATAAGAAATGACTTTGGTTGAATTATCGGGAAATGCCTGAGAATCCGACTCCGAAGTGAAGCATAAGGGGGCTGCCGAACACATTAATTGTGCGGCAGCCCCCTGTCTTTTCATCGCTGATCCGGTCTCTCCGGACCAGAATGCCATATGCATTTCTTCAGCCGTTTCTTCCCTCTTTTCTTCCTCCGCCCCTTCCCTTTGGCCGGAAAACTTATCCTTTACGTCCCTGGCCAGATCGCCTGCCTTCTGCAGGATCCTGTTGGGCTTTTGGGTGTCTACTCCTCCGGCGAAGTGGAAGCGGAACCCGAAGAAGAGGGAGATGACCATGGCGGGAATGATGGGCTCCCAGAAGAAGAAAAGGAGAAGGGCGAATACGAAGGTGGGCATGGTGAAGATCAGCCTGTCTGCTCTGGTCACGTTAAAGGAAGTCCTTCTGATGAAGCGGATCAGGGCTCTAATCATTCTGCCAAGGCTCCTGCCAAAGCTTTTACCGGCCTGTTCCCGGGAGTCCCCGGCGGCCATGCTCTTTCTGCCTCTGCGCTCTAAAAGGATCATGGCCTCCGTCAGGTCTCCCCCTGCTTCTTTCAGTACCTTCCCGGCCTCTTCTTTGGAACACTTGCTTCTTTTTTTTTCATCTGTATGAAAAAAGGACAAAACGTGAAAGCTTTGTAAGTGTATGTCAAAAATGATACTATCTTTAAGAAGCGTTTTTCTTTCGCGATTATGAAGCTTTTGGCAGCATATTTACCTTACATTATCCGGGGACAAAACGCTTTTTTTCGGAAAACTTGGATAGCTACCGGGTAAGCGGTTTGATACAATATTATTGTTTTACAAAGCGTACTGATTCATAAGAAGGAGGAGCTTCCATGACAAACGGAGGAGAAACTGCAAGCAGAGGTTTTATCTTCCAGGCTGTCGTTGCACTCATCGAGTGCCTTGACCCGAAAAACGACTGGGACCAGATCAAAAATGAGCCCAATACAAAGGAAGACAAGGTCGACATCATGCTCTACAAAGACGGGAACCCCAGGTCTGCCATACAGGTGAAGTCCAGCATCAATGCTTTTGAAGGACCGGCTGTAGAAAGATGGCTAAAACGACTTAAGGATGATGCAGAAGGCGCTGAGACGGTATGTCTTTATCTTGTAGGGGATAAATTTACTCAGCCTTGTGAAATATTAATAAAAGAAAACCTCGGTGAGATATTAAAAGTACCTTTTGGGTTTGACCAGTTAAAGTACATATGTACCGGAAAGCTGGTTGGCTACATCAACAGGATCGGAATTGGCAGCAGAGTTGCGGCAAGTGATCTTGATCCGATAGCTGCAAATCTATTCTGGGAGGTCCTGAATAACAGCATTTTCAAAGAACCTGTCAGCCGAAAAGAATTTGAGGCAGCCTTCCAGAATGCAATTCCCCAGGGAGAAGAACTGGCCGAACGGATAGCAAAAGCTTTATCCGGGATGATTCAAGAAGGTCCGACACATCCTCATCCTCATCCTCATCCTCATCCGCTTACGCCTATTCCCTTCATCAATAAAGAGACTGGGCTTGTTGGCAGAGACGAAGTCGTTAAAGACATTCGGAAAATGCTGGAAGAGAACACCTGCATAGTACTGGTCAATGGGCTTGGAGGCATTGGCAAGACTGCCGTTATGCAGGGGATCTGCAATGATCTGAAGGATGAAGGCCATTATGTGGCCTGGGTCAGATGCGGAGACAGCCTGCAGGATGATCTTCTTATGCTCCGTGACGGACTAAGAATCCCTAAAGAGGAAAAGGAAGACTCCGCATACGGCATGGTGAAAGCCGGAATACAGAATCTTGGCAAAAAGATGTATCTTTTCATGGATGACCTTTCCAGGGAAGTAACCAGAGAAGAAAGGGATGAGATCAACGGATTGGGCGTTCATGTGATGATCACATCAAGAGCGGAAAATCTTCCTTTCCGTAATAAGAAGCTGGATTTCCTTGACGAAGACAGTGCCGTCAGAATGTTCTGCGGATATTATGGGGGGAAGTCCGGTAATGAAGAAACCGTACGCAGAATCGTGAGATCCGTTAACAGCCATACCCTTCTTGTCGAGCTGCTGGCAAAGGCAGCAAAAGAAGAAGGCGGAGCTCTGGATGAATTCTATGTGAAGCTGGACAAAGACGGGTTCTTTTATGTCTCCGAAGAAGAAGTGGAAATAGAACACGATGACGAGAACAGGACCATTGAAGAATGTGTGATCAGACTGTATAGAATATCCGGGCTTTCAAAAGAACAGCAGCGCATTATGAAGTTCTTTTCGATCTTCTCTCCCGAGAAGGAGATATATCACAAGGTCAGAGACTGGGCCGGTTTTGACAGGAAAGAAATGAAAAAGCTGACAGATTTGGGCTGGCTTGAAAGGGGAGGACTGGAAAAGGGCTATTTTATCCACCAGATCGTAAAGGATTCCGTTGCAAAGCAGATGGAAAAGGACCGAGAGACAGTCATTCTGGAAGAATACGGGGAATTCCTTGAAAGAGTCAAGGATACAAACAGCTATATGGATAAAGCGGTACCATATGAATACGTAAGGGAAAGACTTGTTCTTACAGAGGATGTTGCCAGGTTCTTTGATGAAAGCGGCAGGGCAGATGAAGCTGCAGGCACTTTATTCAACAACATGGCCGGCATATACTATGTGCAGGGAAATTACGGGAAAGCCCTGGAGTATTACGAGAAGGCCTGTGCAATCAGAGAGAAGGTGCTTGGAAAGGGCCACCCTTACACTGCGACCACGTATAATAACATGGCGCTCGTATACGATGCGCAGGGAAATTACGAGAAGGCCCTGGAGTATAACAAGAAGGCTCTGGCAATCAAAGAGAAGGTGCTTGGAGAGGCCCACCCTTCCATAGCGACCACGTATAATAACATGGCACTCGTATACAAAACACAGGGAAATTACGAAAGGGCCCTGGAGTATTACGAGAAGGATCTGGCAATAAGTGAGAAGGTGCTTGGAAAGGCCCACCCGGACACAGCGGCCACGTATAATAACATGGCCGGCATATACTATGTGCAGGGAAATTACGAGAAGGCCCTGGAGTATAACAAGAAGGCTCTGGCAATCAGTGAGAAGGTGCTTGGAAAGGCCCACCCGGACACAGCGGCCACGTATAATAACATGGCACTTGTATACGATGCGCAGGGAAATTACGGGAAGGCCCTGGAGTATAACAAGAAGGCTCTGGCAATCAGAGAGAAGGTGCTGGGAGAGGCCCATCCGGACACAGCGACCACGTATAATAACATGGCGCTCGTATACTATGCGCAGGGGAATTACGGGAAGGCCCTGGAGTATAACGAGAAGGCCTGTGCAATCAGAGAGAAGGTGCTTGGAGAGGCCCACCCGGATACAGCGGCCACGTATAATAACATGGCGGAAGTACACCGTACACAGGGAAATTACGAAAGGGCCCTGGAGTATAACGAGAAGGCTCTGGCAATCAGAGAGAAGGTGCTTGGAAAGGCCCACCCTTCCACGGCGATCACGTATAATAACATGGCTCACGTATACTCTTCACAGAAAAACTACGAAAAAGCCCTGGAGTATTTTAAAAAGGCGCATCAGGTGTTTCTGTCAGTCTTCGGAGAAGACCATCCAAATACACAGAATACCGTGGTAAGCATCATGTTTACAGAACTATTGCAAAAGACAGGCATGACCGAAGACGAACTTATGAAGATATTTGAGAATCTGACTACGGATTGAAGCATAAGGGGGCTGCCGTATCATTTGTGCGGCAGCCCCCCGTCTTTTCACCGCTGATCCGGCCTCTCCGGATCAGAATGCCATATGCATTTCTTCAGCCGTATCTTCCCTCTTTTCTTCCTCCGCCCCTTCCCTTTGGCCGGAAAACTCATCCTTTACGTCCCTGGCCAGATCGCCTGCCTTCTGCAGGATCCTGTTGGGCTTTTGGGTGTCTACTCCTCCGGCGAAGTGGAAGCGGACCCCGAAGAAGAGGGAGATGAGCATGGCGGGAAGGATGGGCTCCCAGAAGAAGAAAAGGAGAAGGGCAAATACCAGGGTGGGCATTGTAAAGAGGAGCCTTCCCTCTCTTGTCACGTTAAAGGAAGTCCTTTTGATGAAGCGGATCAGGGCCCTGATCATTCTGCCAAGGCTCCTGCCGAAGTTCCTGGCGGGCTGGTACTGACTGCTGCTGCCAGCCCTGCTTTTACGGCCTCTTCGCTCCAGGAGGATCATGGCCTCTGTCAGGTCTCCCCCTGCCTCTTCCAGCACCTTTCTGGCTTCCTCATAAGTCACGCCTGTTTCTTTTTTCAGCATCTGAACTTTTTCGAACATTTCCATTTTTCTGCCTCCTGCGGTCTTTTTTATTTGAATATCCTCTGTGTTTTTTCCGGGGACTTCTTTGTTCCCCCTGATGTAAGTAAAGGATACCGCCGCAGGATGAATGAATCCTTTAAGAAGGATTAAAAACAGATTAAAAGTAAGCGCATGAAAAATTAAAATGCAGGACTGCCAATAATCAATAAGGCCCGGGGAAGGGGGGATCCGGCCTTTCAGGTCTGGTCTTTCAGGCCGGCATTTTATGCCGTTTCTTCCCCTGTTTCCGCGGGGCCCCTGTATTCCAGGCACATCATGGTCAGGTCGTCGAACTGCTCAGCATCGCCTGCGAAGGCGTCCACGGCGGACCGTACCGCCCCCAGGATCTCTTCGGGGCTTTTCCCGCCGCAGCTGTTGAGGGCCCTGATCATACGATCCGTGCCGAACATCTCCTCAGAGGCGTCTGCCGCCTCCGGGACTCCGTCCGTATAGACGAAGAGTTTGTCCCCCGGCTCCATCTGCAGGGTATATTCCCTGTAGCGGATCCCCTCCATGCCGCCTATGACGAAGCCGTGCCTGTCCTTAAAGAGCTCAAAGGACCCGCCCTTCTTTTGGATGACCGGGTACTCGTGGCCCGCGTTGGCACAGGTCAGAAGGCCGGTGGAGATCTCCAGGATGCCCAGCCAGACGGTCACGAACATTTC
>ODAJ012097204.1_pt1 | contig 10089 bp, 9 predicted proteins | sample 1539241 | NCBI WGS metagenome assembly ODAJ01 (sample SAMN02144231, study PRJEB22623) | gut metagenome | biome: sheep rumen | host: Ovis aries | place: New Zealand
TCTCCTGGTCCGATAAGATTGATGAAGAATTTCTTGAAGAACTGTCAGAAAGATTGAATCTGCCAGTCATATCATCGGATGTTGCCGAAAAATTAGCAATAGGCGAGTCATCGATAAATGATGATGAATCAATCATAAAACGTAAGGTTGCAGGTGTATCCCCCGGAGAAAACATCATGATGAATGGAGTTATAATAGGACGTGTCACCGGTGATGAATTGATAATAATGGCCGAGGATGATAGGATTATAGCTATGGATGGTGGAATAATCAAGGAACATGGCCTGGAAAAGTTAGGCCAGGTTGACCTAAAAAAGGCAATCATAAAAACGGGTTTGCTGAGAAAATCCGAGAACGTCACTCCAAGAATAATAAGACATGATGATGAAGATGATTTGACCGCAGTATACCTTGATCATGCGGCCGAAGATATCTACAAATACAGAAATAACAGTATCATAGTAAGTGTCGGGGATGATACCACACTCCTATCGTCTGACATCCTTTACAGATTTGAAAGACCAGTCATAGGTATAACGGACGGTGATCTGGATAAGGTCGTTCAAAAGGCGTTTAAGATGGAAAATTCTCTGATTATACAGGTTGAGTCCGGTTGGGATGATATTGTGGGAAAAAAGATTTTCGATGATATATTCAACCAACAGCAAATCATGACTATCGATTCGATTGACTCGTTAAAAAATGAAATACTGGCGCTTATAAGTCAGTTGGATATTGAATATCATATAGTTGACAATCAGTTGGATAAAAAGTTTAAGTAATGTAATATAAAAATTATCATAGAATGTAAAATTTTATTGTGGAGGTATGAATTTGGACTTTGATGCTATAGTTGAATCTATAAAGACATTTAAGGGCGTTACCAGAAAACATTCCATAGCCGATGTTCGTGAAACGTTAAAGGATGTTTATAACATATCAGGAAATGTTCATCTGGCTTTTGGTGATGACGCCGCTGCCATAGACATAGGGAATAATCAGCTTATGCTGCTTGCTACCGATGGAATTTGGGGGGCTCTGATGGATGTCAATCCATGGTGGGCAGGTTATTGTTCAGTACTTGTAAATGTAAACGATATTGCGGCTATGGGCGGATTGCCTATGGGTATGACAAATGTACTCTCATCCAGTGATGATGAAGTAACCAAACAGATAATGGATGGAATCAAGGAAGGGGTAAAGAAGTTCGGAGTACCTATGGTAGGCGGGCATACTCATCCTGACACGCCATATAATGCATTGGATGTTGCCATCAGTGGTATAGTTGATAAGGATGCGGTAATTGCCAGTTGTGGTGCCAAGGTCGATGATGACGTGATAGTGGCCATAGACTTGGATGGGCAGATATATCCAGGTACTGACATTAATTGGGATACGACCAGTGATAAATCCCCTGAGTATGTTCAAGAACAGATAAGAATAATGAATACCCTTGGTAAAAAGCATCTTGTAAATGCGGCCAAGGATATTAGTAATCCTGGTATCGTCGGTACCTTAGGAATGCTTCTTGAAGCTTCCGCGATGGGAGCGGATATTTCCATGGAACTGATTCCTAAGCCTGATGATATCGATTGGATTAAATGGTTTATGGTATATCCGGGTTCAGCATTCGTATTGACATGTCCTCATGAAAACACGCCAGAGGTTTTAGAATTATTAAACGATGCAAACATAACTGCCAACTGCATCGGAAAGGTTAACGATAGCCACAAATTGACCATGTCCTATCAGGATGAAAAAAGATGTGTTTTCGATTTCGACAATGAAATCATAATGGGTTTTTCTGAAGATAAATAAATCTTTTAGTTATTTCCTATTTTCTTTTTTTAAGCATTGTTGCTTTGTAGTTTCATTGATACAGATTCCTATTTTTTTTCTAATTTTTATTTATTCATCAATCAATATACCCAATTACTCAATGTCTTATTTTTCAATATATATTATTCTGATAATCTACTGTTTTTTTGTTCTGATTAAATGAGCCACTTCTTTCAAGAAATAATTTTTATCCTTGCAGGGTGTCAATATCTATATTCAAATTCTTTTAGAAATTAATTAATAGTATAAAATTCAAAGATTAAATTATAGGAATTACTTCATAAATTTCTAATAAAATATGATACGGTAGCACTCTACTTATATCATATATTGAGGCGAGAAAATGCAAGTTAAAATCAATGGAGTTGAAATGGAATTAAAGGCTGGTTCAACCGTTGAAGATGCTATAAAACAGGCTGATGCTCCATACATTAGTGGAAGTGCAATTTCATTAATTGAAGCAAGAGAAGAGCTTGAAAATCATGTCAACAAGTACAAAATTATCACTACAAAAGGTAGTATCATAATTGAACTTGTCGATGACTTGGATTACATCACTAGCTTTTGGAAAAATCATTATAAGGAATTCGCATCCACACTCATCAGATGGACAACATCTAATGAAGTGGCTATGGGAGCAATAACCACAGACTTGGAACCATCCCATGATGAATTTTTATACAACAGATGGGATGTCATATTAAGTTTATCAGGTTTTTCCAATGAAGCAACCCATATTTTATTTTCAAAATCTAAACATAGGGCTGTCTATGGAGTACCTGATGAGAACAGGGGAGTATTCGCTACAGTAGTCGGTGGTAAAAGAACAATTTTGAATCTTAAAAATACCGACACTGTACAGGGTATAGAACCTGTAATCGAAAGAAAAAGTGTTGTTAAAACAGCATCTGTCACTGATTTATCCACAGAACTCAAGGAAGGAAATGAACTGTTTACATACATAGAAGTGGAGGCTAATCAGGAAGCTCCACGTTCATTTGAACACTTCCTAAAAATCATAGATGATGGAACGATGACAGTGGATTATGAATCAGAAAGTTTCATCGGAAACTTTGACTTACGTGGACTAGAAAAAGACTCTGAAATAATCGAAAAAAGAAAACGTGGAACTGTCACATTAAGAAATCAAGGATATGGTGTTGGTAGCGTATACCTCTATAGGGAAAATAGGGTATCATCACCTGCACACAATGTAATTGGTTATATAACAAAGGGTATGCAGTTGTTGGATACGGTTGAAGAAAACGATAAGATAACAGTTATCACAAAACCTGAAAAGATATCCACAGTCGCAATGACTCAGGCGGCTGCCGATGAATATCTCTCATCAATAAATATAGAACATACCCGTGATGGACTGACGGATGATGATGCTATTATCGTAGCACAGGATCCATTATACACGGTAGACGTTACTCATATGGGTAAACTCAGCACATTAGGTGTTCCTAAGGAAGACTTTGTTGAAATAGAGTTATATGAGGATGAATCTCCAAGTTCAGTATGGTATTTCAGAAAGATTACCGGACTATTGGATGGTGACGTCGGACACTTGCGTGTCAACATGGCCATTAAGGAGATGGATCTTGTAATGTTTAAGGCCGTTAATAAGGAAGCTAAGGGTTTAATTCCTGAAAAATTGCCTGATGGTATTGTACATGCATGGGATATCTGTGTAAGTAATACTGCATGTAAGCATGTGGGTAATATCGGTATCAGATTTGTGGATAATACTGAATTCGGTCCGACCGGTGAATCATTTAACAGTACAAACATTATTGGAAGAGTCATAGCAGGTTGTGAAAACTTCAAAGGATTTAAAGAAGGAGATACCGTTTATGTCAGAGAAAAATAATGATATAGATACTGAATTTTGTCATATTCCAATGGGTGATGGAACATATAGGGATTCAGATCAAAAGGATAAGATAACTCGTATGATTATATTGGGGCCAGGTTGTTCTGTAAGTTCCAAGGAATTATTGAATTTCCTGCACATGCTTGAATTACCAATAAATATTCGTCTAACATGTTATGGTGCGAATCTGAATGGTTCTCCGGAGCTGGTAATGGAAGCAGTGGAAAAGGCAAGGGAACTTGATCCAAATCATATCTTCATCAAATTCAGGGGATTTCCACCAGGTGATCCTAGAAGATGCAGGGCTAAACGTGGAGGAGCAAGGGAAGGTTTCCATCAGATAGAAGCCGAATATAAGCTACTTCCCGATGTAAGTGCCGCATTGCAAAATCCAAGACATGTTGATTTAAATCCACCCGAAAAAGTATCATTGGAAGAATTTGAGGATATAGTAAATGAATACGACAAAAACAATAAGTGATAATTAAATCAGCAAAATAAATCGCTTAAGATAATTTAAAAATTATAAGGAATTTAATTAAATTAGAGGTTATATTATGAAAGTTGCAATATTTCCACCTAACTCCATGATATTGGCGGATATGGTAGTTAGAAGTGGACATGAACCATTAGTTGTTCAAAAACAGATGCAAAAAAAGGTTACAAGTCCTGATTTGGATGCACCTCCTTTTAACATGACAGAAAACGATCCAATCGATGGATTGAAATATGCCGCAATAGAAGTACCGTCAGGTGTACGTGGACGAATGTCCTTATTCGGTCCAATAATCGAAGAAGCAGAAGCTGCAATTATAATGAACGAAGCACCATATGGATTCGGATGTGTAGGATGTGCAAGATCATCGGAATTAACCGTTTTTTCACTTAGAAGAAAGGATATTCCTGTACTTGAATTAGATTATCCAACATCACGTGATGATACGATAGAAATGGTACATAAGATAAACACATTTTTAGACATGCTAAAGGATAAGGGGGATGACGTGGATGATTAAGATTGCACAATTATCCTGTGGAACAGAATACAGTGGAGTTCAAAAGGAAATAGAAAAGGCAGCAGAAACATTCGGTGCCCAAATGGTAATGCCTGATGTAAATCTGGATGACATCGATGAAGCATATGAAAAATTTGGGTTAAGCTGTGCTAGTTCAAGTTTAAAACTGATGATTGCCAGAGCCATGAGTCTGGTTGAAGGAAAAAATGAGGCCGACGCCGTATTCATATGTACCTGTTTCAGATGTGCAGAAGCAGCTATTGCAAGAAATGAAGTACGTAGACTAATACAGAACTACACGGACCTGCCGGTTGTAACATACTCCTTCACGGAAAAAACCAAGGCATCAGAACTATTCATCCGTATGGAAGCACTTACAACAATCGTTGCAAGAAAAAGTATACTTGCACGTGAAAAACAGGAAGGATTAACCCTCGGAATAGACAGTGGTTCAACCACCACAAAAGTTGCATTAATGGAAAAAAATGAGATTATCGGTACCGGATGGGTAAAAACCGGTGATATCTTAGGCTGTGCAAATGATGGTATAGCTCAGGCACTCGAAGGTACAGGCTACAAACTCGACGATGTAGAGGCAATAGGTACAACAGGTTATGGTCGTATGACCATAGGTAAGGATATGGGCGCAAAACTCATACAGGAGGAAATATCCGTAAACAGTAAGGGAGCTGTATACCTTGCAGATGCACAAAAAGGTGAAGCAACTGTTCTTGATATCGGTGGTATGGATAACAAGGTTATCACAGTAAACAACGGTATACCTGACAACTTCACGATGGGTGGTATCTGTGCAGGAGCATCCGGTCGTTTCCTGGATATGACAAGCGGCCGTTTAGGAGTAGACATAACAGAATTGGGTCCACTTGCCCAGAAGGGAAACTACAAAAATGCAGTACTCAACAGTTACTGTATAGTATTCGGTATACAGGACCTTGTAACATCACTTGCAGGAGGAGCATCAAAAGAGGATGCCGCAAGTGCAGCATGTTATTCTGTTGCAGAACAGGTATACGAACAACAGCTCCAGGAAATCGATGTACGTGAACCATTAATTCAGGTAGGTGGAACTTCCCTTATCGGAGGATTAGTGGATGCCGTACAGGATATTCTCGGTGGAATTGACATAGTCGTGCCTGAATACTCACAGTACATCGGAGCAGTAGGTGCCGCAATGTTGGTATCAGGACTTATAGATTCCGACGTAGACGACAGTAAAAGATTCTAATGGGGAGTGTTAACTATGTATGTGGAATGTTATGATGAAGTGGGAGCACAGGTATATGATACCCTACTCAGGCATACACTACAGGACTTAAAATTAGCTCGCGCAATCAATGCAATAAAAATATTCATAGACCCACGTGAAGCATTATTCATTGGCGTCGTAAAATTAGAAAAGGCATCACAGCCTGTTTATCTAAATGATATAGCCTCCTACAAGATGGAGGATGGAGTGCTTAAGATTTTGGTCGAGGATGAAAATTACATTCCTAACCTGCTTAAAGCTTTATGGGTCAGCGAAGGTCGTCATAATGTCAACCAGCCAGACAGGTATAAGATGGAAGTATCCAACCCACAATTGGATCCTGATAATTTTATAGTTCATGACCCTTCAGAGGAATTAAAGAGAAAAGTATATGATGCATTATTTAGAGTAATGCCTGAAGGATTCAGGATGACACGAAATGCCAGTGAAGACAATATGGTTTGTATCATGAGTAGTGATGAAATCATAGACGTCAAATGGGATAAGAAATTTAAAGAAGTAATAGAAGAAGTTAGAAATGCATAATTCTAACTGGATATATGGGGGTTTAATATGAGTGATAAAAAAATGAGTCATTTTGCTCATATTACAAAAGCACATCCTTGCTTTAATGAAAAAATACATGATAAGGTTGGACGTATTCACATACCTATAGCGCCGGACTGCAATATACAATGCGGATTCTGTACAAGAAAGTTAAACGACACTGAAAAAAGGCCCGGTGTATCATCATGTATAATGAGCGTTGATGATGCGATAGAACACATTCGGGAAACTACTGAAAAAATGCCTATAAACGTAGTTGGAGTAGCAGGTCCGGGAGATTCCTTATGCAGTGAAAATACTTTGAAATTATTCCGCAGAGTCAAAGAGGAATTTCCAGATTTGATACTTTGTATGAGTACCAATGGACTTCTGGTACCTGAATATGCTGATGAAATAGCTGATGCCGGCGTTAAAACAGTTACAATTACAATAAATGCCGTTGACAGTGATATAGGAGTCCAGATATATGATGATATAGTATATCACGGTAAGATGTATCATGGCAAGGAAGGCTTTGAAATACTCTTGAAAAATCAGTTGAAGGGTATAGAATTGCTATCTGACAGAGGTGTAGTCGTCAAGGTAAATAGTGTTCTGATTCCTGGCGTAAACGATAAACACATCAAGGAGATAGCCAAGGTTGTAAAATCTAAAGGTGCATCAATAATGAATGTGCTGCCTTTAATTCCATTGAACAAATTTAAGGACCTGGAAAAACCTGGCTGTGGATTGTTAAGTACAGTGAGAAATGAAGTTGAAGAGATAATTCCTATATTCCGTGCATGCACTCAATGTAGGGCGGATGCATTTGGAATACCTGGTAGTAAACAACAGGATTTCTCATTGGAAATGGTTCCCAACAGTCATTACTAAACTCCTTTTTTTCAATCCAATTTTTTTTTAATCAATACGAAATAACCATACTCACTTTTTTCAACATGTATTCATGTTAAAAAAAATAATAATTATCTATTTAATCAGACAAAAATAAAACATGAAATTTAATTATGGGAGAATAATATCTATGGAAAGAACATTATATTGGCAAGATAATAAACTCTACCTAATCGACCAGAGATTACTGCCACATAAAATAGAATATGTCGAATGTAAAACATATCAAGATGCAATTGATGCAATAAAGACTATGGTAGTTAGGGGAGCACCCGCAATAGGGGTATCCGCAGCATATGCAATGGCACTTGCAGAAGTTGAAGGAAAAGACATGAACGTTGCTGCAGATGAAATAAAACAAGCACGGCCAACCGCGGTAAACCTATTTTGGGCAGTAGATCAAGTACTTGACGCACTCAAAAACGGAAAAACAGCCACCCAAACAGCAATTGAAATGGAAAAACAGGACATTGAAATAAACAAAAAAATAGGCGAATATGGAAATGAGGTTATAAGTCAGAATGATACGATATTGACTCACTGTAATGCAGGATCACTTGCATGTGCAGGATATGGGACTGCATTAGGTGTAATCAGAAGTGCACATGAAGCAAATAAAAACATCAGCGTAATATGTGATGAAACAAGACCTGTACTACAGGGTGCCAGGTTGAGCGTATTTGAGATGCAACAGGAAAACATACCCGTAAAAATGATTGTAGACGGCGCTGCAGGACACATGATGCAGAAAGGACTTGTCGACAAGGTAGTAATAGGCGCCGATAGAGTTGCAAAAGGTGGAGTAGCCAACAAGATAGGCTCTCTCATGGTGGCCTTAGCTGCAAAAAGATATGACATACCATTTTATGTGGCAGCACCAATAAGTACATTTGACTATGAAAGCAATATCTTTGACGTTACCATAGAACAAAGAGATAAGGATGAAGTGCTGAAAATAAATGATAAATACATAACAAAAAAAGAAACGGAAGTTGAAAACCCCGCATTTGACATAGTGGAATCCGATTTAATAACAGGTATAATAACGGAAGAAGGAATTAAAAAAGCATTATAACCTTCTTATTTTACTATTTTTGCATCAACACCATAATGCCATACACCAGGACTTTGACTTTTGACCTTTCGGATATCCAATATTTCAACATCATAACCTTCACTTGCATCATTGATGTGTTTTATCACAACATCCTCCTCTGATGCAAATTCATAATAATTCAATATTCCCCCACTTTTTAACTTAGAGACGGCAAGTGGTAAAAAATCCTTGGAAGTACCTGGAAGATTCATGATGATTCTGTCGGCATCATCAAGCTTTCCAACAACATCTCTCACATCACCTAATATTGGAATCACATTACCAACTAATTTATTCAATTTGATATTTTCCTTGACATATTTTATGGCTTCAGGATTTATATCTATATTATATGCGGTGACGTTTTTAAGGTGAGCAATACTGACAGTAAATGATCCTATCCCCGCAAAGAAATCAATTATCACCTCACCATCATTTACCTGTTTTACTATTCTTGATCTTTCAGTAGCTAATCGTGGGCTGTAATAGACAGTTGATGGATTTAATTTAAATCTCAGGCTATACTCCTTATGTATGGTTTCCAAGTCGTCAACACCTGCAAGATATTCCAATTGTCTGGTACGTCTTACTCCCTGAATTTTACTTTTTTTACAATAGACGCTTCTTCTTTTTGTAAACTTTAATGCGGCCTCACCAATTACTGTCTTATACTCTTCAAGTTCTTCGGGAATTTCAAGTATTACAATATCCCCTATTATATCAAATGATTTTCTTATATCTTCGATTTTTTCTTCATCAATTTTATCGGTCAGGTAATCCATAAAATTGGTAGCCCTATATTGTGCCTGATTATATTCATAATCATCTAATTCTATCGGGTACTTTTTTCTTATTTCTTCAATTAGAATGTTATCATAATCTGAAATCAGTGGAAAGTATACATAATCCTCATCACTTCTAACCTTGTACTTTGTACATAATTGTTTTTTTGAGATTAAGATTACTCTAACATCATTTGCATTTTTCTTGATTATCTTTATACCTTTCATGTTGACACTATTTTTAATTTTTTATAACTTGGAAATATATCCAAATAGCTATTTTTAAACTATATGGGTACTCCTTTTAATATCTGTTATTAATTTTTGTCAAGTATTTCTATTAAATTTAACCATCAACACTTTATGCAATATTTTCTAAAAAAGTTGATGAGGTAGGTTCGATGCTTATAGTATGTGCTACAACACATAACGGTGATGACCTGAACTGAATGAATTAAGTTTCATACATGGTTATGATGGTTGCATTTTCCAATTGTAGCTATAAGAAATGATGAGAACTAAAACATATATACTTTAGTTTGATGTACGTTAAACGCGAAGTGTAGAATGATTATATATTTATATAACATTTGTGGTGAATGATAGAAATATCATAACTGCTAATATAATTATCCTTTATTTTGTTTACTTTACTTCTAAATTAGTGTGTAATAATCTGCTAGTATTTAGTGGTTTACTTTTGTAAATCCGTTTGATCCTGGCGGAAGCTACTGCTATTGGGATTCGAT
>ODAJ011990690.1_pt1 | contig 10088 bp, 7 predicted proteins | sample 1539241 | NCBI WGS metagenome assembly ODAJ01 (sample SAMN02144231, study PRJEB22623) | gut metagenome | biome: sheep rumen | host: Ovis aries | place: New Zealand
GATTATAAGATATGGATTGCTGTCGTTCTTACGGCAGTTTGTATGTTAATATACTTTTTTGAGCATTGTGATACACTCGTATTTCTTCATACTATTATACTTATCTCAATGCAAAGTAAAAAAAACGAAAGTTCCAAACTTTTGGAAAAAATATCTATGAGTCAAACACAATCTTGCCTCCACCTGGCCCGAACACAAAGTCGCCTATCAGCCTCACACTTCGAGGGACGCTCAGTTTGACGAACTGACGACACGAGGCAAAAGCCATCGAACAGATGGTCATTACCCCTTCTGGCACCACATACTCCCCTCCATCAAATGGCTGTCTGACAAACAGCAACCTGTGCCCGTCAAGACTATAAGCCACCCCGTGCTCATCGATGCGATACTCACCTTCGTCCTCAAAGGCCCAAGTCTCCTCATCGCGATTGGCATAGTCCTTCGTCCAAAAATAGACCACAGGCATCATCTCCTCATTCTCCTTCTCATCCTCACTGAAATTCAACTGTTCGTGCTCATGTACATGGGCCGTACAAGGCACATGCAACGTCCCAATATGACAGCCCAACAGCGCGCCCTCATCAATCTCCTCAACACCTTCCGGTATCCAGTAGGCTCCCTCCACATCTGCCCCTTTCAACAACCGTTTCCCGTCACCGGAATAAACGAAGCCGTAACTATCCAGCCATAATCTATCATCATCAATCATACACAAAAACCTCTATATACGATCTCCCTACCTATATATTCCACCCGATCCATCAGTTTTACAAACGATCCCATGTCGAAATGCCCTTGCACATACACCTCATATTCATGCCAAGTCTCGTCCTCCCAAGTGATGGGCATCCTTGTCATCCCCACGCCCCTATAGAAATTGAGATTGTTCCTCTGCCGACTCAGCCCTTCAGGCACCCTTGTCGTCAGCACAATAGGCTCACCAAGATCCCTGAATGCGATTTCCAGTTTCGATCGCTCCATCTCGCGATTCTCCCTCTCAGAGAAATCCGCCAGCAGGAAGATTGCGCACGCCTCAAACTCTTCCCAGCGATCCTTACCAGACAGACGAAGCACAGCAGCGTAAGGCATGAGACACCCACCCTCAGAATCAATATACCTATTCGGATTGATAATCCAAAACTGAGGCACATCCATCCCCTGCTCCCTGCAAAACACCTTCAGTGCATCCGTCATTCTGTCCGTCCCAAACGGGTCATGTCATTGATGATTAAGATGATTTTTATGCATCCAATAATTTCTCATCGGCGAGGAACTCGTAGATTCCCATCAAAACGATTCCTTGCTCATCACGCTGCAACTTCATCCGTTCACCTACAATCACAACCTTCTTGAACGAGTCGCTAATCTGCGTCAACGAACGCTTCTCCTGCTTCATCTTTTCCTCGTCAGGCAATCTGTATGCAGACTGCAGGTAGTATTTTCTCGACCCGAGATTGCAGACGAAATCGACCTCCAATGTCACCCGTTGCAGTTCGCCTTTCTCATTCCTTACCCTGATATTGACATTGCCAACGTCAACAAGGAATCTACGATAGCGCATCTCATTGTATATAATATTCTCCATCAAATGGTTCTCCTCCGTCTGACGGAACGAAAGGATGGCATTTCTGATTCCCATATCCTTGAAATAGTATTTGGGTGTAGTGCCAATATATTTTTTCCCCTTAATGTCATATCGTTCAGACTTTTCAATCATAAAGGCATCTTCCAGATATCCAATGTAAGTCCCAATGGTCTTGTCGGTGATATTCTTCAGTTGCTTGACGGTTTTGAACGTATTGGCCAGATTAGTCGGATTAACAGGGCTACCGACACTTGATGCCAATATGCGCACTAACTCTTCGAATTCAGCCTTATACCCTATGTCGTGACGCTCATAAATATCACTCAAATATACAGTCCTATACAGATTACGCAGATAAGCGGCCTTTTTGTCATCACCCTTGATAGACAGAATCTTCGGGAGTCCTCCGTATGTGTAGTATTCCTGCCATCCTTCATAAACGTCGCCCTCGTATGCCGTCATAAATTCCTTGAACGTGAGCGGCCAGACATGAATCTCGTCTCCACGGCCACGGAACTCCGTGGCAATGTCGCTTGACAGGAAATGGGAATTGGAGCCAGTGACATATACGTCCGCATTCTCCTTGATTACCAGCGAACCCAGCATATCAACAAACTCTTCGACCTTCTGCACCTCATCGATAATGATATAGTACTGGCCATCATCTGCCATCTGCTCGTCAACCCAATCCAACAAATAGTCAGGGTCTTTAAACGCTCTCTGTTTCCTGCCTTCCAAGTCAATGATGAGGATATGGTCTTTGCTGATACCTTCCTTCAAAAGATACTCTTTGAATAGCGTCTTGAGCAAATATGACTTACCTACACGTCTCAGTCCGGTAACTATTTTTATCAACCCATTATCTTTCGATTCAATGAGTTGTTGCATATAAGCAGGTCTTTCTATCTTCATGTTTTACAGACTTTTGACTCGTTCAACGATTATCCACATTACGGATTTTTGGCAATTCGACCACAAATCCGCTACAAAGATAGCCATTTCTTTCTAAAGACACAAGAAATTATTGAAAATTTTGAGGCTCCATCAGGTTCGCAAACGTCCCATGCCCAGTAGGCCTTTCACGTATACCTCATACTCGCGCTAATGGAGGAGATAACCAATCAGGAACAATACGCCAATGCCTAGTATCGCACCGACAAGACTGCCAAGCTAGAATTTAAGATGCATAACTCCAATAGTTCAAATACTGCTTATACATATTCTCACCGAATAAAGATAATCGTCCGAAACCCCTTTTAACACTGAAGTTCCAGACGATTTTTGCACTTCCACTTCTGTTCTTAGTGATAGTTTTTATTACTTCACAATTACCTTCTTTCCGTTGATGATATTGATGCCCTTCTTGGTATTACGCAGACGTTGACCTTGTAGATTATATATACAGAAAGACTTTCCATTTAATTCAATATTTTCTATTCCATCAGTTTGCGTGACAATGATCTTACCTGGTTCATAACTGATTTCGTAGTTCTGAGCTTCTGCATCTGCTACCGTCACTTCATATTCACCAGGATTACTTGATGAAGTAGCAGTAGTTGTGAGTGTAGGTTTCTTTGTCAATACATCCTCCGTCTCACCATTCTTGAAACCTGTGTACTCAGCCTTCAGCTCTGGTAAGGCATCGCCCTGCTTCATCGTATAGGTTCCTCCGCTGATGGTAAGCGGAGCCTTCTCGATAGTCAGAGTACCCTTAACGTAAGTCACATTGTAATTCGTAACTGTTCCTTTTGAAATGACAATGTCATAGGTGCCGACGTTTGAGGTGCTCGTAGCAGTACAATTCAATTGTGGTGTACCACTGAGTACAGCCCCCGTCGTTTCATATTCGAACTTGGGCAGCGCATCTCCATAGGTGATGGTATAACTCTTGGCCGTAATCGTCACGGGGTCAGCATCCGTTACAGTAAGCCTACCATTCACATACGATATGTCATAATTCGTTGCAGAAGCACCGCTGGGAATGATTTCATACTCGCCAGGGGCTGAAGATGCGGTGGCCGAACAGGTTAAGGTAGGCTCTTTTGTCAGCACACTTTCTGTCTCGCTGTTCTTAAAACCTTCATATTCCACTTCAAAAGTAGGATTAGCCTCTCCCTGTTTGCGCGTATAACTCTTTGCCGTAATGGTCAACGGAGCCTTCTCAATTGTCAGCGTACCTTTTACAAAAGTAACCATAGTATTCTCTACCGTTCCTTTGGAAACAATGATATCGTAGGTACCGACAGGTGAAGAAGAGGTTGCCTCACAACTAATTGCAGGGACCCCTTTCACTTCTGAGCCAGTACTTGTATATCCGAAATCTGGAAGATTATCACCATACTTAATTGTGTAACTATTTGCAGTAATCTCTACTGGCTCTTCATCAGTCTTTACCGTAATCGTAAAATTCACATCTGAAGCATCATGCGACACACCTGTGACATCTGACAAAGCAATACCTTTTATGCTGGCAGTATGATTGCCCGAACTGATGTCAGAACTGATTTTGAGCGTTATTGTAGCCACCTCGCCATCTGTTCCAGTAAAACTTTTACTTTTGGTGGAATTTGCAAGAATCATGATTGACCCGTCAGCTTGTTCAACAGCCTCGAAAATATTTGTGTTCTTAGCTGTTGTACGCTCTGTACTCAGTTCTATCAGTGGGTAATCATCCTCATCTTTCTCAACTGTAATACCCTCTGGGAAATACAAGTTACACTGGAACCCAGTAACCGAAACATTGTTTTTCATCTTTAGCGACAAAGTCACCTGAGTTCCCTTCTCTACCGTTACATTCTCAATGTAGAGTGTATTGTCCACATTAGAAATGTCGGTGTCTTCAGCATAGGCACCTAAAATGCCTATGCTAAAAAACAACATTATTAACTTTAGTGTTTTCATCTTTACTTGATTTATTGTATTGTTATTTTTTGACCATTAATGATATAGATGCCCTGTGGCAACTGATCAATGTCTGCTTCCGTAGCATTCGTCTTAATAACTACGCCATTTACCGTGCAGACCGTTACCTTACCGTCTTTCCAAAGAATACGGTCAATACCTGTGGGTTCGTTGACTGTCAGTAAACCAGTGACCTTTGACAGCTCATAACTATTGCCATTCTCTGCCAAGACAATCTCGTTGATTTCCACGACTCCACTTTCAGCTGTATCATTAGCAGCTAATGTCAATAGCACGACACTACCGTCATTTCCTGCAAATGCTCTTCCATCAAGATTTGCACCCATGATGCGGAAAGTTCCATCTTCCTGTTTAGCATAGTTGAACAGCATCTGCCCAGAAGTATTACGGGATGCACAAACCGATGCGTCCACAATTTCTACACCTGCAGGCAAAGCCACATCAAATTGGAAGGCAGAGAAAACAGCATTCTTGTTGCTGATATTCACAGGCAACTGAACGGTATTACCCCGCTGGGTATTTATGGAAGGTATGCTGACAGAAATTACAGGTGTTTCTTGATACAATGCTATGGCACCTGCGGTCTCACCTGTTATATTACCATAAAGAATAAGATTGGCCAAACAGGTAATGTCTGCCACATTCACCTTTCCATCCGCGTTTAAGTCGGCAGCAGCCTCAACAAATGTGACATTAGGCAAGTTAAGAATTCTATTCGCTATTACCGTAATATCAGCTACGTTAACTTTTTCGTCGCCATTTGCATCGCCAAGTTGATAAGAGGATACAGTTACCGTACTCTTCACACGAGAAACAGAGTAGTTGCTACCACTCTTGTCCGCCAATTCTATCGATTTAATAACTATGGGATAGTCGCCATCGGCAATATCCTTGGAAACATTAATGACGATAGTAGCCACCTCTCCGCTGTTACCACTGAATGCAGCACTTTTTGTAGAACTGGCCAGTATTCGCAGGGCACCGTCACTTTGCAGCACGGCATCAAAGATATTAGTCTTGCTGGCAGTAGTGCGTTCTGTGCTCAACTCTGCCATGTAGTAACCATCCTCATCTTTCGCAAACGTCATTCCTTCCAGCAGATAGATGTCACACTGAACGCCTGTTATCTCCATGGTATTGTTCATCTTCAAGGAAAGCGTCAATGACTTTCCGACAAAAGCCTCCGCATTTTCAAAGAAAACCACATTGTCATATTGCGAAACATCTGTATCGTTCGAATCGATAACTTCTGAAAATGTTCCCGTAACTGTTACATCATGGGCAGGCATCGTTTCGGGTATCTCACTCCAACCAGAGAAGGTATAGCCATCCTTAGTTGGATTAGCCTCTGGAATAATTGTCTCTCCTTCTGACAACTGCACGGTCTTGTATTCCTCACCATCTACCATATATACAAGGTTATACATTGTGGCAGGTGCTTCTGTAACGTTTCCTATTGCCTTCAGATAAGGATAGCCATTGCCTGCTTCAATCGCCCAGACAGAACTGAAATCCCAGCCAAGTCCTTGATAGGCAGAGGATGCCGTGAGGTCGGCAAACGTTTTGGCCACACCGTTCATCAGGTCGTCATATACTTTTTGAGGAACATCGTTGACCGACACCTGCATCGTATTTAGCGCATAGTTGTTCATTTCAGGACTCGGCGCATTGTTCTTCATTCCTCCTAAAATGCGCTGACCGTAACCGCCACTTTGGCCCGACTGCGATTCGTAAGTCACATCCAGTTTGTTGTTCATGGCAGCACAATTGGAAACCTTGGCACTGGTACCGTCGTTGTAGCCTACGACTCCAGCAGCGTAGTTCATACTCTTCAAGTCGCCGTTAGCATAACACTTATCTACCGTTCCGTAGTTATAGCCAACCACACCCGCAGCACAATAGGCTGATGTAATCTTCATGCTGCTGTAACTGTTGGTAATCTTTCCACTGTTTTTCCCGGCGATACCTGCTGCATTTGTGTTGCTGCCAGTAGCTTTGATAGAACCCAAGGTTACGCACTGGTCAATCTCGCCAGATGATTCTCCTGCTATACCACCGACGAATGCATTGGCACCTGTAGTGCTGATGGTTAATTCTGCTTGACAGAGAGTAATCTTTCCGCCATCAAGCATACCGACGATACCACCTACGGGTGTTCCATCAGCTAAACTTCCTGATACACGGCAGTTCACAATCGTGCCATTGATCAACTTACCAATCAAGATACCTGTATTTGCCCCGCCTTTCACTTTCTTTCCATCAGCAACCTCCACAGTAAGGTTCTTAATGTAGCCATTGGCAAAGCAAGAGAACAAACCTGTGTTGTCACGTGTGGAGTTACACCATAAACCTGTCACTTTATGATTGTTGCCGTCAAAGTATATAGTTTCACTTCCATCACGACCGATAGATTCCCAGCCTTCGTTGCCACAATATTGGTTGATATAACTGGTCAAATCAATATCGTTCATTAGTTTATAGTAGCCCTTGCGGTAAACCTCTGTAAGATCGGCTGCCGTGCTAATCTGATAAGGGTCTGCCTCTGTACCCTTGCCTAAAAAGGATACCACTTCCGTAGTGTAGTACGACTGTTCCTTGCCATCTGCTTTGGCAGATACGCGTACCTCATGGCCTGCCTGTAGTGGACTAACTGTAAACGAGAAAGTATTGCCAGTACTGACCATCTGCTGCTTCACCCCATCGATCTCCAATGTGACGATGCCACCATCCACGCACTTACCACTAACTGTTGTAGCGCCAGAAATGACTTGCGAGGTAATGACTGGCGGTGCTGTCTGGGTTTTGAAATAAGGATAGCACTCTGTTTCTTGAATGTTCCATATGTCAGTAAAGTCCCAACCCATGGCTACATAGGTCGCTTTCAGTTTCAACGTAGTCGAACTAACACCAGTACCATTCATTTCATTGTCAGTAATATCTTGTGCTATACCCTGATTGATGACAATGGTGCGATTATATGCTTTGTTTTCATCGGTAGAACCCATTGCGCCGATAGTTCCTGCGTTATAGCCTACTACGCGATTGACGTCTCCTGTGGTTGCTGTTACTCGGGTATTAATAGCCACAGACTTCTTAAGTGTTGTGCTACGTTCTTGATATCCCAACAGGCCACCAATATACCTATTTCCCGCAACAGACCCTATAGAATAGCAGTTTGAGGTTTCGCCATATTTCTTATAGCCAACAAGTCCCCCGACATAATTCGCACCAGTTACAGGACCGCTATGGTAGCAATCTACAAGGTTCGTAAAAGACCACGCATAACCCGAATCGTTTCCTATTAGTCCGCCTAAATAATCACCTGAAGCAGATATGCTGCCGACGGCAAAACATTTCTGTATAAAAGCATATCTGGTATTCTTAGTATTGTCTATTTTCCCCACCAGTCCACCGACGCTGGACGAACCGACTATTTCGCCTGCAAATCCACAATTATCCAGATTAATGGTACGATCCGAAATTTGTGAAAAGCCACAAATACCTCCAACATAGTCTTCACCGAAAATGTTTGCATGTATATAGGTATTGGAGATGTCGTTACTGTTATAATGATTACCTTTATTCTCACCACAACATCCACCAACATTATTAATGCCCCTAATAATTCCATTATTAAGTACACACCCAGAAATAGTCAGGTTATTACCTGCATCATTGCGTCCAACGAACCCACCAACACTATTTCCTGTTCCCGTGACATTAACAAAAGCAGTATTAGCAGATAACGTCATGTTATCTCCACTATTACCAACATAGCCACCTACGCAGTTCCCTCCTTTGACAGAGCCTCTTAATGAGCAGTTACTAATGGTAGAACCTTGGCTGTATCCAGAAACGCCACCTACATTTTCTTTACCCTCAATCGTTGAGACCTCTATATTTACATTACTAATAGTGGCTCCGTCTGTGTATCCGAAGAATCCCACATAATTAGTGGAGGATCGTTTTATCCACAGGCCCTTAATTGTTTTTCCGTTACCGTCCAAAATTCCTTTAAACGCAGCCGAAGAAGAATTTCCTACAGGTTGCCATCCTTGATCTGGATTCTCGTCTTCTATAAACTCCGTTAAGTCAATGTCTGCCATCAACTTGAAGTACACACCACTCTGATTGAGGAAATTCCTCAACTGATTCAACTGAATCGGATTAAAAATCAGATAAGGGTCACTCTCGGTTCCTGACCCAGATCCGCTAAACTGAGCAAATGTCAGTAACGAGCATAGGAACAATGCCGCTGAGGTTAATAGTCTTTTCATAATTGCTTATTATTTACGTATTTATCATATCTTACTACTACTCTCTTGTATTTCTCCCAAACCTTAGGGTCATCATAATCTGATATTCCTAACTCGTTTCTTAGTTTATCTTTAGTTCCTAAATAATGAGCATAATATAGGAACAGACAACAGACATCATCCTCATCTAATCTTTTTCTTTCTATTTGAATCTCAAGCTCCTCCATAAACCTCATGAATAATTCAACTTCATTACTTGTTGGTTTAATAAACGAACACCTATTATCTTCATTTTCATGAAGGTATCTAACTACTTTTGCAATGATTGGATCAGAGCAATATCTTTGATTGTAGTCTGCCAAGACACGGGCTTGATTAGAATCTTTATGTAAAGAATATTCATAAGTTGCAACACAAAAAGCTAAACAAGCAACAAATGCTGAAATAAAATCCGAATATTGGTCTATAGTCACAAAATCAAAAAACATATTAAAAATGCTACATAGCGCCATTACTGTTATATTAACAAGAAATATAACAATTAAATAATATAGGCAATCAAAGATTTTACACATAAGCATTCTCTTAGTGAAGTAATTACAACACAACAAACAGAAGTGTGAGCCTGTCAGCTAATCTGCTGGTAGGCCTTCGACTGCCTGAAAGATAGATTAGTGAAAACAGCTCACACCCTTGTATGAAGTAATTGGATACAATCCACTACTATCATTACAGAGGGAAGAACGTCTTTACTTTTCCAATCTTTACGGGTAAGTTGTCGAAGTTTACCAGCTGGAAAGAGCTAAACGCTTCCTATGTCATGTCTGCGACGGAGTTTCCGTCATGGTGCAAAGATAAGCATTTTTTCTTAAATGACGTTCATTGTGAGCCGTTAATTTTCATTTTTTATAAATCCCTGCATTAAAGCCGCCCCTTATCAAGGGACTCTAAATGCAAAAGTACGCAATTTTTATGAAAACAGCGCATTATATCTTTTGTTTTTATTCATCTTATCTCAGCGTCTGAATCTGGACGGTGCCGCCTTTGGACGTGAAGCGCATCTGGGGACCCTTGTAGTTCTTGGGATAGGCCACGCAAATGTCGCCTGTACCCTCCCAAATCTCGACGCCACCATTGAGGCCAGTCTGCCTGAGGTCACCATCATACCAAATCATCACTCCACCATGATTGAGGCAGTTTGAGGGTTGAGAACCTTGGAAATAGGCTGTACCATAAGTCCAGTCTGCCATAGCTGTCAACATCATGCCACAGAATACAAACAGAATCAATAATCTTTTCATCATCGCTTTGTTTTTAATTATTAG
>ODAJ012187403.1_pt1 | contig 10084 bp, 8 predicted proteins | sample 1539241 | NCBI WGS metagenome assembly ODAJ01 (sample SAMN02144231, study PRJEB22623) | gut metagenome | biome: sheep rumen | host: Ovis aries | place: New Zealand
TGAGAACTTGGACGAGGCAGCACAACGTGTGCTCCATCAGTTCACAGGTTTAGTTCAGGTGAACATGATGCAGTTCAAGGCGTTTGGAGGTGCAGACCGCTTGAAAGACCCTGCTGACAGCGTGTGGTTGGAGAGGTTCCACCATCTGGATCACCACATCGAACGCATTGTTACCATCGCCTACACCTCTTTGTTGCGCATTGACCGTCGCATGAAGAAATTGGAGAAGGGCTACGAGGCTCGGTGGATGCCTCTTAGCGAGCTGCCCAAGTTGGCATTTGACCACAACGACATCGTAGCGGAAGCTGTGGAGTCGGTGAGACAGAAAGCCATTCTTGATTGCACTTTGCTTTTCAATCTCCTGCCGCGCAAGTTTACGGCTGCGCAGCTTAGGACGGTTATGGAAAATGTGCAAGGCATAACTATTGATGTGAAGAATTTTCACAAGAAATTGGCTACTATGTCATGTGTGAAGCCACTTGAAGAAAAGGAGGACGGTGTGAAACACAGGGCCGCACGCTACTATAAATTCATGCGCTCTAAAAGAAACGTTTGAGCAACGGCTAAGCAAAAAAAGAATACACACATTTGTTAGTATAAAAAGAAAGTTAAACTTTAAAAAATTATTCTTAAAATTATGGCTAAAGAGTATTTTCCAGAGATTGGTAAAATCAAGTTTGAAGGTAAGGATTCCAAAAATCCAATGGCATTCCACTACTACGATGCAGAGAAAGTCATCATGGGCAAACCTATGAAAGATTGGCTTCGTTTCGCTATGGCATGGTGGCACACACTCTGTGCAGAAGGTGGCGACCAGTTCGGTGGTGGCACAAAGAAATTCCCTTGGAACGAGGGAACTGATGCTGTGACCATCGCAAAGCAGAAGGCTGATGCAGGTTTCGAAATCATGCAGAAGCTCGGCTTCCCATACTTCTGCTTCCACGACATTGACCTTGTCAGCGAAGGAAACTCTATTGAGGAGTATGAGCAGAACCTGAAGGAAATCACTGACTATCTCGCCGTGAAGATGAAGGAAACAGGCATCAAGCTGTTGTGGTCAACTGCCAACGTTTTCGGCAATGGACGTTACATGAACGGCGCTTCCACAAATCCTGATTTCGATGTGGTGGCTCGTGCTATAGTTCAGATTAAGAACGCTATTGATGCTGGTATCAAGCTGGGTGCAGAGAACTACGTGTTCTGGGGAGGCCGTGAAGGTTACATGAGTCTGCTCAACACCGACCAGAAGCGTGAGAAGGAGCACATGGCCACGATGCTCACCATGGCTCGTGACTATGCTCGCAGCAAGGGTTTCAAGGGCACGTTCCTCATCGAACCAAAGCCTATGGAACCTTCTAAACACCAATATGACGTGGACACTGAAACTGTGATTGGTTTCCTCAGAGCACACAATCTTGACAAGGATTTCAAGGTGAACATTGAGGTGAACCACGCAACATTAGCAGGCCACACTTTCGAACACGAACTCGCTTGTGCTGTAGATGCCGGCATGCTTGGCTCCATCGATGCAAATCGTGGCGACTACCAGAATGGCTGGGACACTGACCAGTTCCCAATTGACCAATACGAGCTTGTTCAGGCTTGGATGGAAATCATCCGTGGTGGTGGTCTTGGCACAGGTGGTACGAACTTTGACGCAAAGACTCGTCGCAACTCTACAGACCTTGAAGACATCTTCATCGCTCACATTTCAGGCATGGACGCCATGGCTCGCGCTCTTGAGTCTGCTGCCAAGCTCCTTGAGGAGTCTCCCTACTGCGCTATGAAGAAAGCTCGCTATGCAAGTTTCGATAGCGGTTTGGGCAAGGACTTCGAAGATGGTAAGCTTACCTTCGAGCAAGTGTATGAGTATGGTAAGAAGGTCGGCGAACCCAAACAGACTTCTGGCAAGCAGGAACTCTACGAGGCAATCGTGGCTATGTATGCATAACGAAGCGTAGTAGTTACCTGTCTTTTATCAAAATTAGATTTCCCCTCCATTCCTCATGGGATTGGAGGGGTTTCTGTGTTTGTACACCAGCAGAATTATTTGAGTAATTCATGGATGTTCATACCAATTCTTGTTGAAAGAATACATGAACCTTTAGCGCTTATGAAAATAGGATTGTGCGTATGCGAGCCTTGATTTCTAACTTTTCGAGTCATTTTGTTTTAGTTTTTATCTCAACAGGCTTATAATCTCCAAAATTTTATCTAAATTTGCAAGAAAATTGGAGTTATGTCACAGACATTGAGCCAAACTCAGACCCAAAAGATGGAGCAGCAGCTCCGTCTGTCACAGCAGCAGTTGCAACTGGTCAGGCTGCTGGAAATGCCTATTGCAGAGTTTGAAGAACAAGTGAAGAAGGAACTGATGGATAATCCAGCTTTGGAAGAAGGTGCTCCAGAAGAGCGTGGTGAAGAGGAAACGAACGATATGAATGATACGGGTGAGGATCCTTATAGCGATACGGATGAAATGGAACTTGCTGATATTTCTTCATACGGTGAGGATGACCTGCCACTTTCCCTCCCTAACAACGGAACGGAAGCGAGGGAACAATTGCCTTTGGGCGACAGTGGCTCTTTTATTGATTATCTGGAATCGCAGATGGTCAATTTCAATTTGAATGAGGATGAGAAAAGGGTGCTCAAATACTTGATAGGTTCGTTGGATAATCGTGGCTTCATTGATCGTTCTGTAGCCACGTTGACTGATGAACTTGCTTTCAAGGAATACCTGTATGTGAGCGAAGAGGACGTGGAGAGAATATTGCATGTGTTGCAGAGTTTTGAACCTGCGGGCATCGGTGCCCGATCAACGCAAGAATGCTTGCTGCTGCAAATTGACCGTCAACTGAACAATGAAGATGAACCTGTTTCGGCAGCCAAGAAAGAGGCGTTGCAGCTTGAAAGAGTGATTATTGCCTATAATTACGAGCTTTTTATCAATAAGAACAAGGAAAGGCTGAAGAAAAAACTGAATCTGTCATCTGTTCAGGTGGATGCGCTCTTTGAAGATATTAAGAAACTAAATGTGAACCCAGGATTTGCTTTGAGCGAGTCTTCGTCGGACAGAGTGCAGACTCAAATACCCGATTTCATCGTTGAAACAGACTTGGACGGAAACATTGAGATGAGGCTGAATGGTGGGGAAGTGCCCCGTCTGCATGTCAGCCAAGATTATTTGCAACAGATGAAAGTTTACCAGACGGCTTCTGGAACAATGAAACGTAGTGAGAAAGAGGGGCTGATTTATACACGGCAAAAGATTGAGGCTGCACAGATGTTTATCGAATCGGTGAAAGAAAGGAGACGTACCTTGTACGAGACGATGAAGGCTATCATTGCGTTGCAGCGCACTTTTTTCTTAACGAAAGACGAGGAGGACAAAGTGCGCTTAGTGCTGGAGGACGTGGCTCAAAAAGCTGGGTATGATGTCTCCACCGTTTCGCGTGTGTGCAGTTCGAAATGTGCGCTTTTGGATGGTCACATCTATCCCTTATCAGACTTCTTCAAATTAACGCGTAAAAATTCTTCAGGCGAAGAAATTGATGGACATAAAGTCAAGGAACTGCTGAAGGAAATCATTGATGGAGAAGACAAGTCGAATCCTTTCTCCGACGAAAATCTTGTAGAGATGATGAAGCAAAAAGGAGTGGTGCTGGCTCGTCGAACCATTGCCAAATATCGATTAGAACTCGGCATTCCTTCCGTTGGGAATCGTCGTGGATAAGAGAATATAATATCGTATGGAAAATCGGACACTGATACAGATTGCAAAACTGATTTCAACACTTTTCATGCCATTGTACGCGCCTCTGTGGGTGTTCATTGGCTTGTTTCTGTTTAGCTACCTGAGCTTGTTGCCGTGGTCGTACAAATTGTTTGTGCTCATCTTGGTCTATCTCTTCACCATTCTTATCCCAACTTCGGGAATATCGATTTTCAGAACTTTCAAGAAATGGACTCATTTGGAACTGAGTCACCGTGAACACCGACACATGCCCTACATTATTACCCTGCTTAGTTATGCCACTTGTCTCACTATCATGACGAAATTGAATACCGCTATGTTTTTTCGAGGTGTGGTGATGGCTGGACTCATTGCGCAGATTATCTGCATCACTATCAATGCGTGGTGGAAAGTGAGCACCCACATGGTTGGCATAGGAGGGTTGGTGGGGGCTTTGAATGCTTTCAGCATCTTGTTCCTCTACAACCCTGTGTGGCCTTTCTGCACATTGCTATTGATTTCAGGAGCTTTGGGTTCAAGCCGCATCATTTTGCGCCAGCACAGCCTGGCACAAGTTTTGGTTGGTTTTGGTATAGGATATGTGTGTGCAATGACATTCATCCTCATCGGGTGGATGTGAAAAAGATAGAAAATAATAAAAGATAAAAAATGGAAATATAAAAACGAAAATATGAACAATATGAAACCAATTGTGTCAATTATCATGGGTAGCACATCTGACCTCCCAGTCATGGAAAAGGCTGCCCAATTCTTCGATGAAATGGAGATTCCGTTTGAAATGAATGCACTTTCAGCCCATCGAACCCCCGATGCAGTAGAGGCTTTTGCAAAGGGAGCTAAGGAGCGTGGTATCAGGGTGATTATTGCTGGTGCGGGGATGGCAGCCGCTTTGCCAGGGGTGATTGCCGCAAGTACAACGCTGCCTGTGATTGGAGTGCCAGTAAAGGGTAGTGTATTGGATGGTGTTGATGCTGTTTATTCGATGCTTCAGATGCCTCCAGGCATACCTGTGGCTACAGTGGCTATCAATGGTGCTCTGAATGCCGGCATCTTAGCTGTTCAGATGTTGGCTCTTTCCGACGATGCACTGGCAAAGAAATTTGCTGCCTACAAAAATGGGCTTCGCCAAAAGATTGAAAAAGCTAATGCTGAATTGAAAGAGGTGAAATTTGCCTACAAGTGTAACTAATTACCTTCTACGTTTCCCAAAAACCACAGAACAGAATCTCATTGGACATGAATTATCAGAGAAGACAAACAACGGATGTGAATGTCGGGGGCATTATGATTGGAAGCCGATTTCCGATACGGGTGCAATCGATGGCTAACACATCGACGATGGATACGGAGGGATCAGTGGCTCAGACCAAGCGCATTGTAGATGCAGGAGGAGAGATTGTGCGGTTTACCACCCAAGGGCAGCGTGAGGCTCTGAACATGAAAAATATCCACGAAGCCCTGCGTGCTGAAGGTTATGACGTGCCTCTGGTGGCTGATGTGCATTTCAATGCAGCAGTGGCAGACACGGCTGCAACAATATGCGAGAAAGTGCGCATCAATCCTGGCAATTATGTGGACCCTGCCAGAACGTTTAAGAAATTGGAATATACGGATGCCGAATATGCCGATGAAATCAAGAAAATAGAGGATCGTTTCGTCCCATTTCTGAACATTTGCAAAGAACACGGAACGGCCATTCGCATCGGGGTGAATCATGGCTCGTTGAGCGACCGAATCATGTCGCGCTATGGTGATACACCCGAAGGCATGGTGGAATCGTGCATGGAATTCTTGCGCATTTGTGTGCGAGAGAAGTTTAAGGATGTGATTATTTCAATTAAGGCGAGCAACACGGTGGTGATGGTTTGCACAGTGCGTCTGTTAGTGGCACAGATGGACAAGGAGGGTATGGCCTTTCCCTTGCATTTGGGAGTGACAGAGGCAGGAGAAGGTGAAGACGGACGCATAAAAAGTGCCGTTGGAATAGGTGCACTACTCTGCGAAGGCATTGGCGACACAATCCGTGTCTCTTTGTCTGAAGCTCCCGAAAGTGAGATTCCTGTGGCAAAGAAACTGGTCGATTCCATCGAAGAATGTGCTCACCTTAGGAAACTGGCCAAAGGAACAATCTGCAATGATACGGTGGAGGTGACTTTGCACGAAAAGAATTGGGAAGACTTGCAGTTGAAGGCTGCTATGGCAGTGGGTGCCCTGTTTATTGACCAGTTGGCGCATCAGCTTGTGATTAAAAACGCTGGTTTTGCCGAAGATAAGTTAATAGAATTAGCCGATTCCATCCTGCAAGCTGCGCGTATCAAATTTGTCAAGACAGAATACGTCAGCTGCCCAGGTTGCGGACGTACCCTCTACAATTTGGAAGAAACCATCGCGCGGATTCGTGCTGCTGTGAGCGAACGTGCCAAGACGGACAAGCGTTTTACCACCCTTAAAATTGGAATTATGGGTTGCATAGTGAATGGCCCTGGCGAAATGGCAGATGCTGATTATGGGTATGTTGGTGCGGGAGTGGGAAGAGTTTCGCTCTACAAGCGGAAGGTGTGTATAGAAAAGAATATTCCCGAAGCGGAAGCTGTTGAAAAGCTCATACAGTTTATCGAAAATGATCTATCCAACTCTTAAACATTTTTCCTTTTAATATTTCCACGAGCGATGACCTACTTGATTATTGGCATTGCAATTCTGATGCTCATTCTTTTTGTTTCTATCACTTTTAACCTGCTGGTGCAGTCGCACAACAAGGTGAAGGAGGCTTTTTCGACAATGGATGTTTATCTAAAGAAAAGGTTCGACCTTATTCCAAGCCTGGTGGAGGTGGTAAAAAGTTATGCGCGACACGAAACCGACACGTTGCAGGAGGCGACGAGGTTGCGCAGTTCCTCGCAGCAAGATGACTTGAAAACTGTTGTCACCAGCGAAATGCAGATTGACGATGCGCTCCGAACTTTGCTGGTGGTGGCGGAAAACTATCCTGACTTAAAAGCCAACAGTAATTTTGTGAACTTGCAGGAACGTTTGTCGAAGATGGAGGAGGAGATTGCTTTCTCACGTCGGTATTATAATGGGAGCGTCAGAGGATATAACAACCTGTGCCAGATGTTTCCATGTAATCTTGTGGCGGGTGTGTTCGGATTCAAGCCACTGCCTATGTTTGCTGTGGAAAAAGAGCAGGAGAGAAGAGCGGTTAATGTGGATTTTGAATTGAAAAATTAGAACATACCTTAAAGGAGTCAATAGTTAAGAGATAAACGATTGAAGAATTAATAGAATTTGAATATATCGTATGAAAATGAGTAGATTTCTATGGTTACTGATAGGTTTGCTGTGCAGTGTAGTGGCCAAAGCAGACCGCAAAGGATTCCATTATGAGAATTTCCATGTGGAGGCAGTGGTGCATCAAGACAATGTGTGGGAGATAACGGAGACGATTGATGTCTTTTTCGATGAGCCTCGTCACGGCATCTACCGCTATGTCCCGTTGAGGTTCTCGTTGGAACATGATGTGTCGCAAGATGAAGGGATGCATCAGCAAGTGATACAGGGGCAAGTGGTGCAGGATTGGCGAACGTTCAAATACAAAAGCGAAGTGGATGATGTAGAGGTGGAAGGAGGAGAGTTCACCACTGAAGATAGCGATGATGACACTTTTGTCGTTCGCATTGGGGATGCCGACAGCGAGGTGTTGGGAAAACACAGGTATGTTATAAAGTATAAATATGTGTATCGCGAGGACCGTCGTCCTAACTATGATTATCTGTTCCACACTATTTTGGGCACTGATTTTAACGAGGATATTGATCAATTCAGTTTCAGAATAGAATTTGAGAAATCATTACCTTCCGACATTCAAAAGCGTCTGGAGGTTTATAGCGGAGGGTATGGAAAGAAATCGACCAATGTGAAAGACTTGGTCATTAAAGCGAATCAGCATGTAATTGCTGGCAAAGCAAAAAACATCCTTCCTCACCAAGGCATCACTCTCTACGCCAAACTGCCAGAAGGGTATTACGAAGGAGTGAAGAGCGTGAACTATCTATGGCACTACATGGCACTTTTCATCACCCTCATGCTCATTCTTGCAATAGGTTTTTATTTGCTGAAGACAAAACGGAAAAAGCCAGTGAAAGTGATTGAGTTCTACCCTCCTGAGGGCATCAGCAGTGCCGAGGTGGGCACCATTATTGACGGCAGCGTAGATACCATCGACATTGCATCCTTGATTCCTTGGTTAGCTGGCAAGGGTTACCTCACCATTGAAGAAAAAGATGAGGGGGGATTATTTAAGATGCCTGAGGCCATCTTGACGAAGGTGAAAGATTTACCCCAAAGTGCGCCAACTTATCAGAAGAAGATGATGAGCCTGCTGTTCGGAAGCAAGGGAACTACAACGAATCTGAAAGATTTGGGTGAAAAGCCTTCACAAGTGGAAACATTGAAGAAATCCTTGAAAAACTCATTCAAGGGAGAAAAGAAACTGTCATATTTTCATAAGATGGGTATTGGGCTTTACGTGTTGCTCATTTGCTTCTCCACAGTAGTATTTGGTACAAATTCTGTGGATGAGACCTTCAACATCAACGAATGGATTGTTGCTGTTTTTGTGTGGAGCGTTCCTTTTTTCATCGGCGCATACGGAAGGCTATACGACAGTTCCAAGGATCTTTTCGGCAGTGTTTGGAAACGAATACTGGTGTTTGGCATCAAAATGGCGGTGATGGCACTGCTGTGTTATTTCTATTGCGACCAAATCATGGAGTATGGTGCCCCAATGCCTACTTGGCTGGTCATTTCCTTGTTTGCGATTTGCTTTTTGCTTGGCGAATTGATAGGGCGGTTCAACATCGACACCGACTACCGTGTGGAAATGATAGGACGCTTGTTGGGTTTTAAGGAATTCATCAAGACAGCCGAGAAAAATCGTCTTGAGTCATTGCAGCAAGAAGACCCCACGTACTTCTACAAGGTATTGCCATACGCCATGGTTTTTGGCCTGAGCAAGAAATGGGGAAAGCTGTTCAAGGACATCAAGGTGGAGCAGCCCGACTGGTACATCACCGCATCGCCTATCCTTGCCCACAACCTGACCACCCACATGGCCAGTAGCCTTTATTCTTCCACCAACCATGCCATCAGCATCGTGAGTCACGACAGTAGCAGCAGTGGTGGCGGCGGTGGACATGGCGGCGGAGGCGGCTTTTCTGGAGGCGGAGGAGGTGGAGGAGGAGGCGGCAGCTGGTAACTCCTTCCTGCGCCACATCTACAACAACGAAAGCTTTGGCGGAAATCGGCAAAAACTTTGGGAGAAAATAACGAAAGCTTTGGTGGAATCTAACGAAAGCTTTGGTGGAATCTAACGAAAGCTTTAGTGGAACCTAACGAAAGCTTTAGTGGAACCTAACGAAAGCTTTAGTGGAACCTAAACACGTTTGAATTGTTTATCAGAGTTGCTTTAGCGATGAAGGGACTATGTCGGAACTTGAATAATAAATTGTCGAACTTGAATGAATTTATTGATTGACATCGGAAACACTTCAGCCAAACTGGCTGTGGCAGACATGCCGTCTGCACCCATTTTCACCATGGGTGTAGGCATTGTGCATTTTGAGAGGCGCCATGAACCTTGGGCCGACACTTTCGCCCGCTTGACAAACGCTTTCCCCATTGATTCGGTTCGCATATCAACTGTGGCGGGAGAAGACAACGCTTTGAAAGAGGCCCTTGGAGCATTGTCTATCCCCGTGTATTGGTTGACAGCTTCAACTCCATGCCCCATCAAACCGATTGCTGAAGTGAACCCGGCCCTTGGTGCAGACCGCTGGGCTGCAGACATCGGGGCTTTGGCCCAGGATGCTGCCCACACCCTTCTGGTTATAGATGCTGGCACGTGCATCACCTACGACGTGATTTCTCGCGATGGGCGTTTTCTGGGCGGGGCCATTTCCCCTGGCGTGCAACTGAGGCTGAAGGCCATGCACGAACACACAGCACTGCTTCCTCTGTTTGAAGCAGAAGAGGAAGCAGTGCTGTTGGGGTACGACACGCGCACATCCATGCTGTCATCGGCGGTCAATGGGTCACGCTTCGAAATAGAAGGCTACATCCGTCATTTCTTCCAAGAGTACCCCGACCTGCATGTCTTTATTACAGGGGGTAACAGCTTCCATTTCTCCAGCGACATTCTCTGCCCCGTCACTCATGACCCCTATTTGGTGTTTCGCGGGCTTAATGCCCTGTAGAAGTTACTCAATGACGATGCGTTCAATGACGATGCCTGGGTCAAGCGGACTGAGTGTAAGGGTGTGCTTACCT
>ODAJ011869185.1_pt1 | contig 10083 bp, 7 predicted proteins | sample 1539241 | NCBI WGS metagenome assembly ODAJ01 (sample SAMN02144231, study PRJEB22623) | gut metagenome | biome: sheep rumen | host: Ovis aries | place: New Zealand
GTCGGCATCTGGGGCCGACGGCACGCGCGCTGGCTGCGCCAAAACCGACGTATCACCTACACAAATCTTCTGACATCCGGCAAGCTCCCCGGCTATCTGACCGAAATTGACGGGCAAGCGCAGGAGATGTTTTCCCGACTGATTGAGCAGTACGCCGCCACTGAGGGGATTACGGAACAGCTGAAAGCTGAGGATCAGCTTGCCTGGGTCGGGCGGATGAACAGCATCCGCGAACGGGTCGAAGAGATCGTACTGAGCGAGCTGGTGTATTGCTGATCAGCTGCACTTATCTTCATGCCGATAAATTGGAGGAGGCAGGGATGTGAAAGCATGAGACTGTTTATTGCCATCAATCTGTCCGACGACATGAAAGCCGCGCTGCTTGACATGCAGAACGATCTGTATGACCACGGCGTGCGTGGACGATATACCACAGAAGAGAATCTGCACCTGACGCTCGCCTTCATCGGGGAGTACCCTGACGCGGCGCCGGTACTCGACGCCATGTCAACAGTGTCCTTCAAGCCCTTCGAGCTTGCACTTGACGGCATGCTCTGCTTTGGGGATCTCTGGTGGGCCGGAATGAAGGATTCCGTGCCGCTCACGGCCGTTGTGCGCCGTATCCATCGGGCGCTGGCTGAGCACGAAATTCCCTTCGATCGAAAACGATTCTCCCCGCATATTACGCTCATCCGCAAGGCAAGCGGCGAACTGCCGGGTGTGCACCCAAAGCCCGCGTCCATGACGGTCGAAACGATCTCCCTCATGCGCTCTGCCCGAGGCCGAAACGGCATGACCTACACAGAGCTTGGAACACTGGAGGCGGAGCGGTAAAGTGTTCCATCGCAGCAAGGGAGCGATGTCCACATTGAGCATCGCTCCCTTGCTTATCGGCGCTTTCAGATGATACTACTATTCTGTTAGGAAAACCTCTTGTTCGATCGTTACTCCATAGTTTAATATTTGCTCTATTGCCCTTGAAAACAGCGGAAACTTATTCTCCTTAAGGCAGGCATTAAGTTGAGCAAGATAATCTTCGTTGCGTTCCTTCCCTGTTAAATGAAACTTTTCCACTTCTTCAGCGCCCATTCTCATAGGGACAAGCGTGGGGAAAATGGCTTGTAGCTTTTCAAACATTTTAAAACCGCCCAAATCAATATCTGCCCAGAAGCTGATTTCAATATCAACGTGAACAGCCTGGGAGAGCTTCTCATAAAACTTTTTCTTTTGCGGACTCAGGAAACCGCCGTGATACAGAACAAGCTCGTCCGCGGACTTCTCCGTCAAAAGATATTCGTCATAGTTGGTCTTGTTTTCAATCAGAGTGATTCTTGTTATGCCTGTCAGGTCTATCGCAAGGATGTTGTCTGTCATCGTACTTGGGAGGCCAATACCGAACTTTCCGGCCGCCGCAAGGTCAATCACCCCGTCAGAGGTTTTGATTTTGCAGCTTCCTGACAGCTCAAACAGCTCAGGCCTTGCATAAATCCCCAGAAGCGCAAGCTTCTCCCTTTGACGCAAGTCCTGCTGCTGACACGTTTCGCTCAGTTCAGCGTCATACTTTTCGGCGATCCTCAGAAACTCGTCGCGGCATTCGTGCTCAAAGATTTTGCTGTCCTGAAAGCAGGCGATGCTGAACGCGCGCATGGAGATCGTCGCTCCGTTTAGACTGTCATATTCGCGGAATGCGGCAACGAGTTTTTCGAAGGGTGAAAGACCGTCTTTGCAGATAGCGGGGACTTTATAGGTACGATCGGCCGTTTCACAGACCTCCTGCTTCCAGCGGCCAATCCAAACGCAGGAAGGCTCCGGCAGGGCTCTCTCAAGCAAAGCAATAACGGCATCCGCCTTATCCCGCGGATGCTGCCGCCCGCAGCGGCGATAGGCCTCGTCAAGCGAGGGAAGGCTGAGCGCGATGACCGACATTCGACCGGGCCTTGCCCATTCCACGGACACGAGGCCGTCCCTCTCCAGCGAAATAGCCGCGTTATTGTAGGCATCCCGTATGGCAGAACCCTCATCATACTTGTATTCCGGCAGCTCTTTCCGGTCAATACGCAGCATGACCCGCCGCGGAGAAACACCGGGCTGAAGCAGATGCTTGCTGCTTTCGTACTTATCCAGAAGCCGGGAAAGGATTACACGCTGTTCCATCTGTCCGCACTCTCCTTGGCAAACGGGAGCACCCGCATTGTATTCTTTTCCTTGTGCACAAGCAGCGTCTTATCCGCGATCGGCATGATATCACTGATTTTATCTGGCGGTGTACATACGATGGCCTGGAGGTTCATTTTTCTTAGGAGACGGACGCTCTCCACGATTCTGTCGCTGTCCATCTTGTTGAAAGCCTCGTCAAAAATCACAAGCCGCACGGTGTTGCTCATGCTGGGGGTGCGGTTATTGACCTGATAGAGCTGTGCAAATGACGCCAAAACCGCGATATAAAACGGAGTCTGCGTTTCACCGCCCGACTTTTTGTTCAAGGTCTGGGAGAGGAGCTGTTTGTTTCCCTCACGGTCCGTGGTCTCCAGATCGAATTTGAGATAAGTACGAAAGTCTGTGTATCGCTCAATATTTTTCTGAAGCTCACTTTGGCGGCGGGCATTCAGCTGCGTGTCGTCGGAATCAGCGATCTTCCCGAACAGATCCTCAATCACCGCGCTGTATTTGTTTTGGAACTCCAGCATGAACAGACCGCCCTCGCCGTTTTTAAGCTCCGGTGCCATGATCATATCGTAGTATTCGGCGTAGTCGGGATCGCGGTCGACACGGAATTGATACTGTTCTGTGCCGAACTGAGCGTATTTCAGGGCCTTGTTCAGATTTTTGACCTGATCCTGCACCTGCTCGATGCTCGACTGAAGCTTATACAGGAAATCGTTTTGAAACTGCTCCAGGGCGCTCTCCCGCGCCTCTCTGATTTTCTCCCGATATTTTGGCAGCTCGCTTTCTTCCAGGACGCTCAGTTCACCAGCAAATTCGTCGTTCAGCGGGGACTCTACGACAAACGAGCATGGTTGATAGGCCTGGACATATGCAGATCGGGCACGGAACAGAGACTCTCTGGCAGCCCGCTGCTCGTTTTCGGTCTGAACCAATCTGTCGCCGAAGTTTTTTGCCACAACGGCCGCTTTTTTGAGACGCTTCAACTCCGTCTGATAGCGCGGGATGCCTGTCGCCTGTACAAACTGCTCAGTAAATTGTTCGGAAATCTTATCCTCCCTTGCGATCATCGTCTGGTATAAATCCGGCAGCTTTTCATATTCGATATCATGGATTCTATCCTTTAGCACGGCGATTTCGGACATACAGCCGGTTTCCTGATTTCGGAGGCCGTTCAGGTCTTTTTCAAGCGCTCTTATCTCCTCGCGCTTGCTGTCAAGCCAAAACAGGTTCAGATGCGATAGCTCGTCTTCCACTCTGTCCAGATCATGGACGATCTCAAGTCCGCGGAGATAATCGCGCTGGCGCTGCGTGATCTCGTCGCTTACAAATCGCATGGAGAACAGGAATTCCCGATTTTTGCTTTTGTCGATTTCCGCGTACAGGGGAGAAAGCGCCTGCAGGTTCTCGCGGAGGCTTTTCAGTTCGCTTTCTAGGCGCGTCGCGCGAATACTGATGGCTGCCCTGCCGATAAAGGCGTCTTCCATCAACTCCTTGCGGATGGGACGGGCCACATAGCCCTGATACAGCATGCCCTCCTCCGTGATGGCAGTTCTGTGCTTTCTGAGCTGACTGACATGCGTGCAGCAGACGACGCGCCCCAAAAGATAGTCGATATAGTCCCTGGCCAAAGAATTGTCTGTGGCGATTTTCTTCGCGAGGCTGTCATCCCATGGCTCACTATGTTCTCGCTCCCGGAGCTTACCAACATCGACAAGGCCAAAAGACTGCCGAGGGTACTCCGACCTGATCCGGTTAAATATGCCAAGCGCCAACTCATAAGCAGCCGGCTCGACCAAAAGATAGAACTTTTGCGTATTCAGGTATCCTTCAACGGCACCCCGCCAGGAGCTCTGTCCGTCTGTTATTTCAAGTACATCCGCAAGGATAAAGATATCGGCAGATCGTTTCGTCTTTTTCGCAACTTCATCTGCCAGGCGCTGTTTGAGCGACAGCAGATCTGGCGGATAATCTTTTACATTCTTTCTCAAGTTGGACAGAGCGACTTCTTTTTCGCCGATTTCTCTTTTTATTCCTGCCACAAGATTCCCAAGCTCGTAGGAGGCATCCCGAAGCGCCTGCGAAAACAAGTTCGTTTTTTCATACGCATTTGAAAACACCTCCGTGGGCATGGAAAAAGAGCTGTCGCAACAATCCGCCAGGGGAAGAAACGCGGTGCTGATGTCATGGTAGACCGCACTCATTTCCGGCAGCTGTTCTTCGGCCCCAAGCTCCTCCAGCCTCTGACACAGGGACGAAATCACCTGGGCCTCTCTCCGGATATCAACGGCTGTTTTTCTGAGATTGCCCGCCAGCTTGTTCCGCTCGTTGATCATCTGCTGCTTTTCGGTTTTCAAGCGGTTCTCAGCCTGAAACACTTCGCTTTTAGCGCACTCTGCTGTAAGTGCGTCTTTTTTGTTTTCCTTTACATTGATATCGGCGCGTATAGACTCGGTTTCTGCTTCCAATAGAACAATTTTGTCCTGATTGGCCTCTCTGTCTTTTTCCAGCTTCGTGATTTGTTCCTGCAAGTCTTCTTTTTGTGCCCAAAGGGCCAGGAACGAATGCTGCTGATACGTATCAACAGCCCGCTGAAGTTCGGAATACAAAAGCCCGATGTCCCTTAGCTTTTCAACCTGTTCCTCCTGCCGCCGAGCAATTTCCTCGTGCCGCTTGTATTCGCGGATATTTTGCTGCATTGCTTCTATGTTCGGCCGTTCTGCCGTATCGCAGATATTTTCTGTGAGAAAGCTCTGGATATCGACGATCGGCTTGAAGGAAACAGCCCTTTTCAGCATGCGGAAAACAGCCTCCGTGTGAACGTTCCACCGCGAGAGGACATCCGCCTTGTAGTCCTTGTGGCTGTCGTACATTTTTCCGTAGGGCTTGTACTCGCCGGTAATGTAAGCGCGGAGCGCAGGTATATCCATCGGCACTTTGTTGATGATAAAGCAGTTATCGGGAATTATCCCCGGATAGATAAAAAACCGCTCCTGCTTGGAGCCGTCGTTTCGGCAGTCGAAAATGATCCCGATCGTAAAAGAATTGCCCTGCCAATCGTCATAGAACTCACAAGCGATGTAGCTTGAAAAATCCCTGCCGCGGCGCGTGCCCTCTCCAGTTCCATCTATATCAGCGCGCAGATATCCATCCAGCGTTCTCTGTGAGCTTTCGTTGGCGGCTTTATTGAAATTTCGCGCATTCAACTCGCCGAGAAGGACGATTTGCAGCGCGTCAATGATAGTAGATTTTCCGGCTCCCGTTTTGCCCGTGAGAAAGTTGATATCCCCGATGTCGATCAACTGCTTACTATAGTAGAGCCAGTTAATCAGCAGAATCTTCTTCAGCTTCTTCAAACCCGTCCTCCTCCTTTCGCATTTGAGATACAACGGCGTTGAGCTTTTCGCTGGATACAGCCGTCAGGATCGTCGGCATAATCACAAACCGGCATTCTTTTTGACTGTACTTCTTATCAATCTTCTGGATTACATTGTGGTCATCCAAAACAGCAAGTGCTTTTCTCACCTCATCCATATTCGGTCGCGAGGGAAGGATCGCGTAATCGGTGACCACTTTTTCAAGCACGTCACGGACTGTACACATCACGTCGTGCTCCAGACCCATGCGGTCCTTGTTCTCATCGTATATCATGCGAAGCGCCAGAAGGATGCCTGTCGCAGTCTTGCTCAGAGAAAGTCTATTGGCGTCTTCGGTGTTCAGAACATAGAAATACCCGTTGAAATCATCCTTATGCAGGTCCCAGTCAATCATCAGGAGATAGTCCCTCACGTCTTCAAAATGCTGAGAGAGGAACAGATAGTCCGGATTATTGATATTTCCTTTATCAGGGCGGTAAATCGTTTTTACAACGAAAGTCTTGCCAAGCAACTGATTGCAGACAGACTTGAATTGCTCAAGTTCTTTCTGCGTATAGTTTTGCAGATTTGCAAGGCTCATTTTTTGCCCTCCTTTCGGGAAAACTTCAACTGTGGAATCGTATAGTCGCCTTCCTTGTATTCTGCATCAAAGCTTTGCACAGAGTAGAAAGCATCTTCGTCTTCTCCTCTCAGGAAGGACAATATGCTCATAATGTACGCGGTGTCGTCATGGAGTGCGAGATCTTTGGAATACAGCTCATCTTTGTCTGAAAACCGTTCACGCATGAAATCTGTGACCGCGGCTTTGCCATATTTTGCGCGCAGCAGTTCTTCCGCGCCGGAGATCAATTCGGCATCCGGCGCGTTGTCTTCGACCAGAACAGGGTCCAACGCTGTGCGCTTTTTCGGGCGCCGGCTGTGCCACAGGCTTTTCTCCGAAAGGCAGGTCTGTGCATAGAGCTGAAATGCGGGCTGAATGCTTTCGACAAGTTCAGAGGATGGTCTGCTTTGAGATAGGCGATTGAGAAGATAATTAAGGTTTCCACGCACATTCTGATCTCGATTTGTAAGATTTTCGATTTTCTGCGTGGTGGCGCGGGTATAGCGCCTGACCTGCGCGTCTATCTCGTCAAGATACTCGCGCTCAATGCTCTCATAGCGCTCTTTGATCCAGTATATTTTAGTTAACAAATCATTTCTGCATGCGTCGACCGAATCCCCGTGTTTATCCTGATAGGCAGCGTTTGAAATCGCGTACAGGATACCGTCGTCTTCCATCCATTTGTTCAGAATGACCAGAATGGGGATCTTATACTTTGGCACGGAATCTTTGATTTTCAGAGGGCGAATATAGGTCTCCACGACCTTCTGGCCAAAATCATCAAAATGCGACGCGAGGACCTTGTTGATATTTCGCATCTCGACCTGAATTTTAAAATAATGCTTAACGTTGTGATAGACCATTTGCAACAGCTTTATCAGTTCCTGGGTGTTATCATAGGCATTGTAAATGGCGGTCATCCGGTCGTATGCGTTTTCTCCTTCATCGGCAACCTTCAGCGTCGAATAGGTGCTAAGCACAAAGGAATACCCGCGCAGAGGGCTGTCATCGGTCAATTGGTGAAACAACTCCAGAAGGCGGCTGCTGTATCCGGGTACCGTGATATATTCCTCAAAATCCTCACCGCGTTCCTTTTCAAGCCACCCCTTGCTGTTTAGCTTTCGGATGAGAAAGCGTGCTCTGCCGGAAATATCCTTCAGTTCCTCTTCATCAATATCTTCCCCATCAAAGTTTGCTTCGGCGAGCTGTTGTTCCAGCCGGGAACGGAGCATGGAGTAGAGCGTGTATTCGGGTATTTTCAGGCTGCCGCAGTAAGCCTCGTACAGCACGTCGAGAGCATCCGCATATAGCAGACGGTTTGGCGATGCGAGAACAGAAAAAAGCTCACTTGGCAACGCATTAAATAAGTTCATCATCTTACCATCCTGGGAGGATTTTATGAAAGGCATTCTGGTATTCAACTCAGATAGGCCCGATATCGCATATAAAAACGGGACTATGTATGGTGGACTTCACTGCGGAGATTGTCTGAACTGCTTTGTTGATGGAACATGGAAAGTAGTGCGGATAGAATACGTCAATAACTGGGTTTTTATTTGCGATGGTAAAGTGTCGCCTATAGCATATGGTAGCGAAGTAGAAAAAGAATATTATCGTTTGTAGTAAACTCCCAGCTTCTGATTACAGATATTCTCTATTCTTATTTTTTCCTCAGAAGTTAGCTTCTTCCACACCGAACCGTCCACTTCGATGATGCCAAGGGTTCTGGTATGGCGCATCATGTTCATGTCTTCAAAGCGTTTAAAGGGATTGGAAAGGATGTTCCGCTCGGCTTCCTTGTCGGTATAACCGCCCTTGGCAAAGATGCTGTTGGCCTTCTCCACCTTTAAGCCGGCAGTGCGGCGGGCCTCATAGAAGCTGCGGAAATAGGAGACGATATCGCTGATCTTCACTCGTCCTGCAGCATCCGCATAGGTGAGTATCGCTTTCAGCAGTACCGGTTTATAGGAATAGCTCATGTCCATCTGCTCGACCATTTCCATGAACAGCTGCTTGCGGTTGCTGTCGTCGATGAGCTTCCAGCCGTACTGCTCGGCATAGGCCTGCAGCGTCTCCTCTTTGAAATACTTGAAGGTGCGGTGCTCGCTCATAGGCACGATCAGATCCGGCACCAGTTTCCCCTCGCGCACATAACGCTCGATGGTCTCGGTCTGCACATCCACCCGGCGCACGAACTCCATTTGTGAGATCATCCCGGCCGCCTCTTCCTGCCAGTTGAAGATATCCACCAACTCGTAATCGGTGGCGTCCACGGGATAGTCGATAATCGCGTCCGGCTTCTCGCCTTTGCGGTACAAATCGTCCTCGGCCTCGCGCTGGCCCTTCTTGCCGACCACCGTGCCGCCCGCGTGGTACTCGTTCAGTTTAAACAGGCGGTGCAGCGAATAGGGCATATTATACTGGCTGGCGTTGTCCACGAAGTCGAACACCATCAGATGATCTTTGCCCTCCGCCGTGCGCATGCCGCGGCCAAGCTGCTGTGTATACAGCACCTTCGACATGGTGGGCCGTGCCATGAACAGCACTTCCGTCTGCGGGCAGTCCCAGCCCTCATTCAGCAGATCGCAGGCGCAAAGCACCTTGATCTCACCGCCGGCAAACCTGGCAAGCTGCTCATTTCGCTCGGAGGTTTTCATGTTGCCGGAAACCGCAACCGCAGCAACGCCTGCCGCCCGGAACAGCTCCGCAATCTGCTCGGCGTGCTTCACGGAGGCGCAGAATACGACGGTTCGCTTGTCCTTCACGTAGTCCAGCCAGGTATCCACAATGAGCTGGTTGCGCTCGGTCACGCAGATCTTCACATCCAGATCGCGGATATTATACTGGACGCTGTTGAAGCGCACCTTGGTCATATCGATGTTGGTATGGATGCGGATGCAGCGGACCGGAACCAGGGCACCGATCTCCACGGCGGTCTGAATGTCCAGCTTGTGGGCAGTGTTCTTGAAAATCTCCAGGATATTTACATCGTCTGCCCGCTCCGGCGTGGCGGTGAGGCCAAGCGTAAACTGCGGCTTGAAATAGGCCAGCACCTTCTGATATGTATCTGCGGAGGCGTGGTGAGCCTCGTCAATGATCAGATAGTCGAAAGCGTCCTCCCGGAACTGATCCAGATTCAGTGCAACACTCTGGATGCTGCCGCACACCACATGGGCGTCCGGCTCCTTGAGGTTGTCCGCGAACTTGCCGATGGTCACCTCTGGCCACAGGTCGCGGAAGGTGTTGTATGCCTGATTCACCAGCTCCATTGTGTGCGCCACGAACAGCACCCGACCGCCGCAGCGTTTGGCGTCCATGACCGCAGTAACGGTTTTGCCCGTGCCTGTTGCATGATAGAGCAGGGCGATGGTCTCCCGATTCTGCCGCATGACCTGCAGCGAATCCAGCGCCTCCTGTTGATATTCCCGCAGCTCCAGCTGATCGGCTTTCAGCGCCCGCCCCTGCTGGGTAGGCAGGTAGTCCTCAATCTCCTTAAAGCGCGGGTCGCTGCCGAGGAACACGCGCAACTCGTCCTTCACGGTCTCCGGCTGCTTCTGCATCTGCCGGACCGCCCAGCGGTACACATCCCAGCCCAGGTGGATCATGCTGTTCTGTTTCAGCAGATCATCATAGAACTTGTCCTGAGAAACCAGCCGCGGATTGTGAGAGGCCTCATCGTCGATCTCAATAGCCACACGGGTCGCGCCATTTTCCAGCACGAAATCGGCAAAGCGGGCATTTTGATAGATGTCGTAAAACGGGTACTGTGAATACAGATACCCGGCTTTTTCTGCCCCAAAGGTATCTGCGAAAAGGTCTATGAACAGATCCTCGGCTGCGCTGCCGGAGGCCGATCTGTATTCAGGCATGGTGGTTCACCTCATTTAACCCGTATTAATTGGTCTCGTTCATCTGTTTTGGCCATCAAAGATTCCAGTATAG
>ODAJ012145802.1_pt1 | contig 10082 bp, 7 predicted proteins | sample 1539241 | NCBI WGS metagenome assembly ODAJ01 (sample SAMN02144231, study PRJEB22623) | gut metagenome | biome: sheep rumen | host: Ovis aries | place: New Zealand
TACGGCTACGACGGGGAGATATACACCCTGAAGGCGGGCGGCCAGCCCCAGCGTGTGGAGATAGAGATCGTAAGCGACCGCCACGACAAAGACCTCACGCGACAGGTGCGCACAACAGGTGCCACGGAGATATGCGTATCGCCCAACGGCAAGGAGGTGGCCTTCGTCATGCACGGGGATGTGTATGTGACCTCCGTGGACTACAAGACCACCAAACAGATAACAGACACACCGGAGCAGGAACGCGGCATCAGTATCTCGCCCGACGGACGACACATCGCCTACGCCTCGGAGCGCAACGGCTGCTGGAGCATCTATCAGGCCACCATCAAGAACAAGGACGAGAAAGGATTCACCTACTGCACAGAGCTACAGGAAGAGCAGCTGACCGACGGGAAGGCCACATCACAGCAGCCCGTGTATAGCCCCGACGGCAAGGAAATAGCCTTTTTTGAAGACCGAGGGGCACTGCGCATCATCAACCTGGAGAGCCGACAGACGCGCACCGTGCTCGATGGGAAATACAACTTCAGCTATAGTGACGGCGACCTGTGGATGAACTGGAGTCCTGACGGCAAGTGGCTGCTGTCAAGCTACATCGGCAACGGAGGGTACCAGAACAACGACATCGCGCTGGTGGATGCCAGCGGCAAGAACGCCCCCTACAACCTGACCAACAGTGGCTACCGCGACACCAACGGCAAATGGGTGCTTGGTGGAAAGGCGATGCTCTTCCAGAGCAACCGTGACGGATTCAGAAACCACGGGGGGCATGGCTCCCACGGCGACTACTATATCATGTTCTTCGACACCGATGCCTACGACCGCTTCCTCATGACCAAGGAGGAGAAGGAGATGTGGGATAACTTGAGGAAAGAGAATAGTAAACAAGGGCTTGAGGAAGACGCAGAGTATTCTCTTACCTCTCACCTCCCGCCACTCCCCTCTGAAAAAAACAAGCGCATCTGCCGCCTGACGGTGAACTCCTCCCGCTTGGGCGATGCCATGCTCACAGCCAAGGGCGACACCCTCTACTATCAGGCAGCCTTTGAGGGCGGACTCGACCTCTGGAAGCACGATCTGCTGGAGAACAAGACCGAAATCGTGCTGAAGGATGTAGGCGGCAATAGGTTCAGTACCGACAAACAGCAGAAAAACCTCTACCTCCTCAGCCGTGGCGGTATCAAGCAGATTGACCTTGGCAAAGGCAAGGCGAAGAATATCGAGTTTGAGGCAACCTTCAACTACCGCCCCTACGAGGAACGGCAGAACCTGTTTGAGCACGTCTGGCGGCAGGTGAACGACAAGTTCTACCGCACGGACATCCACGGTGTGGACTGGGAAGGCTACAAGAAGGTGTATGAGAAGTTCCTGCCACATATCGACAACGAGTATGATTTCCGCGACATGCTCGGAGAGATGCTGGGTGAGCTGAATGCCTCGCACACCGGTGCCCGCTACAACGGCACTGGTGCTACCCTGCGCACGGCAGCCTTGGGCGCATTCTTCGACCAGCACTACGGTGGCGACGGCCTCAAGATAGAGGAGGTCATCTACGGCGGACCACTCGCCATCCGCGACACAGGGATCAAGGCAGGCGACATCATCGAGAAGATAGACGGCACGCCCATCAAGAGCGGCGAGGACTACAACTACCTGCTTGACGGGAAGGCAGGCAAGCGTGTGCGCCTAACCGTGAACGGGAAGGACATCACCGTGAAACCCATCTCGCAGAGTGCCGAAGACCAACTGCTCTACGACCGCTGGGTGGAGCGGAATCGCCGGATGGTGGACAGCCTGAGCGGAGGTAAGGTGGCCTACGTACATATCCGTTCGATGAACGGTGACTGTTTCCGCAAGCTCTACAGTGAACTGCTGAGCGAAGAGAACCGCATAAGGGATGCCGTCATTGTAGACGAGAGGCACAACGGCGGCGGTTGGCTGCACGACGACCTCTGCCACCTGCTCAGCGGACGACAGCACTCCCACTTCAATGCCCACGGCAAATACATCGGCGTGGACCCTGGCCATCAATGGATAAAGCCATCGTGTGTGCTCATCTGTGAGGATGACTACAGCAATGCCTGTGGATTCCCTCGCGAATACCAGGACTTGGGCATCGGCAAGCTCATCGGTACGCCTGTGGCAGGCACAGCCTCATCGGTATGGTGGGAAACGCTTGTCAACGGCATTACCTTCGGCATCCCCCAGGTAGGGCGAATAGACATCCGTGGCGACTACGGCGAGAACACGCTCTTGCAGCCGGAAATCGTAGTGTATAACACGCCGGAGGATTATCTCAACGGACGCGACCGCCAACTGGAGACCGCCGTAAAGGAAATGCTCCGGGTGGGTGCCGAATTCAGGGAAAAGACAAAGGACCAGTTTGCCGGAAGGCCATGAACAATGAGAAATGAGGAATGAGATCTCATTCCTCATTCTTCATTTTAAAGATTCCCCCGTAGGGCGTGACGTGATTCCATGCCGTCTCCAACGTATACAGACCTGCATAGATGGAGGCACTGACCAGCACGCCGGCATGAGCAAAGACGGCCACGCGCCTATAGGGTTTCCCACGTAAATCATCCAAGAATCGACTGACACGTTCCAATTGCATGTCGAAACTCTCGCCGTTGGGAGTAGGCAGGTGCAGATAGTCGCTATACCACTCCTGGATATAGGGGTCGGTGATGTCATCGTAGCGTTGCATCTCCCAGTCGCCCATGTTCATTTCGAGCAGACGCGGGTCGGTCTCCGCCTCTGGAAAGCCACAGTAGGCTGCGAGCATTCTGGCCCGGCTCAAAGGCGATGAGTAGGCTTTGTCGATTGTTCCACACTGCATTAATTCCTTCTTGGTGACGGCAGCTTCCTGCTCGAAGGTGGCAGCCACTGCCACGTCAGATTGACCGTAGCAAGTTCCGGGAGGGACATCTACGCTAGTATGTCTGATTAGGATCACCTCCATCATTCAGAAATATTTAGTAATGTGAGCATCCTTGAAATTGTTCATCTCGTTCACCATGCGCACGGCACTGTCGATGATGGGAAAGGCGCAGAGGGCCCCCGTTCCCTCGCCCAAGCGCAGGCCTAAGTTCAACAATGGACTGGCATGCAAGGCATCGAGCATCATCTTGTGGCCCGACTCATCGCCACAATGCGTAAAAATCATATAGTCTCGGCACCTTGGTTCCATCTGTATGGCTGCCAGTGCGCAGGCCGTCATGATGAAACCGTCTATCAGTATCACAAGCTTTTGCTCAGCCGCACGAAGCATGGCCCCGATGGCCGCCACCATCTCAAAGCCACCGAAATAACTGAGTGGAGAAATGTCGGAAGAGGAAGCACGAAGGATGAAGAAGCGTTCAAGGGCCTTCGAGAGCACCTCGTACTTATGCCGGATGCCCTCGCTGTCAAGGCCTGCACCGGCTCCGATGCATTGCTCCAAAGGAATGTTGCAGAACAGATGCATCCAGATGCTTGAGGGCGACGTATTGGCTATGCCCATCTCGCCGATGCTCAGGATGCGGCACCCCTCCGCAACGCAGTCGTCCACCAGGCCACAACCCACAGCGATGGCCTGTTCAAACTGCTGCTCCGTCATGGCAGGTTGGTAGAGGAAGTTGGCAGTGCCACGGGCTATCTTCCTGTCGATGACAGGCAACAACCCTCCGTCGGCATCACTTCTTTCACTTAGGAAATCGTAGTCGACACCCACATCGACAATCCGCAACTTAAAGCCATGCTGACGGCAGAACATGTTGACACCGCCCCCGCCACGGGCAAAGTTCAGCATCTGCTGCCAGGTGACCTCACGGGGCGACACACTGACCCCTTCGCGCTCTATACCGTGGTCGCCCCCCAACAGCAGATGGCAAGGATGGGCCAATGACGGCGAGAGTGTCTGCTGAATCAGGCAAACCTGCATGGCCAGGTCTTCCAACCGCCCCAGCGAGCCTTTGGGTTTGTTCAGATTGTCAATCCTCTCTTGAATCCTGGGGCGCAAGGCCCCGTCTGGTGATACTATGCTAAATGTTTTCATTTTATCTTAACGGCTATGCCACTGACCATGAGTATGACCTCATCGGCCAGAGAGGCGATATACTGATTCATCCAGCCTTCGAGGTCGGTAAACTTCCGCTGGATGGCATTCTCACTGACGCCCCCGCTGCCTATCTCGTTGGTTACAAAGATGTAGGTGGCATCAGGACGTGTGAAACGGTCAAACTCAGCCTTGACTGCTTCGAGGGTCGCATCCACATCAGCATTCACAAAGAAGAAGTTCGTCAGCCACAGGGTCACACAATCAATCACTGCCACGCGCCCTGTCAAGTCGTGGCGACTCAGATATTTCTCTTCTTCGATGTTGGTCCACTGCGGTCCGCGACGTTGCTGATGCCTGCACACCCGTTGGTGGAACTCCTCGTCCCAGATGTGGGCAGTCGCCACATAGACGGGGCGGTCTGTCAGGCTCAATGCCAACTGCTCTGCCTGTCGGCTCTTGCCCGAACGTTGTCCACCGGTGATTAAGATGATTCGTTTCATTGCTATGGAAAGATTAAGGGAAGGGAATGGAAAGGAAGTTAAAGGGAAGTTAAAGGGACATTACTCTAAAGCTTGGAAGAATAAATTAAAGGTGTTTCTGCAGGAAGCGCAGCACTCGCTCCTGAGCCTTGAGTCCACAGCTGTGGGGAATATCCCAAAGCTCGGTTTCCAGTCTGTCATCGGCATGCTGCGACTGCCATACCTCATGCATCATACGGAACGCCTTCTCCACACCGGGTACAGGGAAAAGCTTGTCCTGCAAGCCATTGATAAACAGCATCGGCTTGGGACAGGCGATACTGGCTATGTGAGGATAGTCGAGCCACCGGCGCAACCCTGGGATGCAATTGGCAAAGCCCCCATTCTCCGTACGCTTATATTTGAAGGAGAGCTGTTCGTCGGTGGTCACCATCCAACAAACGGCAGCTCCGGCCTTTATCCGGTCTGAGAGGGCCGACAGCATCCAGGCCCGATAGCCACCCATCGACCATCCGGCACAGCCGATGCGCGAGGCATCTACTTCTGGCAACTGGGCCAGGAACTCCGTAGCGGCAATATCATCGTAGGTCATATAGGCAGAGAGGTCGATGCCATACATCATCATGTTGCCCGCTATCATATCGTACCGGTCACGGCGAGGCCCTTCCTTCTGTCCCCGCTCTCCCCACATCGGGGCATCGGCAGAGAACACCACAAAGCCATGTCGGGCCAGATAGTCGCCGAAGAACTGTCCCTCATACCCCGCCAGCCAAGCCTCGGCATCGCGAATCACCACCGAGTCCTCACATGACAGAGGCCGTATCATCTTTTCCTTACCGATAAAGAGATGTGCTCCGTGGTCGTGCAACAGGTTGACCGCAGGAAAGGGGCCCTTGCCATCGGGAATCAGCAGATAGGCAGGCACCGTGTAGTAGCGCGAAAGCCGTATCTCCAGTTTCTGTGCCCTATAGCCCTCCCGCCGTTCCTCGTAGAGGAGCTTTGCCTCATAGCCTTTGGCAAGAGGAGGGGGCGGCATCAGCATGCAGTCGAACACCTTCTGCCGTGCCACTTTCTTCCACTCACCGAAGTCGCCTATGTCACTATGTCCCCAGGCCAGGGGATAGCTCAAGTCCTTCAGCAGAGAGTCGGCATAGACGGGCAGATTGCGCACGAACTCATACTTTCCACGCCCTGATGCCGTAGGTGAAGGCTGCGCACTCTGAGCCTCAACGGCCAAGAGTCCGGCCATCGAGAGCAAGGCTGAAATGACAACTCGTTTGATCTCCATATCTGCTTATTCGTTAACTTTGATGTATAAAATGCAAAGGCAAAGGTAAGCATAATCGGTGAATATCATGATAGATTTAACAAGTTTTATATGTCAAAACGCTATTACATGCAGCCCTTGGCCCCAAAAAGACAGAAAGGAATGTCGATATATCAGAAATAATCCGTAAATTTGCATCCGATAACAGAACTATCAATCAAAGACAAACCAAGTGATGAAGAAGGACATCCGTATTTTGTTTCTAATCCTATCAGGCATGCTCTTAGCAACGAGAGCCATCGCCCAGGAAGTTGTGATTACCATAGCCAACCCCACCGACATCCAGCGACAAGAAGTGGTTGGGGCAGACTTGCAAGCCATTTGCCGCCTGCTTGGCACTGATAGCAGCCAGCCACTCAAGGTCTGCAATGACTTAGGGCAGGAGATGACCTATCAAAAGAGCCACGACGGCCTGCTGCTACTCTGCGTGGCGATGCAACCAAGGAGCAAGGTGGAGTATACCGTTGCCAAGGGAGAGCCATCGACATTCAGGAAGTTCGTCTGTGGCAGGATCTATTCCGAACGGCTCGACGACCTGACATGGGAGAACGACCGCGGCATCTACCGCTTCTATGGCCCGGCCCTCCAACAGACAGGCGAGAAGTCGTTTGGCACGGATGTCTGGGTGAAGAACACGCCGGAACCGGTTGCCGAATACCGCTACCGTCTCCATATACAGGGATGGCATCAGGGCGACTCCCTCAGGAAGGCCGGCAAGGAGAAAGAGGGCAACAAGCTCTTCACGAATGCCTCCTTCCATCTGGACCACGGCTATGGCATGGATGTATATGCCGTAGGGCCGAGCCTTGGCTGTGGTGCACCGGCACTGATGAAGCAGGGACAGCTGGTATTCCCCTATTGCTTCAAGGAATGCAAGATACAGGACAACGGTCCGCTGCGCTTCACAGCCGAACTGACCTATGGCACCACGGCAGAGGGCATCACCGAGCACCGTCTCGTCAGTCTCGACAAAGGCTCCAACTTCAACAAGATGACGGTATGGTATGACGGCATCAAGGAGCCAACAGCCCTGGCCACAGGTGTCGTGCTGCATGGCGGGCAAAGTCCCACAATCGATAGGAAATACATCCTGTATGCCGACCCCACCGACAACCCCAAGGTGCATCAGTCACAAATCTACGTGGGCACCATCTTCCCACAGCAGGCAGACGAGACGCGCATACTCAGCGGAAAGCCAAGCCATGCCATTGGCATCATCAACCATTACAAGGGCGAACGATATACCTACTATTTCGGCTCGGCCTGGAGCAACTACGACATGCGCACCATGGCCCACTGGCAGCTTTTGGCCGATGAAACACTTGAAAGCATCCAAGCACCGCTAAAAGTAGAGATACGACAAAAGACAGAAAAGTAAAGCATCATGAACACCGAAGAACTCACGAAGAAAGACCAGCAATACATGCAGCGGGCCTTGGACGAGGCCCGACAGGCCCTGAAGGAAGGCGAAGTACCCATCGGAGCCGTCATTGTGTGCAAGGACCGGATTATAGCCCGTGCCCACAACCTGACGGAGACGCTCTGCGATGTGACGGCCCATGCCGAAATGCAGGCCATCACTTCAGCGGCCAATCTCCTCGGAGGCAAGTACCTTACAGACTGTACGCTCTACGTCACGGTAGAGCCATGCACCATGTGCGCCGGTGCTATCGGCTGGGCACAAATTCCCCGCATCGTCTACGGGACGTCAGACCCCAAGCGGGGCTACCAACTCTATGCCCCCCACGCCCTGCATCCCAAGTCTACGACAACTGGCGGCATACTCGAAGAAGAGTGCCGCCAGCTGATCGTGGAGTTTTTCCGGAGCAGAAGAAAATGAAGAATGAAGAAAGAAGAATTTGCTACCGCCCTCCCATGAAGCGCATGAGGTAATCATAATTTCTAATTACTAATTTCTAATTATGACTATCGGTTTCTGCCTGACAGGCACATCGCTTCCCTGTCGGGTGCGGGTCTTATACTCCCATACCGTGGGTTTGTGCTGTTTGTCAAACTCAACGAACTCCTCGTAGGTCGGTGTCCTCCCTAATCCAAGTTCCATCACCTTATTATATATAGCCTGACGGCTTGGGGCATTGAATGGAGCATTGTTGGAACGCATCATGCTCTCCTGCGTGGGACGATAGATGCCCTTATAGAAGGTGTAGCCGCCTTCGTAGCATCCTATCTGCTCATTGGAAAAGACATCATCGAAGATCATCTTGCTCCATATCACCTTCGTGGAGTCCTTCTCCGAATCCACATTTAGATACCATCCCCACTTCTCATGACGCTCCTTCAGCTGCTTGATATCCGACTCAGTGGCCGAACCCTCCGTGGAGCGCACATACTCATCGGCCAGCTTGGCAAACCCGTGGCCCACGGCCTCGTGGGTTAGCACCAGCCTGAACTTCTCGCTCTCCAGATTGTCGATGACAGGGCAAAGAGCAATGGCATAGTTGATGGGGCCTTTGTTACTGGCATACATATAGGTGACCCCTTTGTCCTGATTGGTATTCAGGATGACCACTGCCAGCGTGTTCAGCGAGTCGATATGCTCCACTTTCTTCACATAGCGCATCACCGCCTCAGCATCCGCTTTGATACCCGTCGTCGTAGGATTGGGCACCGAACTGAAGGCCGTGGAATAGCCCTCGCCAAAGTTGTTATGCTTAGAGACAGCCGTCACACAATAGACATTGAAATAGTCGCGCAGCGAACGGATGGGTTCCTCGCTGAAGATGTTGCTCATGGCCTGGCGCATCACCCTGTGATAGGTGCTGTCGGCAATCTCACGATCCTGGAACCCGTCGCCCATCAGCACAATGGGGATACCCTTGCCCTGAGTAGCCCTCTGGAGGATGTCCACACGCCCATCGGCAGCATAGTCCACAGAGTAGTAGCCATCGTGCATACCTTCCTGGGTGATGGTCACAGTGTCGAGCAGCAAGCTCTGGTTGCCATTTTTCATCATCAGAAACATATGCCCCTCACGGGCATAGCGTGTCGTGTTGGGCACGATGTTGAGCGGCCCCAATTGCTTTTCACTCTCCGTCCGGGTGCGCCCCCCGTTGCTCTTCCGCTCGGCAAGTTCAGGAGCCAGTGTCTCCATGTCGGAAGAGTAGCCCCAGTAGAGTTCTCCCACATTAGTCTTCAGCTTCAGCGTCAGCGCTCCCCCTTCTGCCGGCATCGAATACGCTTCCTGTTCAAAAACGGCATACTCGTCGCGCTGGTTCACCGTCACCGTTTTCTTCTTGCCGTCCGACTCAATCGTAAGCAAAGCCGAGCGCACCCGCTTTGTGCGATTCGTAGAGGTAGATGTCAGGGTGATCGTATTGGTCCCGGCCTTTCCCTCCTTCGGCGAGAAGGTCAGCCAGGAGGCCGAGCACGTAGCCTTCCATTCGCCACCGGCATTAAAAGTCAGGCTGGCATTCTGATTCGTCACCGAGAGCAGTTCTGCCGTCTCGTCCGACACCATCGAAATACCGCCTACCTCGTCCTTCGCACAACCTACAAACAGGAGAACCACACTGCCCAACAGCAGGGATCGCATCAAGACCTCAACAACTTTCTTCATCATCCTAATTCTTAAGCTTTGATTTCCTACTGCCAATCAACTTGCTAATTGGCCCTACAAAGATACGACATTATTTTCACCCACACCGCCTTTTAGACAAAAATCTTCGAAAATCCGACGGAAATCCTTATTATTGCAGTGATTTCTGTCAGATTTTCGAAGATTTTCCACCGTAAGGTTGGCTTCTAACGCTCAGTCGGATTGCAAATCCAGCCTAACGTTCGAAGGGGCGGTAGCAAATTTTTCACTTTTCACTATTCACTTTTCCCTTTCACTACCTTGATACTGGTGAAATAATCGGTGATATAGCTGTTTGCCGACACTATCACCTACAGGTTGGCGATTTCTTCACTTGTAAGACCTGTATATTTCATAATCGTCTCTACCGGCAGATTATCAGCCTTCATGCTCCTTACTATTTCTGTGTTCCTTTCGGCAAGGGCTTCAGCTCTTCCTTCTGCTCTTCCTTCTGCAAGGCCTTCAGCTCGCCCTTCAGCTCGCCCTTCTGCTCTCCCCTCCATCTTCCCTTCCCATGTGGCGGTCTCGATGTTGTCGCGGAGAATGACTACATTATCGAGATGACGGTAATAGGAGTTGAGTTCTGCTTTCGTCATACGGGCGATCCTAAGTTTTTCGCGCGCCTCGTCCAGTCCGGGC
>ODAJ012188304.1_pt1 | contig 10082 bp, 9 predicted proteins | sample 1539241 | NCBI WGS metagenome assembly ODAJ01 (sample SAMN02144231, study PRJEB22623) | gut metagenome | biome: sheep rumen | host: Ovis aries | place: New Zealand
GCTGGTAAGCACATTGTGCTGGCAGACTATAGGCTTGAAAATGCTGAGCAAGCCGCTAAGACACTGGAGAATGCTGGCTTTGAGTGTTCCGCCATCCAGTGCGACCTTGGCTCGAAGGAAGATATCCTGAACTTAGTGGAGTTTGCAACGAGCAAGGGTGAAGTGACGAATGTGGTGAATGCTGCAGGTGTATCGCCTTCACAGGCTCCTGTTGAAGAGATCCTGCGTGTTGACCTCTATGGCACAAGTGTATTGTTGGAAGAATTCGGCAAGGTGATTGCAGAGGGAGGTTCTGGCGTGATTATCTCTTCGCAGAGTGGTCATCGTCTGCCAGCCTTGCCGCAGGAGCAAAACGATGCCTTAGCCACGACTCCTGTTGACGAGCTGTTAGAATTGCCATTCCTAAAGGAAATCAACGACACGCTTAAAGCCTACCAATACTCGAAGCGCTGCAATGTGCTCCGCGTAATGTTCGAGGCTACCCGCTGGGGACGACGTGGTGCCACCATTAACTCAATCTCTCCAGGCATCATCATCACACCATTGGCCAACGATGAATTGCATGGTCCACGTAAGGACGGCTATCTGAAAATGATTGAGGGAATGCCGGCACGTCGTGCCGGGACGCCTGATGAGGTAGGCGACCTTGCAGAGTTCCTGATGTCCTCTCGTGGCCGTTTCATCAGCGGTGCTGACTTCCTGATTGACGGTGGGTGTACAGCTTCCTACTGGTATGGTGACTTACAATACATTAAGGCGACACATTAATGAACCGCCTTATTACGATGTTGTTTCTTGTAATGACGGCTATGATTATTCAAGCAAGGACTGACAAAGAGCAGATAGAAGCCCTCTACAGTGAGATGTACGAGGCTATGGTGGCAAAGGACACGGTGACATTAAACCGTGTCCATGCCGATGATTTTGTGCTGACCCACATGACAGGGATGCAACAATCGAAGCAGGAATACATCGAGGCGTCCACCTCGGCTACGGTTGCATCGTCGGTGCCAATGCCCTGGTGACCAAGGACGTGCCGCCCTACGCCATCGTGGCAGGCAATCCCGCCAAAATCATCAAGTATATTGAGCATTAAACCAATCAGGCGCAAGACAGAGACCATGAAACTGATATTCAACAAACAAAGATAAGAAACAACTATGAAACAGAACATCGGACAGAAACTGGCGCTCTATCCCACGCCAGCCACAGTCGTTGGGACTGTAGGAGAAGAGGGAAAGGTAAACTGGCTCTTGGTGGCCCATGTCGGCATCGTCAGCCACTCGAAACTCTTGTTGAGCGTACACTCGTCGCATCATAGCGTAAAGGCCATCGACGAGACCAAGCGGCTCTCCGTCAACATCATCGACGAGGCATTTGTCGCTGCCGCCGACTATACAGGCACCGTCAGCGGAGCCAAGACCGACAAGTCGGCCATCTTCCCCTACCATCTGGGCGAGGCCGCCATGCCCGTCATCGAGCAGTCGCCGCTCGTGATGGAGTGCGAGGTCATCGACACCTACGAGATTGACGGCTTCAAGAATTACATCTGCACCGTGCTCAACACCTACGTCGAAGAGGAAAAGCTCGACGAGAAGGGCAAGCCCGACTACACGAAACTGAAGCCCGTGCTCTTCGAGATGCCCACCTATAAATATCTGCGCACTGGCGACATCGTCGGCGACTGTGTAAAGATGGGTAAAGCGTATGGAGAAACAATAAAATAAGGAGTGACTATGAAAAAGATTGCAATGATGCTCACGGCACTGCTGGCTATCAGCCTAAGTGCCTGCTCACAAAAGAAGACAGAGACAAGTATGGAACAGAAAGTGTTAGTAGCCTATTTCTCGGCATCGGGCACAACCAAGGGCGTTGCCCAGCAGCTGGCAGAAGTGGCAGGAGCTGACCTGCACGAAATCAAGCCCGAGAAGCCCTACACCGATGCCGACCTCGACTGGCAGGACCAGCAGAGCCGTTCGTCCGTTGAGATGCAGGACAAGAACTCGCGTCCCGCCATCACTGCCAAGCTCCCCAACATGCAGGACTACGACGTGGTGTACCTGGGTTTCCCCATCTGGTGGTACACCTGCCCCACAATCATCAACACCTTCATGGAGTCCTACGACTTCCAGGGCAAGACCGTCATACCCTTTGCCACGTCGGGAGGCAGCAGCATCAAGAAGGCTTGTGCCGACCTGAAAGCTGCCTATCCGAATGTGAATTGGAAAGAAGGCAAACTCTTGAATCGCGCCTCAAAGGCAGAGCTGCAGAAGTGGACTGAAGGCAATAGCTGATCATTATAGATATGAAGAAAATCCTATCGCTGGCATTGATCAGCATGATGACCCTGAGCGCCTGTGCAGGAAGCTATCCCGAGGCAGAGGCGCACGGCACGACCGCCCACACCACCGACGACGGAACAGGCAGCAAGGTGTATTTCACCAAGCAGATCACCCCCGAGTCGCTGGTGAGCATTTACGAAGCCCTGGGCGTGTCGGCCGTCGCCGCCCAGGCCGTGCACAACCACTTCAAGCAGGAAGGCCGCGACATCGTTTACATCAATGTGATGAACAACCTCTCCGTGGATTGCGACTGCGACGGCTCGCCAGCCACCCCACAGCTGAAGGACATCGGCATCCTGGCGTCCACCGACCCCGTGGCCCTCGACAAAGCCTGCCTCGACCTCGTGTTCAGTCACCAGTCAGTAGCCGGCGACGACGCCTCGCCGCTCATCCGCCGCATAGAGAACCTGCACGGCACCCACACCGTGGAATACGCCGAGCAGCTCGGCCTCGGCTCGCAGCACTACACCCTCATCGACCTCGACCAGACGGCCGCCACCCATGGCGCAAAACCCCTTGCAGCTGTCCGTTACAACGTCTATACCCTCGACGGGAAGCGACTCCTCTCCAACGCCCCCAGCCTCGACAGTTTGCAGCGAGGCACCTACATAGTAAATGGCGAGAAACTGATAATCGAATGAACCACGGCCCCCCTCCGACTTCCCCCCTGGGGGGGAGGTCCCAACGCACAGACAATCTCTCCCCCCAGGGGGAGTCGGAGGGGGCTCCTAGCAAAAAAAACATCATGACAACGAAATCCCAACTGATCCTTGCGCTTTTCGCCCTTGTGCTGACCACATCGGCAGCCGCCCAAGAAACCCTGTTCCCCGCGAACCACTCGGCCCCCGCCGAGTTCACCACCGGCCGCGTGCACATCTCCGTGCTGAGCCGCAGCGAGCGCCAGCTGACCACCAACTTCCTCTTCGAGCGCGGCAGCCGTAATTCGTGGCACTATCACCCCCACGCCACCCAGGTGCTGATGGTGCTCAGCGGCGAAGCCTACTATCAGGAAGAGGGCAAACCCAAGCAGCTGCTCCGCCGGGGCGACGTAGTGACCACGCCCCCCGACGTGCGCCACTGGAACGGCGCCACCCCCTGGAGCGACTGCGAGTGCATCACCGTCAGCGACCTCGTCGCCGGCCAGCAGCATGCCGTCCAGCTGCACAAAGTGTCCGACACGGAGTTCGCCTCCCCCGTCGAGCACACCTCGATGATTGTGCGGCTGGCCGAGATCGAAGTCCACCCCGAGCATCTGGCGGACTACCTCGAGCTTGCCAACCAAGTGGACCGCCTGAGCGTAGAGCGCGAACCCGGAGTGGTCTGCCTCTTCCCCATGCAGAGCGCCGACAACCCCACCCACATACGCATCCTCGAAATCTACGCCTCCGAAGAAGCCTACCAGAGCCACATCAAGACCGACCACTTCCAGGCCTACAAGCAGTCCACCCAGCACATGGTGAAGAGCCTGAAGCTGCCCACCATGCGGCCCCTCGACCCCGAAACCATGAATCTGATATTCAGCAAACAAAGATAAAAAAAAAGTTTGCGAACGTTTTCGCTGGCGACACCTCGCGCTTCTCCCGAAATCCTCCTTGGCGACATCAGCGAGCAGGCACTTTGAGGCGTTGGCGAAGACTTCCGTCGCAGTGGCTACGATGTGGAAACGCTCGTGGTGAACGCCTTGAAGAAGGATAGCGTCGAGGCATTCGCCAATCAAGCCGCAGAGCTGGGCCCCGTGATGTATTTCATCGACACGGCCGGCGCATCGCCCAATCAGGCCAATCCCCAACACATCGTTGACCTCGACATGGTGGGCACGGGCTATGCCGTCGATGCCTTTGGCCAGGTGATGGCCGAGGGTGGGGCAGGGCTCATCATCTCCAGCCAGGCCGCCTACATGTACCCCATACCCAACGAAGTGGAACTGCAACTGGTTCGCACACCCACAGAGGAACTGAAGAATGTGAAATTCATTCAAGAGGTAGCCATGCAGAACTCGGGCTTGGCCTACATGATAGCCAAGCGCATGAACCATCTGCAGGCCCAGCGCCGCGCACGCATCAACACCATCTCGCCTGGAGTCATCGTCACCCCGCTGGCCTACGACGAGTTCAACGCCAACGGCGAGGGCTACCAGCGCATGATCGACGCCTCTGCCGCCCAGCGCACCGGAACCAGCGACGAGATTGCCGAGGCCGCAGCCTTCCTGCTGGGTGAGCATGCACGGTTCATCACCGGCACCGACCTGCTCATCGACGGAGGCGTCATCGCCGCCATCCGCACGGGCGAGTATCAATTGGGGTAAAAAAGAACATCGTATAAACATCATACGCATAACAAATATCCGCAGACTCTTAGCCAAAGTCTTGCGGATATTATATTCCTTATCCCTTATACCTGATCTGTCCGCGCTCCACATCTTCTGCGAATTCCTTAGAAGTTCTGGTGAATCCTTTTGCCGCTATGGTATCAACACCAAAATTGACAGACTTCGTCAATGGGAGATACTTTCCGAGTTTCAGTTCTATTCTAATACCACCTTCGACCATTCGCGGACAGATGCCTTCCACCCTATAATATCCAGAGACGTTGTGGCTGATGATGGGGGCAAACCATTTAACGCTGAGCAAATCAATATCTTCCGAAGGACTATGGCCCGAACAGAAAAAGGTGGCATGTCCGTCCAGAAAGACCTTTGGCGAGGCGTTTAGCCCCTGCCGCACATCACCTACAGACGAGACGAAGAACAACTCTCTCGGTTCTTCGTCTGCATAGCATAACCCCTTCTGTGGTATCGTGTTCGTCAGCAGATTCTCACGGCTATGCTCATCGAAGAGCCACTTTTTTATCTGCTCGTAGAGTGCTGCCTCGCTGCTGTCTGGATTGACGATGAGTCGTCCTTGTTCGTCAATGTAAGTATTCCCAGGACGAAGCGGATAGGCTCCTATACCCACCTTGTCGATGGAAGTATGATAATAGGAATTCAGGTACTCTTCCTTTGTCATTTGTCCTGGATAGAGCACATAGCCGCCAATAACTTCTTTCTTTAGTTGCTGTTCACCATCGTAGTAGATAGCATCACGATAACGGTGCATCTGGTTGATGGCATCCTCTGGAGGAACATCGCGACCAGCAATACGTCGGTCGTTCAGGCGATATTTGGCATCAAACAAGTAGGTATAGACTATATCTCCCTCATGCCGCCGTGAGAGTCTTAATACGATGTCTGGGCGCTGGATGGTGGTAAAGGTCTGAGTGTCTTCAATAGCCGATTCCACCTGTTCGTCCTCGTCTTTCTCTACCTGTGCATTGTAGGATACGGTCACCAGTTCCACGTCATTCTTTCTGAATAGCACCTCTGACTTCGAACCTTGTACCAACTGTCGAATAAAGCCTGAGGTCAATTCATGTCCAGAGGAGGAGGCCTGCGCCTCATCGCCCAATATCTGCTGTACCATGTTCTTCACCTTGATGAAGCACCAAATCTCATAGAGTTCCGATATATCCTTCACCTCCAGATGGTTGATGCTGTCTTCCAGTTCGTAGCCGCATTGCAACAGCAGCCAGTTCCTGTAGATGTCGCTGTATCCTCTGGCATGTTTCATCACCAGCGAGTCTTGGGTGAATCCTTTGAACTGTCCTATCTGGCGAAAGAACGGATGATTGCTCAGCCTCAACAGCGTCTGGTTCATCTCGCTTATACGGGTGGATATTCTCTCATCGTTCACCTTCAGGCTGTTCTTGATGTGCTCCCTCACTATCGAGAATCGTCTGTGCATCTCCTTGATGGCATACTTTAGAAAACGGTTCTCAACAGTGTCTTTCGATAGAAACATGTCTTCCGTCCTGTACAGATGATGAGGTTCATTTTGAAACAGCAGGTATTCGTTCTCCGTGTCGGCAGCCATATTGCGCAGCCGCTCTGCCCGTTCATGCCGCATCACAGCCTTCAACCTGCGTTTAGGATTGTTGATGATGGTCTTCGTGGCTCGGACTATCTCATCGAAACACTGACTGAATATCTGCCACCATATCAAGTCTGTACTCTCGCCGTCGTTGGCCTTGAAACTCAGGTAGGTCTGTTTCAGAAACGAATAGCTCAGCATGGAGTATTCCTGCTCGATGTCGTTGATAATCTGCCGCATGTCCGTGCGATAGTCCAACTTGTAACTGAGCACCTCTGTCCTGAAGTCCATGCTCAGTTGCTGTCCGTCTGACTGATAAGCCACCTTGAAGTCTGTGCGTCCCACCTGGTTCTTGAAGTTCAGTGTGCCAAACAGTAGCGAGTCTTCATCAGTGGCATCCGATGCAGCATCCGATGCGTGTCCCGCTATATACAGCCCTTTGATGATGACACCCTCGTGTATCGGTTTCACTCGGATAGGATATTCCGTGTTCTCAAAGAAGACGGCAAGCCTTTGAAAGTCTTTTTCTTCTATTTCCTCATTGTCGAAATAGAAGGATGTGCCCTCTTGTTCTGTGGCATAGACGGCATAAAGCGGACTCTGCTTCGCACCTTCTGCTGCCATCAGATTCTGTATGGCAGCACGCAGGTGCTTGCCATAGTTCTGACAGGAAATACGAAGGCTCACGTCCTGATTGCGAACTTCAAATGAACAATAACCCTTGGCCATAACATCGGTAACAGATTCTTTTTGATTAGCCCCAGAACGAAACGAAGTGTTCTCTCTTCAGCGTTTCCTGCATGTTGCTGAGCTTTGTCAGAGACTTGCTGTTCTCCAAAGAGCCAAAGACACCCTCGCTGCTCAGCAATTCGTATAACTTGTCTAACAGTTTATTGCCTTGTTGAGTGACGAGTTTCGAGTCGTCACCTTCTATGCGGCTGAGTATCTTCATCAGTGTAAAGTTGTCAAGAGCCGCTTTCAGGTTGTTTGCGCCTAACTGCTTATCTGCCGCTACATAGAGTATTGCCTCGTTGGCGGCACGATAGCCTAACTTAAACGGAGTGCCCTCCAAGATGTCGTTCACTCCTTTCAGAAATTCCATTACTTCTTGCGACTCTATGCCCTCCTTAACCTCTTGTGCCGAGATGGGACGGTTCACCAATAGTTTATTTTGTTCTGTCAACTTAGGAATATCATTTTCTGTCTTTCCCTCTATGAATTCATCATAGTTCACTTCGTTCATCTCTATCGACATAGCACGGTCCAGCACCTTGCGCGAGAACGAGAAGGTGGTCTCGTCCATATTCACCGTTCCCATCACGATGAGGTTCTTGGGAAGGGTCAAGCCCTTCTTCCTCAGTCTTTCCTCAACCTCTCTCGGCAAGTCATATCCCATTTCTATGTAATGGTTCATCATCTTACCAGACAATTTCGTTCCAAAACTATCAAAGGGCTTGATGATGGGGTCTGTCTCAAACTCATCATCTTCGCCAACTGAACGTGATTCTATTGCACTCAGAAACTCTGCGAAGTATTCCTCTACAGGTGCCAAGTTCATCTCGTCGAGACACAAGAAGAAGGGCGTATCTTTATGGCACCAAGCCTTCACCACGAAGTCCACAAACGGAGTGAACTCATAGTGTGGCTCTGGTATGTTCGACTGGAATCCCACCACATCCATCGAGTTGTGCCAGTTGGGCTTCACCTGAATCAGTTCGAAGTTTGCAGGCTTATGCAGTTTCCATCTGTCTTCATCCTTTGCAAAAGAGTCTATGTCGTCAGTAGCCTGCGCCAGTTTTCTCACGATGCGACTTTTACCTGTGCCAGAGATGCCTGCAAGCAGGAGGAATGGCTTTGTGCGGATGGCTGTGAGGTAAGGAAGCCATGTGAAATCGCCTATAGCGTGTATTGGCTTAACAATCTCATTCTCTCTTGTTTTCGTTTCTTCTCCATACAAGGTACTGTAGTTTGATTGCAAAATGAGAACGTAATCTGTGATATCTAAACCTGCATATAAAGTTTGAACAAACGGACCGCGACTGATTTCACCTGGAGCGGCCACTACACCTCCTTTCTTAGAATCAATGTTGTTCTTTGAGACATCAACTCCTATTTTCCCAAGTTCTGTCTTCAATATTGATTCTGGATATAATGTATTAGCAAAAGATATTCTTTTGGATGAAGTATTGAAACTGTCTTTGATTACATAATATGGTATGTTGAACTCATTAGAAAATTCACTTATTACTTTCTCTTCAGTTATATCATCAGGGAAGGCTTTTCTACGATATGCCCAAACTGCAACATCGTAAATATTAGGAGTATATCTACCTTGATCGGTAAAATAGCTTTCCCACTTATTTGAGAATACTACATATAATGAACGACCTCCTGAATACCTTCGTTTGGTCTGCGATAGATTAAAGATTCCTTCAAGAAAGTTTGAAACGATATCCATATTAACTTCATATGGAGTTAGTGGACGAATGCTATCATTACACCCTTTTAGCAAGGCTAAATATCCCCACGACTTGTTCGTCATGCTTTCTTGGAATCCTTTGTAAGATTCAATGACAGATTTTACGTCTATATATTTCATATGCTAATAGTTTTTTTGTAAACTCGTACTATCTCCTGCATTATTAACTTGATAATTGGTACACTAACCGAATTACCTAATTGATGATATGCTTGCGCATCAGAAACAGGGAACTTGAAATCATCAGGAAAGCCTTGTAATCTTTTTGCTTCTAAGACAGATAGTTTCCTTCGAATATCCCACAATTTGGGTGTCCTGTTGGCAATAATCGTTGACGCATAAGTATCAAGGCATGAATAAAAAGCTTCTTGTATCTGGGTCTTGGCCACATCGCCTACATGGAAACGGAGAGAACCATCTGGCTTTTGAAACGAATAGATGCCATATTTCCCCTTTTTGGTATTCGGTTTATATTTAGAATTGTCATGCTTAACCCGGTCTCCAGGTTTAGCTGTTGCAAAATGATAGTCTATTCTGTCAAGTTCAAACTGCGGTAATTTCAATGATGGATTATCATCGGACAAATCAACAATATCTCTTAGCGTGGGATGCCCATCTATAGGAGCAGGCCAATTAAAATCTATATCTTCTCTGAATGCGACACAATACCAACGCTCTCGCTTTTGGGGGAGTCCATAGTCAAGTGATGACAAGATTTTCCAATGGGGAAAGTAACCCAAATTCTTTAACGTGTTTATGATTACATTCAAAGTCTTTCCGTTCTCATGAGACTTTAAACCCTTTACATTCTCTAGAAATACCATTGGAGGCTTATGGTATTCAAGTATTCTGCATATGTCAAAAAACAATGTGCCTCTTGTTTCATCGTTAAATCCTTGTTTTTCACCAGCATAACTGAATGGTTGACAAGGGAAACCAGCTGCTAAAAGTTCAAATGGAGGAATGTCTTTTGCATCTATTTTTTTGATGTCACCTTGTGGGAGTTCTCCAAAATTTGCATGATATGTTTCTTGGGCGAACTTGTCGTTATCAGAAGAAAAGACACAATCAACACCTGTATCTTCCATCGCTAATCTAAATCCTCCGATACCGCAGAACAAATCTATGCCTCTTATCTTTTTCTTCATCTCATTCCTGAGACACGAAAAACCCCTTGCACCTCTTGAGGGAAAAGCGCAAGGGGCTGTCGTGCCCAAAAGAAGCGACTGGAAACGCTGCAAGAAAAGCATAACAAGTCCCTCACGCAAATCCGTGCGAGTCCATTACGTCTTTTCTGCTTCCTGCGTCAGTTAGATTTCCAGTTCTCTTTTGTCAGAAGCGAAATGATGCTCGTCA
>ODAJ012133712.1_pt1 | contig 10081 bp, 8 predicted proteins | sample 1539241 | NCBI WGS metagenome assembly ODAJ01 (sample SAMN02144231, study PRJEB22623) | gut metagenome | biome: sheep rumen | host: Ovis aries | place: New Zealand
CGGGATTGTACCCACGATGAAGCGAGTTTCCCTTTTTGCGCGCGTATCCCACGACTGAAGTCACGGGTATTGCGCGATGAAGAATAAATCGTTTTTGACGTGTTCCCTCTATTCGCTTATACTGTATCCGTATGCAATTAAAATTCTGACCGGGGAAATGAATGATGATATGCAGCTCTGACCGGGAAGAGCGTAAATGATGACATGCAGCACCGATTGAGAAGAGAGTGAATGATGACATGCAGTACCGATTGAGAAGAGAGTGAATGATGATATGCAGCATCGACTTAATAAAATAAATGAATGAAAAACACACCAATTGAGGGATTATAAGATTATGAACAGGCATTTATATTTTTTTACGAAAATAATATCTCTGGCAGCCGCAGTAATTCTGGCAGCTTCAGTGCTCACAGGCTGCCGTACCTCCTCCGTCAAGGGACCGGACGCCGATGACGCGGGGAAATATGTGGAGGCCCTGCTGGATCTGACCTGCACCGGGAGTTACAGCGGCCCCGTCTCCCTGTCCAATGCCGGAAGGGACAAGGAACTGGAAATACGGGATTCCATCATCGATGATCTGTACGCCTCCACTGTGGAGGATGCCGGACTGACTGAAGATGTACAGGCCTTATTCCGTGACTTTCTGGTAAAGGCCGGGCAGAACTGCCGCTATAGTGTGACTGACGTCACACCTTCGGAAAACCAGGCCTCTCCGGATTATCCCGAGTATAATGTGACCGTCTCGATCGAGCCGCTTAAAGCTTTCAAAGGGGCCTCAGAACTACTGGACAAAGAGATGAATGGCTTGGAGAATGACACGGGAAAGCTCCTCGAGACAGATCCCGAGGTGATCTGCTCCACTGCTTTCAAAAATGTATTCACTGCCCTGAGCGCTCAGCTGGACCAGCCCGAATATGAGAGCCCGCAGACTCTTGTCGTCCATTACTATCCCGTCGATGCGGAACATAATCTCTATGGGATAAGTGAGGAGGACTGCCGGCGTCTTGGCGAAAAACTCTTCTCTATGGAGGGACTGAATCAGGATTAATAAACGGATGTTTTCTGCAGGGCCGGAACAGCCCTGCAGAAAACATCCGTTAGAGGAAAAGAATGCATTGGCATTCTTTTTTTTTGGCTTATTCTTCAATCACGATGCTGGTGATCACAGGCTGATCTTCCGGCAGGATCGTCCCGTTACCGTCAACCGGCTCTGCCTCCGCAGCAATTTTGTCAGCGACGTCCATCCCGTCCGTCACATAACCAAAGGCCGCATACTCTCCATCCAGGAATACGGAGTCCGCAACTGTGATAAAAAACTGGGAACTGGCGGAATCAGGGTCTGCCGCGCGCGCCATGGAAATGACCCCCTTGACGTGACTGATCGGATTCTCGAACCCGTTAGAGGCAAATTCACCCTTAATCGTCTGGTCTGAACCGCCGGTGCCGTTTCCGTTGGGATCGCCTCCCTGAATCATGAAACCATCCATGATTCTGTGGAAGGTCAGTCCGTCATAGAAGCCTTCCTTTGACAGTTTTATGAAATTTTCAACAGTGGCGGGAGCTGCCTCCGAATCCAGAGCGACAGTGATAGTTCCATACTTTTCCACAGTAATCACTGCATGAGGCATGGCATCTGTATCCTTCTGCACCGCGGCTGTTTCCTCCTTGTCCGATCCGGTCTCCTCAGCGGCAGTCTCTTTCCCGTCTTCGGCTTTGTCCTTTCCGCCGGCGCCGCAAGCTGTCAGCATCAGCGCAAAACACAGCAGCATGGCAATCATGGCTGCAAAATTCCTTCTTCCGATTATCTTCATTTCATTTTCCTCCTTTTTTTTCAAGCGCTTTGGAATTCCATTTTAACAAGGCTATCCGGGCCGCCGCCTCACCGGGCTCACGATGTATTGGGACACGATCTCCGCGCCGCTGCCTCACCGGCTCAGGATGTATTTTTTCAGACCCTCGTATATTTTTTCAGGTTCGGGCGGACATCCCATGATTGAATATTCGAAATCCTTTGTGCAGCGTCCGATTCCAAGACGTCCGGTCTTTCCCTGCATTCCCTGTCCGATCCCGATTCGGTCCTGCAGCTTGTCCAGCAGTCCCTCCTCCTTGAGCAGGTTGAGGGCGTGTACCAGGTTTCCGTAGCAGGCACTGCAGGAGTCCACCTCTTCTACAGCGTAGGAAACCTCCAGGATGCGGTCCCTGCGGGGCAGCTCATCCTCTTCGCTCTCTCCATTCAGCCTGATGATCTCGGCCTTTGAGAGATCTGTTGTGCCTGCTCCCAGTCTCTCGGCCATACGGATATAGGGCACCTCATCCACATGATACTGCATCAGGTGGCAGACATAGCTGTCCACGAGCACAGGATCCACAGCCGCCATTACACAGTTTCTGACCACCGGGTTTCCGCCCTCCTCAAAATCAAGATCTCCGCAGATGTGATCGACCACTATAAAATCCTGGTGGATTCCGGTCTGCAGATGGGCGATCGGTTTATGAAGTCCCATGCGGTGGAAGCGGCTCTTCTCCTTATTCGGAAGCAGCCCCTTCATGTTCTTCAGCGCACAGGTCACTTTCGTCTGGCAATGTCCCTTCATAACCGGAACATTGATCAGGAAGTCTATCTCGTCCACCACATTGGTAATGTTCAGTTTCATCCCGGCGCAGTCCACTTCGTGCCACTTCTGCTTCTGGGTGTCAACCAGAGGCACACCATACTCTCCGGAAAGCCTGTTGTAGCCACAATATTCAAAAGCCTCCGATGTGCGGTCACCCACCCAGGATCCTTCTGCGATAACCAGATTGTGAAAATCTCTCGCCTGCAGATATTCGATGATACCCGCCACGACCTGGGGATGCGTCGTACCGCCGAATTCCGCCGGTGATGCCACTACAAGATTGGGTTTGATACCGATCCTCTTTCCATGGTCTCCGATCCTTGCGGCAAGATCCGCTGCAGCAAGAATCTTTTTGGTCATCTCTTTATAGTCCGTCCCGTAAATCTTCCATATTCTGTGTTCATCTTTTTTCCTATAATCAGATTGTTTATTTGACATATTCTACTCAGACCTCCGTTGGCGTAATCCTGTAAAACAGCCTGCAGGCAGCTTTCTAAGTCAGGCAGACCACAGACATCTTCCATTGTAACAGCAAGACGCGAAAATGGATAGAAAAAAGCAGACCCTGCTGCACTTCTCAATAAAAAGCTTGTATAGTGACAAATGAAATCCGTTTTTTTGTTTTAGTGCAGTCTGATGCTGTCTGAATACTGATCAATGCACTTTAAATGCAGTTTAATGCAGTTTAAATGCAGTTTAAATACATCTTAAATATGGCATCAAAAGCGTCCAGCGTTTATAATTAAAATATCTATGGTCTTTCACAGATGTCAGCTTCCCGGAGTTTAAATCTCCGGGCCTTCCGGTCCACTTTTCGGACAGCCGAAATCATTATGCAGCAATCCGCAGACCATAACTGCAAGGGAATTTATTCAATAATCGTGCAATGAACACACAGCTGTTGTCCGGGCCTGCCGGCCCGCTGATCAGCTGTCAAAAACAAAGGATACTGAGATGGCCAGATCAAGAAAACGTAAATCCCGGAGTAGTTCCCAGACCAAAAATACTGCCGCACCGAAGACAAATCAACCGCGCCAGTCTAACCGCAATGCGGCCGGGCAGTCCGGCACCGTCGGACAGGATTATCCTTCCGCCGGCAGCACAGCCTCTGCCGTTCCCGGAGATGCTCTGAACCCCGCTGCCGCCAATGGCATATCGTCTTCAGGCAGCAGCCCTATCTCTATGGGCAGCAGCCCTTCTGCCTCCCGCAGGCGGGGAGATAATGCTTCCGGACCGGTTTCAAAAGACAGCGGCTTTTACGGTCTTACCGCTTCCGAGGCCTCAGCGATGGATGACTTCGATGATATCCCCCTTGATCCTTCTTCTCTGGATCTGTGGTTTTTGCAGGATACATCCGCTCTTGCCCCTCTCCCCGAAACCGGGCAGGAAATGGCTGAAAAGCCAGATTTTTCATCTGAGGGCAGGAAAGTCTCCGACACTTCAGATTCCCGCGCTTCTGTCGGTGCGGCAGGTGTCGGCAAGGCTGCCGGCAGTGCGCCCGAAAAATCTTCCCAATGGAAATCCGCTGTTGCCGCTGCTATGTCTTCTTCACCGGCTGCAAACACTCCCGGGCAAGAGCAGACACCTTCAGGACCTGCAAATCCCGCTCTTACAGGTACTGCCGCGGGAACCCCGATTTCTGATTATCATGAAGCCGGATCCATTCAGACTTCACCTGCTTCACGCGGAAACGCCGGCAGTACCTATCAGGCCCAGCTGGCTTCCGGACAGGGCACTGCCCCTTCCCACCAGGCTCAGCAGGCTTCCGGACAGGGTACTGCCCCTTCCTCCCAGGCTCGGCAGGCTTCCCGGCAGGGCACTGCCCCTTCCTACCAGGCTCAGCAGGCTTCCGGACAGGGTACTGCCCCTTCCTCCCAGGCTCAGCTGGCTTCCGCCGGGGGCAGGGGTTTTCCCCATCGCAAAGCAAACGCCACGCCTGCCGCAGTCGGTTCTTCTGTCCCCAAACGGCTGCCTGCAAAAGTCCACCCTTCCGTCCCCAAACAGCCGCTTGCCAAAATCGGCCCTTCCGTCCCAAAGCATCTGCCTGCTTATCCCCGGCAGATATCGGCATACTATGGACCCGCCAGAGCAATACTCACTATCATCGGAATTGTTTTCTGCCTGATGGTCGTTATGTATTTTCGCGCGCGGAATGCCGGAGCTGTGCCAAATCTGGGTCTGATTCTGCCAATTCTGGAAAATCATCAGGAAAATGTGAAGCTTGACAGTCCCTCCGGTGAAAATACCAATGCAGAACCGGCTGTTGATATCAACGCGAACCCTGACAGCACCCCCGAAGAGGTTCCCGCACAAGACAGTCAGGAAACGATCAACACGGAGCAGACAGAACAGACTGACCCTGCCCTCTCTGACAATTCCGTCGGCCAGCCGGCTGAACAGCAGGACAGCGGAATCAACGCAGAGAATACAGACAATGTTGAAAATATGCAGGACGGCAGCATCCAGGAGATCCCGGCTAATAATGAAGGCGTTGAAGGTCAGAATTATGACAATGAAAATACACAAAATGAGGGTGTAAACGGAGAAACGGACGGCGACGGTCAATACGACGAATATTATCAGGAAGGCAACGGTTATTACGACGATGACGGCCGTTACTACGAGGATGTCGACAGTCAGGACCAGGGAAACTATAACGAAGATGAAGAAAACTACAACCAGGATGAAGAAGACTACGACGAGGATGAAGAAGACGAAGAATGGTAAGATTCATCAGTAACACCGATCTGTTTATATTATTGGTGAAGCCGGATTCTTTGGCCGAGAGGCGGCTCAAACAACCTGTGACCACCTGAAAAAAAAGAATGTCCGCAAAGGCCGGAACCAGCCGGTACTTGCGGACATTTTTTTGGTATCTGTTTACATCACAGGCCGGCAGTCGTCTCACCGGGCGTGATGATTTCGGACGCCGCCGCCCAGATCCCGTCTATGCGTTCTCTGTTCAGGTACTCCCCGGTGACGATCAGTACTTCCCTGGCGAAAACAGTCGGTTCGATCTCCATCCCGTTTTCTGTCGCGTTGATCTGCATGAGTGTATTCTCATCCGTGCGTACAAAGCCCTTGACACGCATCACCTTACCGCATTCAGGGTCCTCGAAAGTTTCTTTCACTCTGGAGCGCAGTTCCTCCTCAGTCATTTTCGTTCCGTAATAAAACAGGGAACCGTATCCGCTCTCCTTTTCAACCTGCATCTTGACATGATTTGCAGGGACCATTCCACACAATCCGATTTCTTCCATGTCCTTTGTCGTCAGGTCATCCCAGCAGACCGCGATAATATCTTCCTCGCTGAACCTGCGGCTGCTCTTGAAGCGCTCCAGCGCCCCATTCACACGGTCCAGGATTCTCCGTGCAGCCTGCCTTCTCTCCTCTTCCGTCATTCCCTGATCCAGGTGGCTCAAGAGGATCCTTCCGGCATTATCTGTCTGGGAGACCAGAAGGTACTCTGACTCTTCCGACAGTTCTCCCAGGTTGGCGTCTATGATTGCGATCAGGCAGCCGGGGGAATACCAGTCACATAAAGGTTCCTCCGCCAGCGCGTCAAAAAACTCATCGGTATCATAAATACCGGAGGGTTCTACAATGACAATGTCATAACCGGTCATGGACATGGAAATCAGCTTGGTCTGGAATCTGCGGCGGTGGGAAACGATCCCGTCCCCGCCCGTGACCATCTCCACGTCACAGTTGTTTCCCATCAGGTCCTGCAAAAGCATCAGGTCGATGTTGATCGCGCCATAATCGCTTTCCAGTATGCCGACATTCGCTCCCTGATCGATCAGGAACTGTGCATATTTTTTGATAAAAGTTGTTTTTCCGGCTCCCAGAAAACCGGTGATCAGATCTATCTGAGGCATCTCTATCTCCTGTCTCTCTTTTTTTGTGCTGTCTGCAGCCCCTTAACAATACCACTATTTTTCACAATGGACAAATACTGTTTGGGATTTTGAATATGTAACGTCTGTGTCTGCAGCCCTGCCTTGAGTTTTGAATTCATAACATCTGTGTCTGCAGCCCTGCCTGAGATTTTTCTATGCAATTGCAATCGAAATTCCGGAATGATATATTCATTTAATCAGGAGTCGGGCAGGCAGTCTTTTAAATATGTGAGGAAATCTATGAGAACAATTGAAGAAGTCAGAAAATTTTTTGAAGCAGATGTCTATGCGACAGGCACCACCGGCATCTGGATTGAGGATGCCCGACCCGGATATGCGAAAGTGACGCTGGATCTCGACGCCCGGCATATGAACGCCGCCGGCCGGGTCATGGGTGCCGTCTATTACACAATGGCGGATTTTGCCTTTGCAGTCGCCAACAACTATGAAACAGAAAGCGGGATCACTGTCACTCTCTCCAGCCAGATCAACTTTCTGGGGGCAGCAAAGGGGAAAAAGCTGATCGCCGAGGCAAAAGTACTTAAAGACGGGCGTAACACCTCTTTTTATCAGATTGACGTCTCCGACGAACTGGGTACGCAGATCGCTGCCGTCTCTTCCAATGGATTTCACATTATAAAGTGACCGCCCGCGTCCGCCGCAAGGCGGAAAATTCATCACGCGGGCCGTGTCATAAAAAAGGACCGGTCGGGCCCTGTACCGATATGCCGTATTCTCTCAGCATATCATTCTCAGAGTCCGCCGGTCCGGGATTTTACCTTTAGGCAGGTCTTTTTACGTATATTCAGTGGATGATGATCGGCACCGCAATGACAATGTATCTGGCATTATTGAATTCATAAGCGCATGTGGACAGCACGATGATGCTGTTGAGTTTATCCAGATCATATTTGACCTTGGGTTCGAAGGTGGATTTTTCTTCGACTTTGTGCAGATATTCCCTCATCTGCTGGACGTTTTCAAAAAGGCCGTAGACCTCGTCATCTTCTTTGGCTACGTATCCCATGAGAAGATCCAGACGGTAATTCCGCTGAGGGGTGAGATACCACATGGTTGGATGCTTGTCATAGTATTTCTGATCCGTATACTCGTGGAGCATGGCAAACATAGAACCGTCATTCATATGATGGCCATAGAGAATCGTCGCGGGATCGATCTGTCCGGGCGAATTTCTGTAATCCTCGAAAATACACCCCGCAAAGTTGTATTCCTTGCTGATCAGTCGGTGAAGATAGTAGTCGTTGTCCGCCGCATGCATAACAGGATAATTGACCACCGTCTTGGGGCAGTAGATCCAGCCTGCCACATCGCTGTTTTTTGCCAGCAGCTTGTCAAAATCAACATGAATGGGAGCAGTCTCGACCTTTTCCTTAGTCACCGGGTCCTCGCTCACCGTCTCTTTTTCCGTAACTACCTCTTTTGAAGTCTTACTGTATTCCGATCTTCCCTTCCAGTATTCAGAGCCGAGTTTAAAAAGGTTATATCCGCTGTAGAGCAGGACACAAGTAAAAAACACCAGCAGCAAATTGATTATAATTCTTTTCATTCATCACCTCAGTAGACCGGGCAGGTCTTCTGGCTCGGATTCCTGCCTTTATATAAATACTCATAAGCACATGCAGGTTTTCATATTTGTGGTCATGGGCGGCAGATGCTGTATAAAGCGCCGGAAAAAGGAGGCAGGGAAAATACAAAGGAACTTCCCTCGATCATATTGACTGACTCAGGTTCCTGCTTTTTATTTCCGCTCCAGCATTCCCAGTCTGTATGGAGGATCAGTTCCCACTTCTCGTCTTTCTCAGCCTTCAGAACAAGGATTCTCTCACGGGATGAGAAGTTGAAGACTGCCGCCACATCCTTCTCTTGTTTCGAAGCAGGATCATCCGGACAGGTTTCTCCCTTATTCCCCGCCGGAGCCGACGCAAATCTGCGAATGGCGAAAACATCATGACCCTGATCGTTCATGGCCAGCCAGGCAAAGCCCTCCGGCTGATAATCCCGGGCGAAAAGTGCCGCATACTCGCGGTAAATACTGTTCAGGTTTATCATAAAACGGTGGAAGGAGTCGTGCAGAGGATACTTCAGCAGGAAGTTATCCGGCTCCTTTGTCTCATCCCACTCACGGAACATGGCGATCTCATTGCCCATGAAATTGAGTTTTTTTCCGGGATGGACATACATGTAAAGGTAAAGAGTGCGGAGCTGAGGGAATTTTTCCTCATATTCCCCGAAAATCTTGTCAATAATGGTCCGCTTTCCATGCACAACCTCATCATGCGACAGAGGCAGCAGATGGCGCTCATTGTAATAGTAATACATGGAAAATGTCAAAAGCTCCGGACGCATGGACCTCTCATCAGAAGTTTTCTTGAAATAATCCAGTGTATCATTCATCCAGCCAAGGTCCCACTTGTAGTCAAATCCCAGACCGCCGTCTTCGACCTTTTTCGTGCAGCCGGGATAGGACGTGCTGTCCTCCGCGATCAGAATCGCCGAGGGATGACGTCCGTGGAGTCCGGCATTCATTTTTTTCAAAAACTCCACAGCTGTCTCATTGACACCGCGCAGTTCATTTCCCATCCAATAAATGACACGGCTGATCGCGTCCATCCTCAGGCCGTCAAAGTGGTATTCGGACAGCCAGTAATCAGCGGCAGACTGCATGAAGCAGGCCACTTCGCGGCGGGCGAAAATAAAGTTGCAGCTGCCCCACTCACTGTCGGAGACATCGCTGGAAGGATATTCATAGAGCTCTGTTCCGTCATACATACGGAGACCATATCCATCCAGGGCAAAGTGGGCAGGCACAAAATCCAGGATCGCACCTATTCCGGCGTTGTGAAGGCGGTCAATCAGTTCCTGCAGTTCATTGGCAGTTCCGTAGCGCGAAGTCGGACTGAAAAATCCCGTGCTCTGATATCCCCAGCTTCCGTCGAAAGGATGCTCCGACAGAGGCAGAAATTCCACATGCGTATATCCGTTTGCCTTCACATATTCGATCAGTTGGTCAGCAATTCCGGTATAAGAGTACCAGCCGTTTGGATCTTCTTCATTTCTCCGGAAAGAACCCAGATGGAGTTCAAAGATATTGAGCGGTCTGTCGTAGCAGCGCGTGCGTGCCTCCATCCACTTTTGATCCGTGAAAGTATAGGCGCTCAGATCCCTGATGACAGAGGCGAATCCCGGGCGCAGTTCCATCCCGAATCCATACGGATCACAGTGCTCCACCCGTCCGTTTCTGCCATAGACCACATATTTATACATCTGGCCGGACTTTGCGTCCTGCTTGAAAATCTCATAAAACTGAGAACGCACCGGCTGTTTCATCTCTTCTTCTTTCCAGTCGTTGAACTCGCCGATGATGCAGACCTTATCCGCCATGGGAGCATACGTGCGGAATACAACCCCGCCATTCTCCGGATGAGCTCCCATGTATTTATATGCATCGAACATATTTCCGTCAAAAAATTTCTGAAAGTCCATCTTTCTCCTTTAGTAAAACCCGCCCATGACTCATAGCAGAACTCTCATAAATTCTTCCAT
>ODAJ012009259.1_pt1 | contig 10078 bp, 11 predicted proteins | sample 1539241 | NCBI WGS metagenome assembly ODAJ01 (sample SAMN02144231, study PRJEB22623) | gut metagenome | biome: sheep rumen | host: Ovis aries | place: New Zealand
CGAGCTGTTCCAAGAAGGGCTTCAGCTTATCATAAACGCTCGTAACGAACACATGAACTGCACCTTGCCGAAGCATACCTACCAGACGATTCGCATCGATATTCAAATTTTCGTCTTCCAGGATGTGATACTCCGTGTCCTGCAGTGCAAAGATTTTTTTGATGAACGGCGCAAATTTTCCCTCGCCCAAAAAGATTGGTGGTCTCCGCCCGAAGAACGGCAATAACTTCATCGCGGCGTTTCTTAGTATTTGCAACTTCACGGCGGCTTTATCGTCGGGAGCTTGCTTTTTCTCCGTCGGCAAGGTGTCTTGTCCCAGTATGCTGAGAAACTCGTTGCGATAAACCGGATTCTTCTCAAGCAAACACTTCCAACCGCTCGAACGAATTTCCTTGACTGCTTCTTGCATTGCTTGCAGATTGGCGGGACTTATGCTTATTGCCGCCTCGTCACGTCCATACTTCCAACCGAAGTCAGGGATTGAACCCCACAAAGATAAAATGTTCGCGGAGTGCTGGGGAACGTAAGTATCAAAGCCGTGTTCTGCCGCCGCAACCGATAAAGTCATGTCTTCGGCAACGAGCTTGTATTTGTCATGCCACGGCTTAGCGAGCATCCAATCCAGATATTTTTTCTCGAAGAACCACGAATGACCTACCAAATCAACCGCGCAGGTTTTAGCGTTCGGCTTATGCCAGCCCGCCTTCAAAAAGCGTCGCGGATATTCTTCAGGTTTAAGCATTAAAACTCCGTTTGTGCCATAGACGCCGCGATTTTGCATCATGTTCATATGACAATTCTCAAGCCAACGCTCTCCAGGAATCGTATCATCATCGAAGAGGCAAACGTAAGGAGACTCGGCAATCTCATTGGCGAATTCAAAGCGTTTCCATACGCCGCCATTTGTCTCGGCAATCTTATAAGCGTCGAACTCGTCTAGGATTTTTTCGTTGAGGTCAATCTTATAGTAGCCGTCAATGCCGTCTTGATAGAGGAAGATTCTTTTGGGCGCAAGCGTCTGATTCTTGATTGCCTCCAGCTGTTGGCGCAAAACTTGCGGGCGTTTGTAGCACGTAAGGACAACATCAACGTCCGTGCTAATCTTCTTCCTGTCGAACATCCAACAGCTTTGTTTAGCGTACGCCGTGCCGTCAACCATGTAGGGGCGTGTAACTTTCTCGTGCGTCATAAGGTCTGTTGCCGAGCCGAAGTCAACATAACAGTTATCGGGATTGTTCTTGAACAGAGCGGCGATAATCACACATGACAGAGGACCTGCCGAAATGACGTAAAGCAAATTCTTTTCTTGCCCGAAGTCAGCGATTATCTGATTGATTAAGTCGGTGCACTCTTCCTCGTAGAATTTAACGCAGTCATCGCTAACGGTGTAATGCTTCTTTATGTTGAGCTTGCCGTACTTCTTGCCCTCGCCGCGCCAATTCGTAATCAAAACGGCGTCCCGCTTCAGGTTTTGGAAGTCCTTCTTAAACGCCTTGAAGTTAGCATTCAACCAAATGTTCGCGAAGGTTATGTTAGAGCTGGTCACGTTTTGCAGGTACCAATAGTAAGCCGCCGAGTCACAGCACGGACAAGATACGCCGTAGTAAAAATTCGGCGCGTCAATCTTAATCGACTCGTTAAGAGCCTTGCCAAGAGGAGTAACTCCTTCCCCCGAAGCCGACCAACCTTCTTGAGCTTTGACCTCACGACCAACCATCAAAGCCCGTTCGCCGTCACCGTAGCGTGGAAGGGCAAAGTTTTCGTGACGCTTAATCTTCTGCCAAAACTTTTCGTACTCGTCCTTGAGGTAAATGATTCTCTTTGCGCGAGTAGTGTCAGTCAGTGCCCAATGATTTTCTCTGCCACAAGAGATATAAAATTTCTCTAGCAATCAAATTACCTCCCTGCGATAAATTTCATTGACTAGTTGCAAATCCTCTTCCGTGTCGACGCCAATGAACTGGCACGAACTTTTTATCACGCGAATCTTGAAACCGTTCTCCAAGGCACGGAGCTGTTCGAGTGATTCGGCTTGCTCAAGGGGCGTCGGCATCATCTTTGCATAATCAATCAGGAACTGCCGCCGGTAAGCGTAAATGCCTATGTGCTTAAAAACAGGAGCCTTGCCAGTGTTGCGAATATAGGGAATCAGCGACCGCGAAAAGTAAAGCGCGTCATTGTTCTTGCCTAGGACGACTTTGACGTTGTTGGGATTGTTCATCTCGGCGGTGTTGGTTAGTTCGGTGGCAACGGTCGCCATCTGCAAATCTTTATCCTCAGCGAACGCCGCGACGAGTTCATCAATCAAGCTCGGCTCAATCAACGGCTCATCGCCCTGCACGTTTACGACGACTTCCGCGTCGGGAAATTTCTCCGCGACTTCGGCAAGGCGGTCTGTTCCTGTCTTGTGGTCAGCGCGAGTCATCATCGCCCGCCCGTGATTTTCTTCGACGGCTCTTAAAATTCTCTCGTCGTCAGTCGCCACGATTACTTCAGCTACAGACGCGGCACGGCTTGCCCGTTCCCATACTCGACAAATCATCGGCTTGCCGCAAATATCAGCAAGCGGCTTGCCCGGCAGTCTCGTCGAAGAGTACCTTGCAGGTATCACGCAAATCGATTTCATTTCCGAACCTCCAGAATTTTTTCTGCGGCTAATCTTAACACAATCCACGGCTAGCGGCAAATATCTTTAATAATTTTTTCAGATTGAACTGGTATAGTTGCGAAAACTTTTGCGAGAGGAGGTCACGCCTTGAAGAAGAAAATTTTTGGCGTAATGATTTTGACAGCACTTATAAGCGCGGCGTTGACTTTGGGGCTAGTGTGTTTGTTGTTAGGAATTAATTCAGGTAGCAATGCGTTTGACCTCGGAAGATTCTTCGTGGCGATGAGATTCATTGAAAGCAATTTCGTTCAGGACGTTGACAGGCGAAACCTAATCGACGGGGCAATCAATGGTATGGTGAATTCTTTGGGCGACCCGCACTCGGTGTATCTTGCGCCGCAACTCTATAGCCAACTGCGTGCGGAGACAAGCGGCTCGTTCGGGGGCATCGGAGTTTATATGGGTTTTAAAAATGGCGGCGTGCAAGTCGTCAACGTCATTCCCGACGGACCGGGGCAAAGAGCAGGACTTCAAGCGGGCGATGAGATTTTGGCGGTGGACGGCTTGCCCGTTACGGAGATTTCTCCCGGCGAAGTGGCTTTGAAAATTCGCGGCGAGATTGGTACGCCCGTCGAACTCCTGATTCACCGCGAAGGCTCGGAGGACATGACTTACAACTTGACGCGGGAAAATATTCAAGTCAAAACCGTGGCAGGCAAGATGATTGATGACCGCCTTGCCTACATGAAGATTTCCAATTTCAGCGAAAATACCGGCGACGAGTTCAAAAAGACGCTTGCCGAACTTCAACGCGACGGCATGAAAGGTCTTATTCTCGATATGCGGCAAAATCCCGGCGGAGTCATTACAAGTTGCGTTGAGGTTGCTCAAGAGATTGTGCCGGCGGGGACGGTTACTTCCGTTATTAAGCGCGACGGCTCGAAGGAAGTTTACACTTCGGACTTGCCCGCGGCGAAGTTCCCGATTGTCGTTCTGCTTGACAGCAACAGCGCGAGTGCCGCCGAACTCCTAAGCGGCGCATTGCAGGACACAAAGGCGGCTATCGTCGTCGGGGAAACTTCTTACGGCAAAGGCTCGGTGCAGACGCTTATCCCTATGGCGCACAATGACGGCTTGAAGCTCACGATTGCCCGCTACTACACGCCTAACGGAAAATGCATTGACGGGCTTGGCATTTCGCCTGACGTGGAGATTAAATCGCCGCCGACGCCACACCCGCTCTACGACCTAAACCTTGACGAGGCAAGCGACCCGCAACTTAGCAAGGCAGAGGAGCTTTTACGTCATCAAGTGGACGCGGGAAAGATTCTGTTCGACGATGACTTTTGGAAGAATCCTTGACGGCAAAAAAAATCGCCTCTTCCGCAGTGGAGGAGGCTTTTTTGTTTAAAGCTCTATCAGATGTTTTGGCGAACGCGTCAAAGGTTGAGCCGCACCCGCCGTGACTAAAACGGTATCTTCAATCCGCACGCCGCCGAAGTTCCCGATGTAAATGCCTGGCTCGTCCGTAACAATCATATTGGGCAGGAGACTTTCACACTTGCTGAGCTTGCTAAGGCGTGGCTCCTCGTGAATTTCTAATCCGACGCCGTGCCCTAAACCGTGAACGAAAAATCTTCCGTAGCCCGCCGCCGTTAATCTGTCACGAACCGCCGAATCAATTTCCACACCGCCCTTGCCAGCCGTGATGACTTCTAAGCCGTAAAGTTGCGCGTCCAGCACGAGATTATAAATCTTGCGTTGGTCAGCCGTCGCCCTGCCTACACAAACTGTCCGCGTAATATCCGAGCAATAGCCGTTGAACGTCGCGCCAAAGTCCATCGTGACGAGTTCGCCCGCGCTGATAATCTTATCGGACGCCGTGCCGTGTGGAAGAGCCCCGCGCCAACCAGAAGCAACAATCGTAGGGAACGCCGCCGCCTCGGAGCCAAGACGCCGCATGAAGTATTCCAACTCCGCCGCAACCTCAACTTCACGGACGCCGGACTTGATGACTGCCAGAACTTTCTTAAAAGCGTCGTCGGCAATCTCGCAAGCCCTGCGAATGTTGGCAATCTCCGCCGCGTCTTTGACTTGCCTAAGCTTATCCAACGAAACCGACTTGAACTCGATGCCCTTAAGCTCCTTCTTTAGGTAGCTGTGTTCGGCAACAGTCATCGTCAGCCCCTCGAAGCCGATTCGCTTACAGCCAGAGAGTTTTATTTCCTCGACGATTTTTTTATAAAGCCCTTCGGTCTGCTCGACTAGCGTAAAATTTTTTGCTTGAGTGATTGCCTGTTCGGTGTAGCGTCCGTCGGTTATGAGCTTGCGGAAGTTCTTGCCGATTAAAAGTGCCGAGCTATCTCCGCGAAACCCGCTAAAGTAAGTCACGTTCGGAACCTTCGTTATCAAGGCGGCGTCGACTTCTTCAGCGTAAATTTTTTCTTGCAGTCTAATCAGTCGCTCGTTCATTTGGTATCCTTCTGAATCTTCCTAATGGCAATGTCTAGGGCGGCAATGTAGCTATCGACGCCAAAGCCGCAAATTTGCCCCATGACGACCGGCGCAAGAACCGACTTATGGCGGAACTCTTCGCGGCGGTGAATGTTCGATAGGTGCAGTTCAATCACAGGCACGGGCACTGCTGCTATCGCGTCGCGCAAGGCTATGCTGTAATGCGTCAAAGCCCCCGCGTTTAGCAAAATGAAATCGTATCTCCCGCGAGCCTTCTGAATTGCCTCGACCAGTTCGCCTTCGTAATTCGACTGCAGAAAATCTATCGTGTCAACGCCCGCCTCCTTTGCCCGCTGGCGTAGCAGTTCGTTTATATCGTTCAGCGTCGTCCATCCGTATATCTCTGGCTCGCGTGTTCCCAGCAAGTTTAAGTTCGGTCCGTTCAAAACCAGAATCCGTTTGACGTTGACGCCCTCAGCGTTTGATTGCAAATCCTTTCTCCCCTTCCACAATGGGCAAGTCGCTAAGTTCAAGGCTATCAACTCTGATTCGACCTTTGCCCTGCTTTATTCGTTCGATAAGCTGTTCGATAATCGGCGGATCGCCTTGAAGTTCCATAGTTACTGAACCGTCGCTCATGTTCTTAACCCAGCCCGTCACGTCACGAGCTCTTGCCTCCGCTTGAACAAACCGTCGGAAGAAAACTCGTTGCACGCGACCGACTGCACGACCCGCCTTGCGTATGGTATTAGTATCTGATGGCAAATGTATTCTCCCCTTTGATGACGGGCAAATCACTGGCTGTATAGTTCGTGACCTTAATCCAGTCGTTGCCGCGTTTAATCTTTGCAATGAGCCGTTCGACCGTCGGAGCTTCGCCTTGAAGTTCCATTGTAACGGAGCCGTCGCTCATGTTTTTGACCCAGCCGGTTATGCCCATTGTCTTAGCGTTGCTCTGCACGAAGAATCTAAAGCCAACGCCTTGCACGCGACCTTCAGCACGACCCGCCACGCGCACGCCGTTTTCAAGATTGACAGTCTGCACGGGTTCGGCGTCCTCGTCCGCGCCACCAAAAATATTTTTCCAAAAGCTCATAACTCTCAACTCCTCATCAGTGACCAAATCTCCACAGGCTCGACGACCGGAATTCTTACGATTTGTTGCGCGTGCGGTGCGGATAATATCTCGTGCCCGTCCTCGTCTTGCATTGAAGTTATCGTCTGCGCGAACGTCTTGCCCTTTGGTTGAAGGAATTCCACGCGCTCCCCAATTCCAAACTTGCCGCGCTGTTCAATCGTCGCCGTCATAGTCGCGGCGTCGAAGGCTCGAACTATCCCTAAGAATTCTGATGCTCTGCTCGGCTTTGACGTGGAATGAATTTCCGTTGACTTGTCGTCGCTTAGAAAAAATCCCGTCGTGTACGGTCGATGAGCAACCTTATCCAACTCGGCAAGCCATTCGCCACGAACTTTAAAATCTCCGTCGAAGTAAGAATCAATCGCCGCCCGATAAACTTTGACGACGCCCGCCACGTAATTAACGCTCTTCATGCGCCCTTCAATCTTCAACGAGGCAACGCCGCTTGCAATCACTTTATCGAGGCAGGGAAGCAAGCACAAGTCCTTAGAATTCATGACGTAGGAGCCGCGCTCGTCCTCGCCGACTGGGAAATATTCGCCCGCCCGCGTCTCCTCCACCAGATTATATTTCCAGCGGCACGAATGAGTACACGCGCCTTGATTGGCGTCGCGCCCCGTCAGATATTTCGACAGCCAACAGCGTCCCGAATACGATATGCACATTGCCCCATGAATAAAAATTTCCAACTCCGCTGCGCAGTTCCGTTTAATCGTCTCGACCTCCGCGCATGTCAGCTCGCGGGCAAGAACGATTCGACTTGCGCCCATGTCGTGGAAGACCTTCGCCGATCTCCAGTTCGTAACGTTCGCTTGCGTGCTTATGTGAATCTTTAAGCCCGTCTCCTTAACCAAAGACAGAACGCCCAAATCAGAAACTAACACCGCGTCGACGCCGGCATCGTCCAGAAAGTGCAAGTAGTCGGCTAGCGTCTCGAAGTCCGCGTTTCGGGCGAAGACATTGACCGCCGCATAAATCTTCTTGCCGCGTTCGTGAGTGAATTTAACGGCTTGGATAATCTCTTCGCGTGTGAAGTTGTCGCCGAACGCCCGCAAGCTGAAATTCTTCCCGCCGAAGTATACAGCGTCCGCCCCGTAGATTAACGCCGCCTGCAATTTCTCAAGATTTCCGGCGGGTGCTAGCAATTCCGGCTTATCTGTAATGATTGACAAGATTTAAATGCTCCTCGTAAGTGTAAGCGTAATGATTGTGCCCCATGCGATCCGCCACGAAGTAAAGATAATCGGTGTCGGCAGGGTGCAGGACTGCTTGAATCGACGCCATGCCCGGATTAGCAATCGGTCCGGGCGGCAGTCCCGTATGCTGATAGGTGTTGTACGGCGAATCAATCTGCGTGTCTTCGATTGAGACATCCTCCTTGGGCGCGTCCATTAAGTATTGCAACGTGGCGTCGGTCTGCAGGGGCATGTTGAGCTTGAGCCGCTTTAACAGAACCTGTGCGACAATCGGGCGGTCTTCTGGGAAACGAACTTCACGTTCAACGAGGGAAGCCAGCGTTATCAGGTCGTAAACCGATAAGCCCATTTTCTCGGCAGTGACACGCATCGTCGGCGTTAAGCGGTCGTCGAAGTTCCCTGCCATAAGCTTTAGTATCTCGTCAATCTCAATGTCGCTCTCAACGTTGTACGTGTCGGGGAAAAGGAACCCTTCCGCCGCGAAGAAAACATTTTGACGCTTGCGCATGTAGTCATAGGGCGCGAAGTCCGCCGCCGCCTTGAGAAATTCTTCCTTGTCCACTAGGTCGAGATTATAAAGACGCTCGGCAATTTCCTTGACGCAAAAGCCTTCGGGCACCGTGAATCGGATAACAGTTTTCTCGCCCGTCAAAAGTTTCTCGAAAACTTCATCATCGCTCATGTTAGCCGTAAAGGTGTAGGAACCAGGGCGGAACTTGTCATCGTAGCCGTAAAGCCTAGCAAAGAGTCTGAACCGCAAGCTACTGTCGATTATGTCTTTTTCCGCTAAGCGTTCGGCAATCTCGGCAGTCGATAGTCCTTCGCGAATCTTGACGTTGATACGCCGCTCCTCCTCAATGACGGTCTCGGTTGGCGTTTCAGTTGGTGTCGGGGTTTGCGTGTGGAATTGTGCTACGGAAGGGTCTACGAAGACTAACACCGCGCCGATAACCACGACGCAAGCGAACACTGCACCCGCCACAGTCGCCACGAACCGCATAGAAATTTCCTCGCGAAGTTCGCTAAGGGAAAGGTTGAGCTTCTCCAGCAAAGTCTTTTTGCCTGCGCGCCGTGAAGGAATTTCAATCTTCTTGGTTTCGGCGTCGCTTAAACTTTTTTTATCGTCGGGCGTGTTGTTCATGCTTCCTCGTCTAAAATTCTTTCGTAAGCCGCTTGAACCTTCTCGAATTCCTCATCAGTTGGCTCGATGAATTCTTCATCGCCGTCCGCGTTCACGACGATTTTAGCAATGACAACGTCATCGTCCTCGCAACCGCAACTGCAGTCGCAACCTTCGCCGTGCTCGTCATTAATCCCAACCAGCAGGGCGAAATTTTGACCGTCTACAGGGATAATCATCTCTTCGACGTAGTAGAAGACATTGCCCTTGTCGTCAGTCATCTCAATTACGACATCATCGTCCAGAATATCTTCGCGTTTATTCATTTCTCATTCCCCATTCCTAATTAAAATCAAGCCAGCCTTGCAAGATATAAACCGCTGCCATCTTATCGATAACCTGCTTGCGCTTGCGACGACTGACATCAGCCGCGATTAAGTCTCGTGTAGCCGCAACCGTACTCAAGCGTTCGTCCCAAAAAATTTGCTTGACCTCAGGAAACGCCACGCTTAACTTAGCCGCAAACTTTTTTACTACTTCGCAACGCGTGCCTTCTGTGCCATCCATGTTCTTTGGCAAGCCGATAATAAAAGTCGTCGCCTCGTATTGCGTGACGAGTTCGCCGAGCCGTTTCAAGTCGTCCTTGTTCGATGTGCGGCGGATTGTCTCGACGCCTTGGGCGATTATACCGAGTAAATCACTCGCGGCAACTCCAATGGTCTTGTCGCCAATGTCCAGAGCAAGTGCCCTCACCGCTTGCCCTCCAATCGTTCCAGATAGGCTCGTACCAATTCTTCTAACAGCTCGTCGCGTTCAACTTTGCGAATCATACTACGCGCCTCAAGATAACTCGTAACATACGCAGGGTCGCCACTCAAAAGATAACCAACTAACTGGTGCACAGGATTATAGCCTTTCTCAGTCATTGCTTTATATGCGTTCTTTATGACTTTTTGCGCACGGTTCTCTTCTACGCCAAAGCTAAACATTCGCGTTTCGTCACTGACCGTCTTAGTCTCGTCGTCCATGTAATCACTTCCTTAAAAATTTTTCCCGCATTTTACACCAAAAAAGCGGCTAGTGACAAGAACAAATTTCTGCCACCCGCCGCCGTCCGCTACTATTTAAATTCTTTGTATTTCTTCATGTCGGCTTGAGCCTTAGCTGTGTCGCCGATAGCCTCATAACATTTTCCTCGTTTGTCATAAGCAAAAGGAACCAGTTCTTTAAAGTTCTCATCGCGTTCCATAAGCAGAATAGCTTGCGTGTAATCGGCAATGGCTTTGTCATAGAGCTTTAACTTTTGATAGCATTCGCCGCGTACGTAATAATGATAGCCAATCATAAATTCTTGCGTTTCAAACTGAATTGCCTTTGTTAAGTCTTCAATCGCCAAAGAATAATTCTCCATGTTAAACCGATAGAAGGTAGCGCGATTCATGTAGACATGCGCGTTTTTTGGGTCAAGTTCAAGAGCCTTGTTGTAGTCGGCAAGGGCGCGATTGTTATCCTTGGCAATTTAATTCCAGTAGAGCGCACGATAAACATAATTCTGCACATGA
>ODAJ012109152.1_pt1 | contig 10074 bp, 7 predicted proteins | sample 1539241 | NCBI WGS metagenome assembly ODAJ01 (sample SAMN02144231, study PRJEB22623) | gut metagenome | biome: sheep rumen | host: Ovis aries | place: New Zealand
AGTTCGATGAACTGCCTCAGCTCATCAATGTATTGGTGGGCGATATGAGCCTGGTGGGGCCGAGACCGGAGGTTCGCCACTATGTGAATTACTGGACACCCGAACAGATGCACGTGCTGGATGTCCCCCCCGGTATCACCGATCCTGCATCCATTCAATTTCTCAACGAGAATGAATTGTTGGAAAAGGCTGAAGACCCGGAAAAATACTATATTGAGGTCATCATGCAGGAGAAGATAAGACTGTATTTGAAATATGTCGAGAAGCATAACTTCTTTTATGACTTGGCGTTGATAATAAAAACTCTTGAGGTAATCGTGAAAGAAAAATTATTCAACGGCTCCAATGCAAAGGTAGCACATTTCACAAATAATGGATAAGATAAACTTGAATTATAGAAGAATTGTACTCTATACCTTAATATATATAATAGGTATAACCACGCTGCAGGCGCAGCAAATGACCTTCGGCCGCTACGGTAACTACGGAAAATACTATGGAAACTACGGCCGTTATGGCATGTATGCAGACAGCCACTATGGTCAGAAAGACGATAACTCAGTCAAAAAATGACAGTGTCGGGTTGGCTCTTGTTTTTAGGCAACCCGACATTGTCTAACGGCTTGGCTGTTAGTCAGATGCAAGGATAGTGTCAGAGTGTAGGGTTATTTTCCCTTTTTCTTGGAAAATTGCAAAATATTTGGTTTTCTCTTCACTTATTCGTACCTTTGCCCCAATGAAAAGAAGAATTGTACTCTATACCTTAATATATATAATAGGTATAACCACGCTGCAGGCGCAGCAAATGACCTTCGACCGCAACATCAACGGCATGCAGGTGAGGGCTAACGCGAACTGGCTCGTACCGCCCGTCATCAACCAGGGCACGGACGACCGGGTGAACATCAGCTTCGACCGCATGGGCCACGACTACCACCCCATGAGCTACCACGTAGAACACTGTGAAGCCGACTGGCAGACGAGCACGGAGCTGTTTGACGTAGATTGGCTCGAAGGCTTCAACGACCTGCCTATTGAGGACTACGCCCCCAGTATGAACACCACGCAACCTTACTACCACTACGAGCTGAGCGTGCCGAACGAACAGACGGGGCTGAAGCTGAGCGGCAACTACCGCGTGCTGATAACCGACGAAGAGACGGGCCAGGCGGTAGCCGAGGTGCGCTTCATGATATGCGAGAACGCGGCCGGGCTGGCACTGACAGCTACCACCAACACGGACACCGACTCGAACCACAGCCACCAGCAGCTGCGCATGGCGCTGAACCACGCGGCCCTCAGCGTGACCAACCCTGAGGAGCAGCTCTACACCGTGGTGACGAAAAACCAGCAGTGGCAGGAGGCCGTGGTGAACCCCAGGCCCGACGCCCTGAGCCTCAGCGAGATGCGCTGGGAGCACTGCCGGAGCCTGATATTTCCGGCCGGCAACGAATACCGGAAGTTTGAGACGCTCGACGTAAGCCACACCACCATGGGGCTTGCGCGCATGATGTGGGATGGCAGGGCCTACAATGCCTATCCCTTTGCCGACGAGGCCCGCAGAAACTACCTGACCGACCCGGACGCCAATGGAGCCTTCGTCATCAGGAACAGCGACAACTGGGAAATCAGCACTACGTGCGACTACGTGCGCGTCAACTACGAACTGAAGATGCCGCCCCTACCCGCCGGCACAGACGTCGTGGTGAGCGGCCTCTGGGCTACGAGCACCGACCCTGACGCCTACCGCATGACGTACGACGCAGAGGGCGGATGCTACCGGGCTGCCATCTGGCAGAAGCAGGGCTACTACAACTACGAATACCGGCTGAGACACGCCGACGGCACCAGCCAGGCTGCCCCTACGGAGGGCAGCTTCTACCAGACGGAGAATGCCTACCAGGCATACGTCTATTACAAAGGTTCGGGAGAGCGCACGTGGCGCTTAGTGGGCTTCCGGCAACTAAACTTTATGGGTGCTGGGTGATGGGTGCTGGGTGATGGGTGTTGGGTGTTGTCTGTACTCTAAGGGCGACACCTTATACATGCGACGGAAGCACACCACAAAGTAATTGGGTGTAGAGAAGCCGCACTCCTCGGCAATGTCCTCAATCAGCTTATCACTCTGACGAAGCATGACGGCTCCCTGCTGCAGACGCAAGCGGCGGGCCAGTTCGTGCGACTTCTTGGCAATGTTCTTCGAGAACAGCTCCAGGAAGCCGACGTAGTTCAGGTTGCAGGCACGGCAAATGTCGCTCACCGAGAGCGAGCCTTCCGGGTATTGCTTCATGTAGGGAATAACCCGCAGCATGACACCCATGAACTCCTCGCTGTGGACACTCGTGGTACTGCCCTCAAACTGGGCGTCGCGCAGCGGCGAGAAGGATTCGCCGGCCAGTCCGTCGCAACGGTGAATGAGAATGCGTAGCTGGCGCAGCACCTCCTGCTCGCTGGCGTTGCGGCGCAAACGGAGCTTGTTGTTACGCAAGAGCCAATAGACATTGACAATGAGCAAAACGAAGGCAATGAGCGCCAACGTAAGATAGACACCCGTGGTGCGCCACCAAGGCTGGCTGACGTTGACCGTCCAGACAAAGGGCTCCTGCACCCACACGTCGGGGTACATGGAGACCTGCATCTCAATGTGGTAAGTACCAGGGTTGAGGGCTGTCAGGGCGAGGTGGAGGAGTCCGTGCTCATCAACCAGCCCGTTAGAGTTAAAGTAGGACAGCACGCGCCACTGCTCATCCAGCTCAGGAACCCGATAGCGGAAGTAGGTCTGCAGAGGCCGGAAGTAGTTGAGGCCTGAGAAGACCAGCGAGAGCGAGTTGTGGCGGTAATCAACGTCGATGTGGTCCGTGCGGGTAATGGCGCGGTCGAGGATGCGCAGTCCGTCAAGCTCGGTGTCGTAGTTGACCAGCGTACCGTTGACCATAAGACGCGTGAGCTTGGGGTAGAAGCGGAAGTCGCGGTAAGCAGTGGGCGAGCGGAAATGGCTGGGGTTGAAGGCTACGATGTGGTCGAGCGACTGCATAATGACGGTGCCGTCGTCGAGCACCATGGCCCGCCCGTTGACGAACGACTCATTGGGCACGTTGTCTGTATGGTTATAGCTGTTGATGGTCTTCAGCTCGCCGTCTTCTATATCAAGGCAGGAAATGCCGTAACTGGTGCTTACCCAGATGTCGTGGTCGTGACTTTCAACCACCGAATGGATGACGTCGTTGAACATGCCGTCGCGGACGGTGAACACCTGCGGTTCCGACTGTCCGAGGCGGTAAAGCCACAAGCCGTTACGCTTGCCCACCCAGGTCCAGGAGCGGCTGTCGGTAAGCACGCAGTTGACGGCCTCGCCCTTGTACTCCGCAGGCGAAGGCTGCTGCTGCTCTAACAGTTGGCGGTAACGGCGGGCCTCAGGCGTATTCCAGCCATAGGAGTGGAGGGGCGACGTGTAGGGCTTGGCATAAAGCAGGCCCCGGCGCTCCGTTCCTAACCACATGCCACCCTGACGGTCAAACTCGATGGTGTTGACGTCAGTGTGCAGCGTGCGCCCGTCGGTCAGGACAAGCTGCTCTACGTGCTGCTTCTCGCCGGTCAGCATGTCGTAGGTCCAGTAGCCGTTCTCGGAGGCAATGTAAAGCATGTCCTTATGAACCTTCAGGTTGTTCATCTTGTAGGGTAGCGTCAGCAGCGTAGTCCAGCGGCGTGTCTTCACGTCGAACTGTAGCAGGACGCTCTCCTTCTGTCCGTCGCGCAGCTGCAGGTACGTGTCGTTGTAGCGCTTGACCAGCGACGTGCGGTGGTAGCGCCGGGCCTCGGCAGCACTGTAGGCAGGCACGCGGTAGAGCTGCTTCATAGAAAGGAGGTCGAAGCCAACCACCTCGCCATTGCCATAGAACAGCAGGAGCTCCTTATCGTCCCACTCGGCCAGGTCCTGCAGCTTCTGCCCCTTCAGCACGGGAACGGCGCGGTGCTTCTCGCTGCTGCGGATGGAGTCAGCGTGCAACATCCAGAGACAGCCGTCGTCATCGACAAACATATCGTCGAGCTTACCCTGAACGCCATAGGAAGCAAACACCGAGTCGATGTTGACGACAAACTGCTCGACGGTCAGGTTGACACACGTCACGGAGTGCTTGTCTTTGAGCCACAGGTGGTGGTACCTGTCGAAGTAAGGGTGGTAATGTCCGCTGTAGTTGGGCAGCGGGTACTTCGTCTCCAAGCGCGGATTGACGTGGAAGAACGACATGCCGTCGTAAAAATTAATATGGCCGATGGTGGTAACCACCATGCGGCCAGTCTTTGTGCAGACAATGCTTTGAGCACTGTTGTCCGCCAAACCGTTAGAGGCATTGTAAACGACAAACCGACGTACCGACTCGTCGGCCCTTGCCTGGACGACAAGCAGGAGTAAAAACACACTGAGCAAGCAAATCGGTCTTCTGTTCATAGCCTCTGACTTTTGGGGGGAATGTTCATGTTAATGTGCGGGCACCGGGTGAGCTGCGGCAAAAAGCGCCATGCGCTCGTCGAGCTGCGCGTACTGGTGGTCCTCTATAAACGAGGTACAGACGCGGAGCCCCTCCTGGTGGGAGCCTGTGGTGACAAGGCAAATGGCGCTGACACCGTAGTACATCAGCTCATGGGCCAGCTGTCCGCTGGTAAGGCCCGGATAGCCTATGGTGAAGTAGAAACCATCGGCGATGGGTTCGTCGAGATCCTTATCATAGACAATGGTGAAGCCGTGACGCAGGAAAATCTCCTTGAGCTTGTGGGCACGCTCACCATAGACGCTGACCTCACGGCGGAAGTCGTAAGTTCCGTCGGACGCCGCCTTGAGCATGGCAGCCAAGGCGTACTGAGCACTGTGGCTGGTTCCGCTGGAGAGCGCATAGAGCATGCGGGTGGAGAACACCAGACCGAAGGGCAGCCCCTCGTAACGACGGGCCAAGGCGTCAAAATGACGATGGAACAAATGGTTGCTGATACACACCACGCCAATGCGCTCGCCGGCATAGCTGAAGGCCTTGCTGCCAGAAATGAGCAACATGTAGTTGTCAGTATAGCGGGCAACGGTGGCCTGATAAGGGGGCTGGAAAGGCGTGCTGAGGTTCTTGCGGAAATCCATGGCGAAGTAGGCCAGGTCCTCCATGACGACAGCATCGTACTTCGTAGCCAAGAGACCGATGGCCTGCAGCTCGGCCTCGTTCAGGCAAATCCATGAAGGATTGTTGGGGTTGCTATAGACGATGGCACAAATGTTGCCCTGCCGGAGGTAGCTCTCCAGCTTCGGCCCCAGCTTCTCGCCACGGAAGTCATAGACGTCGAAGGTTTCGTACTTCACGCCCATGACCTGCAGTTGCATCTTCTGTACGGGGAAGCCCGGGTCGATGAAGAGGACGGTATCCTTCTTGGGGTCACACTGCGAGCAGGTAAGGAAGGAGGCAAAAGTGCCTTGCATGGAACCACTGACGGGGACGCAGCACTCGGGAGCCACATCGACACCGATGAAAGCCTGAACGAAGCGGGAGGCCTCCTGCTTCAACAGCGGAGCACCCTGAATGTCTGGATAAGAATGGGCAATGCCATCCTGAAGGGCCTTGATTTGTGCATCGACACCAACCTGGGCGGCAGGAAGACCAGGAATACCCATTTCCATCTTAATAAACTCTACGCCCGAAGCCTGTTCAGCCTTGGCTGCCACCTGCTTGACCTCACGAATAGTGGCCTTGGCAAAGTCAACGATGCCTAACTCGCTGATGAGCCTATCGACTATCTCTTTCTTAATAGGAGCCTTTGACATTTACGATTTACGGATTTACGATTTTCGATTGATTCTTCACTCTTCATTCTTCACTCTTCACTTTCCCAAGAGCCAGTGCCTTCAGGTTGGCCTCGACCACGGCCTCGCCCTTACGGCCAAAGACGCTGCGAATGGCATCTTCCAGCTTCTCATACTCTATGCCGAGAGCTTTCTGGGCTGCACCTAACAGAATGACATTGGCAGAGCGAGGCACGCCATTGTCCTTGGCAGACTGCTCAATGTCGAGCATGATAACATGAGGCAACTGCTGCAGATCGGCCTTGATAGTCTCAATGTCGGGATAGTTGGGAATGTTGACAAACGGCGTGCTTGAGGTGATAATCCACCCGTTCTCTGACAAGAAGGGCAGATAACGCAATGCCTCCATAGGCTCCATGGAGATGATAACGTCAGCACCCCCTAAGGGAATAAGGTCACTCTGAATAGGGGCAGACGAAAGGCGAAGGTTCGACTGTACGTCACCACCACGCTGCGACATGCCGTGAACCTCGGCCTGCTTGATGTAGAGGCCGTCGTTCATGGCTGCCTCGCCTATAATGGTTGCAATGGAGAGGATGCCCTGGCCCCCTACTCCACACAGGATGATGTCTTTTTTCATTTGAGATTTGAGATTTGAGATTTACGATTTACGATTTGGCTGCTGCCTTCTTCTGCTTCAAATGTCTCTGCAGCGTCTGCATACACTCACGACGCGGAATGATGACACTGACGCCATGATAGTTCAGCTCTTCCTCGATGGTGCGCGTAATCTCGTCCATGTTCTTTGGCAGGGGAACGACGACCTTAAGATGAGCATCCTCAACCCCCAGCCCTCGACAAATGGCCTCAAACTTATTGGTGCCTGCCGAGTCCTGACCGCCCGTCATGGCAGTGGTCAGGTTGTCGCTGATAATGACGGTAATGTCTGCGCCCTCGTTGACGGCATCGAGCAAGCCCGTCATGCCTGAATGGGTAAACGTAGAGTCGCCGATGATGGCTACTGCAGGCCACTGGCCGGCATCGCTGGCTCCCTTGGCCATGGTGATGGAAGCACCCATATCGACACAGGAATGTATGGCCTTATAGGGTGGCAGGAAACCTAACGTATAACAGCCAATATCACCGAACACGCGGGCATTGGGATACTTGAGCAGCACCTGGTTCAGGGCGGCATAGACGTCACGATGGCCACAGCCTTGACACAATGCGGGCGGACGGGGCGTCACGTCCTCGCAGGGGGCGAAGTTTTCTGCAACGGGAAGGTCAAGAGCTTTCTTGATAAGGTCTGGATTCAACTCGCCTGTGCGGGGCAGCTGACCGGTAAGACGCCCACGAATGACGGCATTGCCGGGCATGACGCCACGTACCTGATCCTCGATGAAGGGCTGGCCTTCCTCGCAGACGAGCACCGCCTCGCAGTCGTCGGTCATGCGACGCACCAACTTCTTGGGCAACGGATACTGAGAGACCTTCAGCACGGGGTAAGGGCAACCGTCGGGGAAGCACTCCATCAGGTAGTTGTAGGCTATGCCGCTGGCTATGATGCCTAACTGACGGTTAGGCGCATCCTGATAAAGGTTAAACGGACTGTCAACAGCCAGCTGCTCCAAGAGCGGCTGCTGAGCTGTGACCACTTCATTACGCTTACGGGCAAAAGCCGGCAGCAGCACCCAGTTGGAAGCCTTGGCATTGTAGTTCAGCTCATTCTGCTGACGAGGAACCTCGACACACTCGACCACGGCACGCGAATGAGCCATGCGCGTAGTAACACGCATGAGGACAGGCAGCTGCAGCTTCTCAGACAGGTCGAAGGCGCAAGCCATCATGTCGTAAGCCTCCTGTTGCGTGCTGGGCTCCAGCGTAGGCACCATGGCAAACTTACCATAGAAGCGGGAGTCCTGCTCATCTTGAGAGGAGTGCATGGAAGGGTCGTCGGCAACGAGAACGACAAGTCCGCCGTTGGTACCCGTCATGGCCGAATTGACGAACGGGTCGGCACAAACGTTCAAGCCCACATGCTTCATACAAACCAAAGCGCGCTTGCCCATGTAACTCATGCCAAGCGCAGCCTCCATTGCCGTCTTCTCATTGGTTGACCACCTGCTGTGAACCCCTCGCTCCTTGGCGAGGGGTGACAGCTGAATAAACTCTGTGATTTCAGTTGACGGTGTGCCAGGATAGGCATAAACCCCGCTCAGACCCGCATCAAGGGCTCCTTGAGCTACGGCCTCGTCACCTAATAAAAGTCTTTTCATTCGTATGTTGTTGTATTCTGATGATTCTGCCTTAGAACGTGTAGCCAAGGGTAAGCAACAGCTGGTGGCGCACGTTCTTCACCTTGACCACGTCGGTCAGGATGTTGTCGTCAGGCTCGTTATTGTCAACGTAGTTCATGAAGGGAGAAAACTCACCACTGGTTGAACTGAGCTGATAAGCTGCAGAAAGGTTCAGCTGACCAAACGTGTAGCCAATGCCACAGGTGAAACGGTTGGTTGACTTCCAGTTGGTGTAGTCCGTTGCCGAACTGTAGTAGGAACCCTCGGTGTCGAGCGTACCGTCTTTATAGCCATCCTCATGGTACATGGGCGACACGTAGTTGTAACCCACGCGGAGGGCCAACTCGTCAGTAGGCTTGAACTCGGCTCCCAGCTTCAGGGTGGAGACTCCCCTGAGGGTAGTGTCGGTGTGACGGTTCATCGTGTTGTCACTCACGGACTGGTCGCTATACGTGTTTGACCAGTAATCGTAATAGCCGTCCGTGATGTAACGGGTGTCAAGCGAACCATAGTCAGCATACTCATAAGAGGCTCCTAAGGCAATGTCCTTACCGATGGTATGACCCAGGCTCAGGCCAAACTTCCATGGCGTATAGAGCTTGAACTTGTACGACTCGCCGGCACCGGCAGTGTAGCTTCCGTCTGTCATGTCGAGCTCGTTCTCGGTGGTGAGCTTATAGAAGGTCGGCGTAGCAACAGAGAGACCGACACGGAAGGGCGAATACTCAATGGGACGGAAAATGATACCGAACTTGACGTCAACACCGCCACCGGTGATGCGGCGGTCCTCGTAGGTGCGCAATGTTCCGATATTCTTCAGGTTCTCCGTGTATTCACCATAGTGCTTGTAGTGCACATCGTGGTAACCTACGGTAAGACCAAGATAAACACGATTATTGATGTTTCCGCTTACGTTGAAGTCGTACTCGCCTATGTAGCCGGAATGTGCACGGTCAAGACGATAGTCGGACGCGTTGTCATAAAGCCAAAGATTCTGACCCTGGTCATAGAGCAGCTCGGTGGTATAGATGTCGTCGAGCTGATTACAGGTAATATAGGGGCGGTCCAGATCAGGACGGCCTGAGTTGTCGAGGGGATAGAGAAGCTCATTTTTCGCCTTGACATAAGAAAGCTTATTCTGGGAAGCATTCGTCAGACGGTCAGCAGCAGAAAGAATGTAGTCGAAATTGCGACTCTTGTGGTAGTTGAAGCCAACGTTGACGAAAGACTGATTCTTTCCGCTGGTATTCGCACTGATGACGAAGCCCGCCTGGTCAAAGGACATATTGAACTTGTCGGCACCGGCCATGCTGGGAGCATCGCCCTGTATGACAGCGCCAAAGCTGACACTGGCATTGGAACGACGGAAAAGCCCGATGCCGGCAGGGTTCGTAGCGATGGTTGAGATGTCGGCCCCGAGGGCATCCATGGCACCACCCATGCCTACATAGCGTGCCGTACCGTTGAGGTCTTCGGCTGCTATCTTGGCATTCTCGTATGTTTCCTGTGCTGCCAGCGGCACTACTGAGACCGCCATGAGTGCAGCGATTAATATTTTCTTCATTGTCATCTTTCCTTTTTATTAGAGTTGGTTTATAAGGGTAAATGGATTGGGATGTTAACGACGATGATGCCCGCCACCGCCGAAGCTACCTCCACCGCCACCACTGCGGGTGCCGCCGCCAAAGCCGCTGCCGCCACCGAAGCTTCCACCTCCGCTGCGACTGCCGCCAAAACCGCTGTGGCTATTCGGTCGGGGGGTGTAGGTGCTCGTATTGGTGTTGGTTCGCGGGGTGTAACCGGAGCGTGTGCCTCCAAACGAGCCACTATTACTGCGGACGCGAGTGCCTCCGAATGTGCCGTGAGAGTAGCTGACCGAGCCACGGTTGCGAATGCCGGCAGGCACACCGTGACGCGTCACATGACCGTGATTATAGGTTCCGCTGTTGCGCACATGACGAACGCCAGTAATATAGTAATAAGGAGTGTAACCAT
>ODAJ014775694.1_pt1 | contig 10074 bp, 10 predicted proteins | sample 1539241 | NCBI WGS metagenome assembly ODAJ01 (sample SAMN02144231, study PRJEB22623) | gut metagenome | biome: sheep rumen | host: Ovis aries | place: New Zealand
GTCGAATTTCTTGGTGATTTCTGGAATATTATACCAACAGGACTTTTGGGAATAGTCGGGCGCACCAGCATCCTTAGAATCTTCTGGAACGGGGTTGTCATTACTATTGCATGAATTAAGTACCGTTGCTGTGACGCAAATCAGGATGGCGGCAAACATCCATTTTTTCATTTTTCTCATATTGAAATATTTTAGGGGTTAAAGAGTACATCTCCCTGAAACTCCTGCTCGTACATGATTGATAAACGCTAAGTTTTGTATTATTGGTTTGTAAGCTAATTCAGGGATTATCTTGTTTCAAACGATGGCATCGGCCATCAGGTCACGCCGGCCGATGAGACTGAAGATGGTGATGCGGTTGTCCTCGTTAAGGATGCGCAGTGTGCGCAGCACTTCGCCAAGGGTGGAGCCGCTCGTGGTGACATCGTCGATGACGAGCACATTCTGTTGGCGGATGTGCTGACAGAGTTCTCTGTCGGTCTCTGTGGCAAAGCGGAGGAATTCCATCATGTAAGGACGAAAGCGACTCTTCTTCACGTCTCGGGCGATGGTGAAGTAGTCTTTCTGGTGAATGAGATTGATCATGTCGTTGATTTGCTGACGAACTTGTTCCTTCTGTGCTTCCGTATAGCGAGGACGTTTCCATCCACGTCGTCTCCAAACTCATAGCCGTAATAGAAGCAATGTCCGAAGGCTTCCACCTGGTAACCATTACCGGTCAGACTGACGATGTCGCCATAGCCGTCGTGCTCGAAATCGAACACAAATCGCTGTTCCTCGCTGTCATATCTTACGCCCATAACACTTCTATTTACCTCTTGGCTGCAAAGATACAACAAATTTTTGATATTTTCAGATGTATTTCAAAATAATTGTGTACCTTTGCGCTCGAAACCATTATTTCTTAGACTATGAAGACTGCTCCTTTGTTGCATATTGCAATATGCTTGATGGCGGGAATCGTCATTGGGGAATATTCAAATGCCCCTTTTCCGCTTTTTCCGGTACTCGTTGTTTCTGTCGTGACGACCTTGCTTTTAGGGCGTTTCCCATACGTGCAGTCGTTTGCTGTCTGTGTATGTACGCTTATGCTTGGATGGCTGGTGATGGAACGGCAACAGGAGTCGCTGAGGGTGGAGTGGCCTCATTCGGAGGTTGTCTATGAGGCGGTGGTTATCAGCGATCCCGTTGAAAAGCCGAAGACGATGGCTATGGACTTGCTGTTGGCAGGAAGTGGCAGGAAGATAAAGTGCTATATCTATAAGGACGAGCGAAGCAGAGGGCTCCGGATAGGTGACGGTCTGAAGCTCCAGTCGGCCATCAAGCCGAATCGTGAGTGGCGCTCCGGAAGCTTTAGCTATAAGCGACACCTGGAGATCCGTGACTTTACGGGCAGTACGTACGTGGCTGGCTGGAAATGGCAGCGGGCACGGGTTTCCCTGAAGGAAGTCTCAAGACTGGAGCGGGCGAGGCTGTTCTTCCTGAAACTGCGAGGTCGTTTGCTAAGTCGTCTCGGGGCTCGTGATGGGGACGGTGACGGCTTTGCCGTTGTGGCAGCGATGGCTTTAGGCGACAAGTCGATGCTTTCAAGAGAGCTCCGCGATGTGTATGCCGTTACTGGTGGCGCTCATGTCCTGGCCTTGAGCGGCTTGCATCTGGGGATTATCTATATGCTGCTATCGTGGCTGCTCGGTGCACGGAGATGGCGGACCGTATCTCAGTTTGTGATCATTCTCAGCATTTGGGCGTTTGTCTTCCTTGTAGGACTATCGTCGAGTGTAGTCCGGGCTGCGATCATGCTGACCACCTATGCGATTCTTTCGCTTGGCCATCGTGACAAGATGTCGCTGAATACGTTGGCTTTTACCGCCATTGTCATGTTGCTCGTGAATCCCTTGTCGTTGTTTGATGTGGGGTTCCAGATGTCTTATGCTGCCGTAGGCTCCATCCTCTTGTTCCTGCCGTTGCTTGAGGACCTTGTCCCAATGCACTTCCTGTTGGATCGTCCGGTAGCGAAGTGGCTGATGGCTATGACGGCAGTATCCTGTGCGGCTCAGTTGGCGACAGCCCCGTTGATAGCCTACTGGTTTGGACGGTTTCCCACCTATTTCCTCTTGACAAACTATATCGTCATTCCTGCCGTTACGCTCATCCTCTATTTGTCGATAGTGGCTTTGGCGGTGCCTTCTCTGACGCACCTATTATTATATATGGTGGGACTGCTGAACCTGATCTTGGGAAAAATCGCTGTTCTTCCCGGTGCGAGTATAGAGACTCATCCTTCTCTTCTGCAGACGTTGCTTGTGTATGTGGTAATCCTCGCCGGCTATTTGCTTATAAGAATAATAATACAAGTAGCGGGATGGTCAACATCGAGAAGAGGGTGGTGATGAAGGTTATGGTTGTCATCAGCGTCGCGTCTTTTTCATGCCTTAGACAGAGAATGGTGCCGTAAGTGGCTACGGGCATGGCTATGACGACGGTGTTGATCTTGACTACCAGGTCCGAGAATCCAAGTGCGCCACAAAGATAGTACATGGCCAGAGGGATGACAGCAAGGCGCATCAGTGTTGTCGCATACACGCTACTGTTGCCCAGCATGGTGCGCAGGGAGAGGTGAGACATGGAAGAACCGATGATCATCAGGGCTGCGGGGACGGTGATATTGCCAATCATCGTCAGTGGCTGACTGACGACTTCCGGGATGTTGTCTATCTCCAGAGCTACAATGAGCATGGTGAGATAGGCCGATATCATGGGCGATGAATAGAGCACCTTCTTCTGGAAATGCCGGCCTTCCACTTCATTCTTACCCGTGATGAGGATTGTGCCGACGGTGAAGACGGCAAAGGTGTTGACGACATTCAGCACGGCAGCATAGAATACGGCTTCGTGCCCGAAGATGGCGGCTACCACGGGATAGCCCATGAAACCGACGTTGCCGAACATCAGTGCAAAGCCGATAACCCCTTCGTCGGTCTTTTTGTGCGTGAGCAGTCGAGGCAGCCAGATGGCGACTGCCGTCAGGATGGCGTAAGTAACAATGCTTATCAGCAGCAATGGCAGGATATACTGCCTGTCGGGCAGCGTTCCTGTCATTGCTGAAGAAAGAATGAGGGCAGGGCACGTGATGTTGATGACTACGCTTGAAAGGCGCCTGTCGAACTCCCCTCCCAGGTAGCCCAGCTTGCCTGCCACGTATCCCACGGCCACGATGGCTGCCAGTGTCAGCATTACTTCGATCATATTCTTTTTTGTTTATGGTTTATAGTTTATGGTTTATAGTTGATTACATTTGTAGGTACAGGTTTGCAAGGTAATCATCTGTAAACTGTAAACTATAAACTGTAAACTATAAACCATAAACCCTTACATATAGCCAAGCCAGCGCAGCACGTCGTTGAGATTAGCCACGACCATCAGCAGGACCAAGATGCCAAAGCCTACATATTCGGCTCGGATCATGAAGGTCTCCGACGGCTTGCGGCCTGTAATCATCTCGTAGAAGAGGAACAGCACGTGTCCGCCGTCAAGTGCCGGGATAGGCAGGATATTCATGAAGGCGAGGATGATAGACAGGAAGGCGGTCATCTTCCAGAACAGATACCAGTCCCACATCGGAGGGAAGAGACTGCCGATGGCTCCGAAACCACCCAACGACTTCGCGCCGTCGGCTGTAAACACGTATTTCATGTCGCCCACATAGCCGGCCAGCACATTCCAGCCGTACTTGATGCCTGCGGGGAAGCTCTCAAAGAAACCGTATTCCTTGGTGACGGGGGCATAGAGCCCTGCGATGCTCTTCACGAAGAAGCCCACCTTAAGGTCGGATGTGAGCGTCGTGGTCAGTGTGTCTGTTAGGCAAGCGTCCCGCTGGGCCGAGCGGGCACGGGCGACGACAAGAGATACGGTACGTATCTTCAGACTGTCACCGCTGGTCTTGGCACCCGTCAGCATATCTTCGAGGATACCGATCTGGTTGGTAAACTCATTGTATGAATCCACAGGTTTGCCATTGACGGCAAGAATCTTGTCGCCTTTCATCAGTCCTATCTTCGAAGCCGGGGAGTCGGCCATCACACTGTCTATCTCGGCAGGTACCAGCGGACTGACAAAAGTCGGTGTGGTCTTCAGCATGTCCAGCAGATTGAGGTCGCCAGGCAGGCTGAGGCTCATGGCCTTGCCCTCTCGGATGATGTCAACGCGCGTGGCTTCGCTGAGGTCGCGGTAGAGGTCGGCAGAGAAATCCTTGAATGCACCTTTCTCAGTACCGATGAGGATATCACCGTCCTTGAAACCGTATTTCTTGGCCTCTGTATTGAACTTCATACCGAGGGTCATATCCTTTACGGGGATATAGGTGTCGCCCCAATAGAACAGAATCATTGAGTAGATGAAAAGGGCTAACAGGAAGTTCACCAGCACACCGCCAATCATGATGAGCAGTCGCTGCCATGCGGGTTTAGCTCGAAACTCCCAAGGCTGTTCTGGCTGCTTCATCTGTTCTGTATCGAAACTCTCGTCGATCATGCCTGCAATCTTGCAGTAGCCGCCCAAAGGCAGCCAACCCACACCATATTGGGTGTCGCTGTTCTTGGGCTTGAACTTGAACAGGCTGCCGTCCCATTTCCCGATGCCGGGATCGAAGAACAGATAGAATTTCTCGACGCGTACGCCGAAAAGTTTTGAGAAGAAGAAGTGTCCGCCCTCATGGAGCAACACAAGAAGCCCGATAGCAAGCATGAACTGCAACAGGCGTATCAAAAAAATATCCATAATCTTTTTACCTTTTTCTTTTTTTATTTCTTGCTTTTTCCCCTTTTTTACTTTTTCCCCATTAATTCACTGGCAATGCGACGCGCCTCGGCGTCGGTGGCAATATACGTGTCATAGGTCGGGTTCTTGTCAAACGTGGCGCGCTGCATCGTCTCTGCGATGATGTCGCCCATCTCGAGGAAGCCGCACTTGTCTTCAAGGAAGCCGCGATTTACGATCTCATTGGCTGCATTTACGATGCAGGGCATGTTGCCACCCTTGGCGATTGCCTCATAGGCCATCGCCAGGCAGCGGAATTTCTTCAGGTCGGGCTCGAAGAACTCCAGCGGGTGCTTGAACAGGTCGAGCCGCTCGCCACTCAGGTGCAGACGCTGGGGGAAGGAGAAGGCATACTGGATCGGCAGACGCATGTCGGGTACGCCGAGCTGGGCCTTCACCGAACCGTCTTGGAACTGTACGGCACTATGTACGATAGACTGCGGGTGGACGAGCACCTGTATCTGTTTGGCATCAACGCCGAACAGCCATTTAGCCTCAATCACCTCGAAACCCTTGTTCATCATCGAGGCGGAGTCGATGGTGATCTTGGCACCCATGTCCCATGTCGGATGTTTCAGGGCATCGGCTTTTGTTACATGGGCAATCTCCTCCATTGTCTTCAAACGGAACGGGCCGCCAGAGGCCGTCAGCAGGATCTTCTCTATCGGGTTCTGGTCTTCACCCACGAGGCTCTGGAAGATGGCGGAGTGCTCGCTGTCAACCGGTAGGATGGGAGTGTGGTACTGCTGAGCCAGTTGCAGGATGAGTTCTCCGGCAACGACCAGCGTCTCCTTGTTGGCCAGTGCTATCGTCTTTCCAGCCTTGATGGCATGGATAGTGGGAGAGAGACCTGCGAAACCAACCATTGCTGTCAGTACCATATTGATGGGGCCTGCCTCCACGATGTCGTCGAGAGCCTGTCTGCCAGCATATACCTTGATGTCTGGACGGTCGCTCATCAGTTGCTTGAGCTCGTCATATCGCTGTTCATTGGCGATAACGATGGCTGCGGGATTGAACTTGTGGGCCTGTTCGGCCAGTAGTCCAACCTTGTTGTTGGCTGTCAGGCAATACACCTCGTAGAGGTCGCTATGCTCCTCGATGACTTCGAGTGCCTGTGTTCCTATTGAGCCCGTAGAGCCGAGAATTGCTATTTGTTTTTTCTGTTCCATAATTCTTTTTAGTTCACTAATCATTTAGTGGATGGGGATTAATATTCTTCGTCATCTTGACCCATCTTCATCAGGTGGGCCACCACACTGTTTCTTGCTGCATAGTCCTCGAGGTCCTTGCGTCTCATCTCGGCCAGTTTCTCCTGCCACTCGTTGGTAGAGTCGGCATCATTGGATTCGGTTTCTGTAAAGCGTATGATGCTTGAAAAACCGATCAGGTCCAGCACGTTGCGGATGTCCTTGGCACAGTTCACGAACACAATTTTGGGAGCGTTCTTGAACCTGTTTTTGATATACATGATGACGCGGATGCCGCTGCTGGAAAGATAGACCAGCTTCGTGACGTCGAATACGGCCTCCTCGATGTCTTCGTCCTTATAGGCAATCAGCTCTTCCAGCAGTTTGGGGGCGTTATCTTCCGACAACTGGTATTCGAGCGTGATAAACAGGGTCTTGTCTGTCTTACTTATGTTAAAGTTGTATTCCATATTCGATTACTGATTATGCTTTTTGCAGATTCGTACTGTCATTTGTCGGATGATCGATCTTTTCATTATGTTATGTTTTATTGTTCTCGATGCAAAATTACAATTTAGTAGTTGAAAAAACAAATATATTTGGATTTTTTAGGGTAAAAACTCATCAGAGGTCGAGCAATCCTTCTGGCAGGCGCATACTGATGGTGCGTGCCTGCTGGTCGATGGCAGTGATGAACTGTTCCGCGGCAGGGATCAGCCGCCCGTCTTCAAGTTCAAACAGGATGTTGAGGGTCGCGTCATCTACTGCGGCGATGCGCCCTACGGGGCGGGCACTGTCGGTATCGATGATGTCGAAGCCCGTGATGGCTGCCCATGAGAGGTGATCGTCCTCGCCTTCGGTCAGCGCATAGGGGAAATAGACATCACAACCTGTCAGTTCGCGGGCACGCTCCTGCGTATCAATTCCCTCGAATTTCATCAGGGCATTGCTGTCGGTCTTGAAACGGTAGGTCTCGATGAAGAACGGCACCAGAATGCCGTCAAGGCCGATCACCAGGTAGTCCGCATCTGTCCGGTCGAACACGTCGTCGTCGAAGAGAAATGAGATTTCCCCCCTCACGCCGTGCGCCTTGCCCAGTTTGCCAATCTTATATACTTCTTCTTGCTTAATCATCCTCTTGTGATACTTGCCCCGAGGGCATTCAGACGGTCTTCGATATGCTCGTAGCCGCGGTCAATCTGCTCTATGTTGTCTATGCGACTGGTACCATTTGCACTCATGGCTGCAATCAGCAGCGCAATACCGGCACGGATATCAGGGCTTGACATGCGCCCCCCGCGAAGCGTGATCTTCCGGTCGTGCCCTACCACTACAGCCCTGTGCGGGTCGCAGAGTATGATCTGGGCTCCCATGTCGATAAGTTTGTCCACGAAGAACAGACGGCTTTCAAACATCTTCTGGTGGAAGAGTACTGATCCGCGGGCCTGTGTGGCCACGACGATTAGTACCGAGAGCAGGTCTGGTGTCAGCCCGGGCCACGGGGCATCGGCCAGTGTCATGATGGTTCCGTCGATGAATGACTGAATCTCATAGTGTCTCTGCCTTGGAATGAACAGGTCGTCGCCTTCAACTTTGATTTTGACACCCAGTTTCCTGAAAGCATCAGGTATGATGCCAAGGTCTTTTACGGATACATTCTTGATGCGGATGCCGTCGCCACACATGGCTGCCATGCCTATGAATGATCCGATTTCGATCATGTCTGGCAGGATGTTGTGTCGGGCACCATGAAGCTGCTTCACTCCCTCGATGGTCAACAGGTTGGAGCCAATGCCGCTGATCCGGGCACCCATATTGTTCAACAGTGTGCAAAGCTGTTGGAGGTATGGTTCGCAGGCTGCATTGTAGATGGTGGTTGTGCCTTTGGCGAAGACCGCTGCCATCACAATGTTGGCAGTACCTGTTACAGAGGCCTCGTCGAGCAGCATGTAGCTGCCTCTCAGGTGCTTGGCGCTTATCTCATAGACATCTCTTCCTTCCACACGGTTGAACTTGGCGCCCAGCTTCTCGAAACCGAGGAAATGGGTGTCAAGCCTGCGGCGCCCGATCTTGTCACCGCCAGGCTTGGCTATCACTGCCTTGCCCATGCGGGCCAGCAAGGGACCGATCATCATTACGCTGCCGCGCAATGCGGAGCAGCTTTTCACGAAAGCGTCACTCTCGAGATAGTCGAGGTCTAAGGATGCGGCCTGGAAGGTATAGACGCCTTGGGAGGGATGGGTCACCTTTACGCCGATATCCCTGAGTAATTGTATCAGGTTGTTTACGTCGCGGATGTCTGGTATGTTTTGGATGGTTACTGCCTCCTCTGTCAGCAACGTAGCACAAATTACCTGTAGGGCTTCGTTTTTTGCCCCCTGCGGTGTGATTTCCCCCCGTAGCAGATGTCCGCCTTCGATGATGAATGATGCCATGTCTTTATTTATTTTTTCTTCTTAGAGCGCTGCTTGTCGTCTGGGTTTGTAAGTTTCTCAAACTTAAACGACTGGAGATCAAGTTGTATCACGCCATCAGTGAAATGGGCCAGGTCGTCTGCCACCTTCTCGTCATCCATTGAACCGTGGCTCCATAGTGCCAGGTCGCGTTTCATCTGGTTGGCTGTATAGTGTGTCAGTGCGTCGCGCTCCTCGCCTGCGGGCATTTCCTTAAGCTTTTGGAAGAGTTCACCGACCAGTTTGCCGTAATGGCGTAGTCTGAGTTCTTCTTTCTGGATCTTCATAGGCTTCGGCTTGCTCAGAATCTTGTCTGCTTCCGACACGTCGTAGGGCCAGTCAATCTCTAGCTCACGGTGACTCATCAGGTACAGATGGTCCCAAAGAGACTGCTCGTAGTTTTCGCTGTCGCGCAACTGAGGATTCTTCGTCTCCATCAGTCGGATAATAGCTTTGGCGCATTTCAGGCGTTCTTCTTTTGTCGGTAGTTCACAGGCATATTCCACCATCTTTTGTATCTCACGCCCGTATTCTGACATGATCAGTTTCTCGCGCTGAGTGTTGTAGTCTAATCCTTTTATATCCATATATCTTCAATGTTTCAATCTTTCAATTCTTCAGTTTTATAGCAACTTTTTCGGCATCTTGGCAACAAAGTCCTTCAGATAGTAGGGGACGAAGTAGGCTACGTCTTCTGTCTGCCCGTTGAGTAGCCGTTTTTCTGCAAGTGGCTGCATCCACTTGGCCAGCGGCTCCACATTTTCTATCAGATGAGCGTTTGGATGGTTTATCGTTTCCATGCACTTTTTTGCGCCATTGCCAAAGAAATATACGGGGTGGGCATCAAGATATTCCTTGTAGGTCTCTGACGTGACCACGTCGGCACTGATTTCCCTGACGGGTCTCAGCCCACGGTCGAAGATCCCGGCATACACTTCCATGCGCCTGGCGTCGAGCATAGGGCACAGAAGGGCGTTTTCCTCGGCCAGTTCTCTAAGTAAGACAGGAACACAGAGCAGTTCCAATGTCGGGACGGCTATCAGTTTCAGATTCCGTCCATAGCAGATTCCCTTGGCCATCGATACGCCAATACGTAATCCCGTATATGATCCAGGACCACAGCTGACGGCAACAGCATCGAACGGGATAGCGTGGTTGTCCGTAAACGACAATGCTTCATCTACCATCGTACCGAGGCGCTCGGCATGATTCGGACCGCTATGATCTTCCTGCTGGAAAATCACTTGTGAGTCTTCCGAGACTGCAACAGAGCATACGTCTGTACTCGTTTCAATGTGTAATATTGTGGACATCTCTTTTTACTTTATATTAATAAGGTGCAAAGGTACGCATTTTTTTGTCAACTCAGATGGAATTATCAGAAATTAACGTTGTTTTGCTTGTGGCGGTTCGGTTGGCTAAGGTCTGAGAGGGTCGTGGTCTTGAAACATCAAAAGTATCATTGGCGCTTTCTTTATAATATTTATAAGGTGTGTGCAAGTTTTGTGTTTGACATGTGTCAAGAGGTGTATAAAATGCGCATTTAAATCGAAAGTTTTTCCCTAAAAGTTTTGGCGGGTTGGGAAAAAGTGCGTACCTTTGCACCCGCTAACGAG
>ODAJ014787469.1_pt1 | contig 10073 bp, 11 predicted proteins | sample 1539241 | NCBI WGS metagenome assembly ODAJ01 (sample SAMN02144231, study PRJEB22623) | gut metagenome | biome: sheep rumen | host: Ovis aries | place: New Zealand
AAACTTTCTGACTATGCCAAGGCTGGCGAATACTTAGACAAGTATGTTAAGGCTCAGTCACAGCAGTCTTTCTCTCTGCAAGAAGCAGTGGCATCTCTCTATGCAGACCAACTTGCAGACGAGAAGACATCCGCAGAAGACAAGAAAGTTGCCTATGAGAAGGCTGACAAGATATATGCAGAATTGGCAGAAAAGTACCCGACAAATGCTGCATACGTAGCCAACAAGCGTGCCACACTGCCATTCTCACTGCCTATCGACCAGAAAGAGCAGGTTAAGTTGGCAGGTCCTCACTATGCTACCTTCACAGGTATCTTAGGTGCAAAGGCTGATCGTTCTGCAGGTGAGAACAAAATGCTTGCTGCTGCATATGCTACACTCCTTTACTACTATGTTAACTGTATCGACGATATGGCGCAAGGTAAAGAAGTTGCAGCTAAACTGCTTGAGCTCGACCCAGAAAATGAAGGTGCAAAGGCTGTCATGGGAATGCAATAATAGAAAAACAATACAGAGATAAAGAAAAATGAGTTACGTGAATTACGTAACTCATTTTCTTTTCCTTTAATGTAGCGGGACCGGGCCACGATCCCGGGACCTCCGGATTATGAATCCGACGCTCTAACCAACTGAGCTATCCCGCCATTAACAGGTTGTTTTTCAAATTTACGGCTGCAAAGGTAATAAGAAAAAATGAGATGTGCAAATTTTTAGCAACAAAAATATGTTTTTTATAAAACCTTTTCTCAAAAAAGGCTTCGAGCGACCTATTATTAGTACCTTTGAAAGCTACAGAAGACACACTTTTGAAATATGGCATGGAAGAATGACTTAGGTAAGTGGGGAGAAGATTGCGCGGCGGAATACATGGAGCAGCACGGCTGGTACATTCGCCATCGTAACTGGCAGAAAAAGCATCATGAGATAGACCTCGTGTGCATTGACGAAGACTCTACTATACTTCTCTTTATTGAAGTCAAGACAAGAGCATCCGAGATATGGGGTAAACCAGATGACGCCATAGATTTCGAGAAGAAGAGCAACACCATCAAGGCAGCAAAGGCATACATCTTGGATTTCCACCTGCAGCATCTGGAAGTAAGATATGATACCATCAGCGTTGTCGGAACCCCTGAAACCGGATGTGACATAATACATAAGGAAAATGCGTTTGATGTTGAGTCACAATACGAATATTACAGGAAATGGCATAAAAGAAAAAATCCCAAATGGAACATAGGAGTTTGGAATAAAAATCCCTGAAGCAACTACTGCTTCCACTCCCATTTCACTCCCATTTTTAACTCCACTTTTAACTCCCTATTAAACTCCGCTTTAAAATATATGGCAAAAAATATAACCTGGGAAGAACTGCTGACATCCTTGGAGGCTGCAAAGACGCATCCAAGAGATACAGCATGGGATATATACTGGTACCTAAAGAATAACCTTCAGGAATGCGGTTCGCAACAGACGCGAATGCTTCTGGCAACATACACGAAGATTCCCCTTGAGCATCCTTCCCTACTCCACTCATGCATGCTGCAACTGGCACTGAAGGTGTCTGAGCTATATGACGATTTCAACCTACTTAACTTCATTCGCATCTGGGGTTACAACCAGTTTCTGCGTCCTGAGGATAAGGAGGCGCAGGTAACTGCTGACGGCAAATCTTTTATTTCGCTTCAAGATAGGACAGAACGCTATGTGGTGGATTACCTGAACCGCCATCCAGAACATTGTCCGTTAAAGCGAGACCCCGAATTGCCCATGATACTGCCTCCCATTATAGGATATGTAAACAGCTATGATTCAAAGAATGATTTCTTCCATATCTTTGACAGCAGTTCACGTCATTTCGTCGCAAAGAGTCCAAAGGTGATACCCGGCATAAACGAATATGTATGGTTCACCCCCATTATTCCCGCCAACAGCCGCTTCAAGTCTGCTATAGTAATAAAGCAGGAGGAACACTCTGTAGGGCGCGAGACATTTGGACCTTTGGATGCCGAGATTATTTCCATCGACAACAAGAAACACACTTTTCAATACAGAATCGACAGTTCCCTGCCCCACGCAGACGGAGGTATCATGAGTCAAGAAGGATATGCACCCATTAAGCTATTGAACAGTGACCAGAAAAAAACGCCTCAGAAAGGTGACAAGGTCAGAATGACAGTGTTCCTCGTAAGGGGCAGTGACGGGGTAAAATACAACCACGTCGCAGAAGTTTCTTTAATTCATAATTCATAATGCATAATGCATAATTATTGGGGGTCAGGTTTCAATGTTCAATATTTAATGTTCAATGAATAAAAAATACGAAGATATACTAAACAATGCAGAAATTAGGATTACCGCCAATCGTCTGCTTATTCTGAAAACTATTCACGAAAACATTCATGGTGCCTTCTCACAACTTGACGTAGAGAGCAAGATGCCGACTTTGGATACTTCCTCCATCTTCCGCACGTTGTCGCTCTTTGCCGAAAAGCAACTGCTGCATCTTATCGACGACGGGTCGGGCATGCAGAAGTATTGTCTCTGTAACTGTGTTCACGATAACGAGCATGGATGCCATTACCAGCATCAGGGACATGTTCACCTTACCTGCATAAAATGTCATGAGACAATATGCCTTGAAGATGTTCCTATACCAAGTGTTCCGATACCGGAAGGGTATGTGATACACGAATCAGAATACGTCATCAAGGGCATATGTCCCAAGTGCCAAAGCCATTATCTTCCGAAATAGCTATAGCGGTTATTGTCGGGGTTGACGACAATCTGCTCAATGACAATTTCCGGGTCAATCATTATAAGCTTCAGTTTGTGCTTGCCGGGGGTAGTGTCAAACTTCACCTCAAGCCACCGGATGTTGTCGAACACCTCATCGCGACGAAGCATCTTGTGGCCGTCTTTCCATCCGCTGAGCAGGAGGTTGTTATGTGGAGGCAGGGGCTTCAGCACCTTCGATTGTGCAAGATTTTGCTTCGTATATTCGCCGAATTCATCGTGCAGTCCCTGACGGGCATCGATGGTCTGCATGGGTTGATCATCAAGTTGTACACCAAGGCGCAGACCTCTGGCAGGCATGATGTCCTGTGTGGGCAAGATGCCGATGGCAACCGAGAGTTGAGAATTGAGAGTTGAACGTTGAGAATTGGCTGGTGCCAGTTCTATTTCGTGTTCCAATACTGGTCCGTCACCATTGGGATATTCTTTCATCACGTCAGCGGCTCCCATGCAGCCGTCGCCGCGCCCCAGATCGGGCAAGAACATCCATCCAAGGCCTTTACATAAAAAGTCACGGGCGGCAATAGAATATTCCTTTGTGTCTTTCGAAGCGCTCAGGTTGTGGGTTACCTTGTAGTCGAGATCCATTGGGTTTGTATTCTTCTCGGGAATACTCCACTTTGTGTAGCCAATGTGATTGTCAAGCATCATACCATCCCATTTGCCGCCTGCCAATTTCTTATTGTAGAAGTCGGTGAGGCGCTGGTCTTTCTCCATAAGTTCTTTAACGGTCTCTCTGTCGCCCATCGTGGCAGCATTATACATCTGAGCCACACCGGCACTTGCTACTACGGGGTAATATACCAGTTGGTAGAAGGCATCCTGTGCTGAAGCCGGAATACGTTCTTTTAGTGCCTCACAACGCAGTACGAGTGACTGCCACTGGTTGTTAAGGTGGAGCATCTCCTCGTAATTGAAGAGACCAGGTACCTGCACCTCGGGTTTACGCAGGAGGTTGAGCTTTGAGTATTGGGCGATAATCTCCGCACACTCGTCGGTGACATCAGCGGGCAAACTGTTTCCGGTGGAATCATCACCGAGCCATTTCCCTGTGGCAGAGTTGCCACCCAACACGCTGGCTGTCCATTGGAAAAGCCACTCCATTTCGTTGTCGTAGCGCGTGTGCAGCACCCACCCTGGTTCGGGGGCAAGCGGTCCGAAGTCTGTAGGCCTCCATGCATAGTCCATGATAAACGATATTGGCATCTCCTTTGGTTTCAGGTCGCCCACGTTGATAATCCAGATGCGGTCGATGCCGCTCTTGTATGCAAGGTTCAGCTGCTCGCGGAGTTTCGGCACGGTAGTGGTGTTTATCCAACGGTCATTCCACGGGCCGCCGTTCATGTCAATGTGGTAATACAGCCCCAATCCGCCCTTGCGCTTGCGTTCTGCTGCCGTTCCCTTGCGGCGTATATAGCCCCAGTTATTGTCGCAGAACAGCAGGGTCACGTCATCGGGCACGGTGAAGCCGGCATCGTAGTAGCGCTGCACCTCGGTGAAGATAGCCCACAGCTGAGGCACGGCATCGGGTCGTCCGTAGATGTCCTTGATAATCTTGCGCTGACCGTCGATGACATCCTTCAGCGTCTTCATATTCTCCTGATCATTGCCATTACCCATAGCCACGTCGCCGTCGCCGCGCATGCCGATGGTCACGAGATTATCATAATTCTTATTGCGCTCCATGCCTTCGCGAAAAAAAGCATCCACGCGCTCCTTGTTCGTGGCATAGTCCCATGGGCCGACCTGTTCCTTACGGTTCAGATATTCACGATGTGACCGCATCATCGGCTCGTGGTGAGAGGTGCCCATCACAATACCCATCTCGTCGGCCAGTCGCGGCGACTCTGGGTCGTCCTCGTTGAATGCCGTTGCCCACATGGCAGGCCAGAAATAGTTGGCCTTCAGACGCAGCAACAACTCGAATATCTTCTCGTAGGCCTTGGAGTTAACGCCCCCGAAGTGTTTCTGGCACCACGTGCCGAACGAGGGCCATTCGTCGTTGATGAAGATGCCGCGATACTTCACTGCAGGCCAGTCATAATAGCGTCCGGCGGGCCAGTAGAGCTCATCCTTATGAATCACTGGTGCATCTGCCATCCAGTACCAGGGCGACACACCGATGCGGCGCGAAATCTCGTAGATGCCGAAGATGGTGCCCCTTTTGTCGTTGCCTGCAATGACCAAGTTGCCATCCACAACATCGATGACATATCCCTCCCAGCGACCCTTGATAGGCTTTATGTCGAGTTTCTTCTGCTTGATGAGGCGGTCGATAGTCTTGCTCTTGCCGATGGTTCCGACAAGGATAAGCCCCCTCCCAGCCTGCCCCAGTTGGGTGAGGAGTTTATCCACGTCGGTTCTTTCCCCCAACTGGGGGGATAAGAGGGGGGCCTCCACTCCTGTTACTTTCCTTACATCGTCGCCAAGGTCGTTGGCAGCACGAATAACGCCTTTCCAGTCGTTCTCATCTACCACTATTGTTGCCGCCTTGCCGTCATTGGCAATGCAGAACTGCTTTGTCTGCGCCATGGCTCCCAGCCACATGCACATCAGAATCGATAAAATTGTAAGCCGTTTCATTTTTGTATTAGGATATTATTTTGTTTAGTTGTTTGGAATTATTTCTTTACTGGTTTTGAGGAGAATTGGGAGCAAAGGTACTAAAAAAAAGATAAAAAAGTGGAAGTAAAGTATTTTTTCCTCCATATACATGAAGAATAAGGTAAATAAATTTTTATATGATTTGGGTATTGCACAATCCAAGAAAAAGTAGTAATTTTGCACCTGATTATGACAACAACATTGATTATAGGACTGCTGATTTCGCTGCTGGGCACGATGCTCGGCTCTGCCTTCGTGTTCTTTATGAAGGAAGAGATGTCAGTTCGATTGCAGAAGTCGCTTTTGGGCTTTGCATCTGGCGTGATGGTGGCAGCATCTGTTTGGTCGCTACTTATTCCATCCATGGATATGGGGGCTGATATCGGCAAGTGGGCAGTAATGCCTGCTGCCGTGGGGTTCTTGCTTGGAATGGGATTCCTGCTGCTCATCGACGAACTGATACCGCACCTGCATATAGGCACAGACAAACCTGAAGGTATCCGTTCCAATCTCTCCAGAACTGCGATGCTTGCCCTGGCTGTCACTATCCATAATCTGCCAGAGGGAATGGCCGTCGGTGTAGTATTTGCCGGAGCAGAGAATGGGGCGGCACATATCTCATTGGCTGGTGCCGTTGCCGTTTCACTGGGTATTGCTATACAGAACATCCCTGAAGGGGCCATTATATCAATGCCTATGCGGGCAGCAGGAAACAGTCGTTGGCGTTCGTTCCTGCTTGGCTCCCTGAGCGGGGCTGTCGAACCTATCGGAGCCATTGCCGTCTTGTTGCTGGCATCGCTGCTGGTTCCCGTCCTCCCTTATATGCTTGCCTTTGCCGCAGGTGCTATGTTCTACGTCGTGGTCGAGGAACTCATCCCTGAAGCCTCTGAGGGGCAGCACTCCAACCTCAGCACCATCGGTTTCGCAATCGGCTTCGTCCTTATGATGGTTCTTGACGTAGTGATGGGGTGATTGGAAAAAACAGAATAACTTATGACTCAAGGAAAAGTAATACATTTTGTGTGTTGTGCCATTCTCATCTGCGGAATGATGGCAGGGTGTAAGGGTCAGAAAGCGGACAATCATAATGACACGAGTATGATGGAAGAGCCCCAAGTGCCTGCCCCTTCATACGAGGGTGTTTATCTTGACGAGGACAATAACGAGCCGAATCTGTATATCACCCTCCGAGACGACGGTAAATATGACGTAAAGATTGGCATCTTCCGCCTGACCAACCTTGACGATGGCATTGGAACAATGGGTGCCAACGGAATGGAATTCACCGCAACCGACGCAGCAGGCAATCCCATCGGTGGTGAGATAATCATGAGGGGCGACACTGCGGAAGTCATCTTTACCCGTTCTACCTGGTCGTTATTGGAGAATGGCACGAAATTCCGGTATCACAGGTAGAAATAAGGCGGGAAAGAATAGATTTTAAAGGTTTAAAAATAAAACTTAAAGCTTATGTTTGATCATATCATAGTTTTTACTGCGTGGCCGATACTCACAGGCATCCTCATCGGCTACATTGCCAATCGCATTATGAGCGGTGAAGGCAAGGGATGCTGCATGAATCTGTTCGTCGGTATCATCGGCAGCTATGCCGGCACTTTCATCAGTTATCTGCTGAACATAGAACTGCTGGGTAAGGGGTATCTTACCAACTTTGTCTTCTGCGTAGTTGGTGCCGTAACGGTATTGTGGATTTGGAAGAAACTATTCGACTGAGAATTATGAATTACGCATTATTCTTTGATATTGACGGTACGCTCGTGAGTTTCAAGACCCATGAGATACCCGACTCTACCATACAAGCGTTGACACAAGCCAAGAAGAATGGCTCGCGGGTATATATCGCCACGGGGCGACCGCCCATCATCATTACCAACCTTGGTTCCATAACCCATCTTATTGACGGATATATCACCACCAACGGAGCACTGTGCTATGTGGGTGATGAACTTGTATGCTGTCAGCCCATCCCTAAAGAGGATGTCATGACGTGTGTGGAAGACGCTAAGGAAAAAGGCTACAGCCTCATCGTGGTTGGCAGGAAGGACGTGGCGGTGCTTGACCCTACGGGTGATGTCGAACGCATCTTCCGCCAGATGCTTGCCGTGAATGAATTCGATAAAGCCTCACCGTTGTCGGAAGTATTAAAGCAGGACATCCTGCAACTGACGCCATTCTTTACCACAGAGTACGAGGAAGAAATATTGGCACGTCTGCCACATTGTATCTCAGGCCGTTGGCATCCGGAATTTACAGACATCACAGCCAATGGCGCTGATAAAGGCAAGGGTATAATCACCATGGCAACGCATGAGGGCTTCGACCCCAGCCGCACCATTGCCTTTGGCGACGGCGGCAATGACAGTTCCATGATTCTGCAAGCAGGCATAGGCGTGGCTATGGGCAATGCCCTTGATGCACTGAAGCAACAAGCCGACTATGTCACCACCTCCGTAGATGACGACGGCATCCTCAATGCCCTAAGACATTTCAACGTAATCTGATTTCTTTATAATAGTATTAAGATGAAACAGGAAATCAATCCCAAAGATACGAATCGGGCTATTACATTCGAACTGTGGATGAAGTCGCCTATGCCGATGGTTACATTCACAAAGACCTTCGATGTGACGCCGCTCTGTAAGGTAAGCCGGCGTCGCGGCCTGAAATTCAACATGCTGCTCAGCTGGTGCATCGGCAAGGCGGCATCAGGAATAGAAGAGTTTTACATGTTGCCCCAAAACGGGAAACTGTACAAATATGACCGCATGGCCATAAACGTGATAGTGGATAATGTAAAGGGTGGACTAAGTTTCTGCGATGTTGCTGTCAGCGATGATTTGGAAGCGTTTAATGCCAATTATCTGCATCTGACAGAGACCATCAGGCAGACATGTCAGGACATATTGGACGATGACGCCGTGATAGTCGGCACGTCGGCAGTGACTAGTACAGAACTCGACAGCATTGCCAACCAATACAGCGGAACCTACAACAATCCCTTTCTGGCTTGGGGCCGCTACCGCAAGGGATGGCTGAAGACCACGCTTCCCATCTCCTTCCAGTTCCATCACGCCCAGATGGACGGCTCACACGCCGCCCGATTCTTAGAAGAATTGCAGAAGACAATAAATATAATATGAATAAGACGATTGCCTGCTGTGGTATTAACTGCGAGACCTGTGAGGCTCGTATTGCCACTATTAAGAACGATGACAAGATGCGCGTCGAGGTTGCGAAGAAATGGTGCGAAATGAATCACACCGACCAAATTACGCCTGAGAGCATTAATTGCATGGGATGCCGCACGGAAGGTATCAAGTTCTACTTCTGCAGCCATTTGTGCGAAGTACATAAATGTGTAACCGTCAAGGGCTATGAGACTTGCGGCGAATGCCCAGATAAGAATACCTGCCAAAAGGTTGGTGCTATTTGGGAGAATTGTGCTGAGGCCAAGGATAATCTGGGAGGAGAGTAAAAGTAATGAGAATAGAATTAGCAACTGTAGAGGATGTGCCTGAACTTCAGGAACTGCAGCGCAAGGCTTTTGGTCCGCAATGCATTGAACTGGGCTGGGAGGATGCGCAGCCAATGACGGAAACATTGGAACATGCATACGAGGACTTCGAACAGTGTACGACACTAAAAGTGCTGAACGAAGACAGACATATCATTGGTTCTATTCGAGGCCATGTAACAGACGGCTCACTTTACATTGGCCGTCTGATGGTCTTGCCCGAATATCGACAGCAAGGCATCGGCAAGCAACTGTTCAGGGAAATTCAGCTACTTCTTCCGCACAATCGGGCATGGCTCTGCACCTGCAAGCAAGTTCCGGCGCCCTATGAATTTTATCTTCGCGAAGGGTTCAGACCATATAAAGATGAAACTGTTGGCCCAGGATTAACGTGGGTTTATATGCAGAAAAATATTTGTCTATTGCCCAAGGATAAATGGGAGGATGCTTTAAAACTCGTGAAAGAGGTGTTCATGGAGTTTGAAGCTCCAGATTATTGTGATGAGGGCATTGCAGACTTCATGCATGCCATCAACGATAAATCATACTTGAACATGCACCGCTTTTATGGGGCTTATCAAGATGACAAACTGGTGGGAGTGATTGCCACACGTAATAACCATCATCACATTGGGTTGCTTTTTGTTGACAAGAATTACCAGCATATGGGCATCGGTAGCCAGTTGATTCAAAATATTATGGTGCTGAAAGACGATGGCCCCATTACAGTGAATGCTTCTCCCTACGGCCATGAATTCTATAAGAAATTAGGATTCGTGGACACCAGCGAGGAACAGATCACCAACGGAGTACGTTATTATCCGATGGAAAGAAAATAAAATGATTCCCCTAACCGCCAAACTCTTATCTTTCAACTCTCAACTTTAAACTTTTAACTCTAAACTCTAAACTTTTTATACCCCCTCCTCCCCCATACCAGCAGAATGGCAAAGAGTAAACGTGTTGACAATATCCAGACGGCTGAAACACCTGCCGTGGCGAATACCATTGTGTCTTCCAGCATGGAATGGTTCATTATGAGATGGTAGTTCACCTCGTTTGCCTCCTCCTTACTTATCTGTCCCGCATCCTCAAGCCCTATCATCACTGCCGAGCCATAACTGATGCCCAGCACATT
>ODAJ011662820.1_pt1 | contig 10071 bp, 11 predicted proteins | sample 1539241 | NCBI WGS metagenome assembly ODAJ01 (sample SAMN02144231, study PRJEB22623) | gut metagenome | biome: sheep rumen | host: Ovis aries | place: New Zealand
TCTCAGTAATACAGTCACTCTTGTTATGTGTCGTGCCTCTGCCTGTGATAGCTTTATACTTTGCTCTGGATCATGTCGGGGATTGTAACGATACAGCCGGCAGAGGGATAGCAGATGTATATAGCAGAGGTCTATATCACTCACGCTTTTTATCCACGGTATGTTATACATTGCTATCACCTCATCAATGCGCAAGCTGTTAGCAGAGCTATAACGAGTGCGGCGGATAAAGAAAGAGTCAAAATTTTATATCTAAATATCTGCAATTTCAGGTCTACAATGATTTCACTTGCTAACGGTAAATCACTATACTGCTTTCCATATATTTTTTTGCTCATCATATTCTTCATTATTTGTTACCTCGTAAGATTAAAAAACTGGGTCTCCTGTAAGTGTCGTGTGAAACTCATTACAAACAACAGTAATGAATCTATCTGCTTCTTCGGCTTCTGTTGAACGGTAAAAATTGTAAGAATGAATCTGTTTATTCCCCGTCCTGCTGTTCTGGTAAAAGACACGAACACAGAACACTTTCTCCATCGGTTCGTTTTCAACTTTCCAGATGAAATAGCTTGGACGCATTGCCATGAATGTAAAAACATTCATTAGTGCAATATCACTTCTGGACTGTTTACGGATTTCATCGTAGGTCATCATAATGTTATCTTCCTTTCTGTTAGAATTAAGTATTACTTGTTAATCAGTATTGCTATATATACAAAATGAAATTCGGAAATCATCTGGAAGTCGCATAAATACTGACTCTCCGGCGTTTTTTTTCATTTCATTTTCTGACTAAAAATAGGGTTAAAATCGTCATTGTATCGCAGGTCTTTGAAGTAATCGAAATCATATGAACCACATGAAAGCAACTTATCTGACTGATTACATCCGTATGGGATAATTTGTAATCCTGTAATACATGCTGACTTCTGACGGCTCAGATGTGGACGTCTTCTCCTGCTCTTCTGGCAATATGTCGTTAGTGCTGTCTTGACCTGCTTAATATCAATTTCAAGGTTCTCATTTACAAATAGACCGTGAATATGAGGCTTAACTTCTGTACCCGTAACAACAGTCTTAGGTCTTCCTCGTTTCCCTGTTCTTATCACTTTTCTGTTCAGCTTACCGTCTTTACTGTTATGCGTTGAATAGCAGAGAAGAAAAGACAATCCTTTTGTCTTTTTACAAAGACGCTGTCCCCAGTCATACAATGCCCGAACGTCATTCCATTCATATCCAGACTGAACAAATTCAAGACCATTAACACATGTGGGGCTATTTTCTGAATATTGGACAATATCATTTACGGTTATCTTCATCTTCTTTACCTGTCACGACCTGCAATTCTGTAAACAGACTGCCGTCCTCGTACAAATCAGCAACTTCATAAGCAATATCAAGTACCTCAAATTTATCAATACTGTTCACTGGATAAAGACATAAAGCCTTTTCTTTCTCTGTATCTGTATCGACAATGACAAACTGTATTCCAGCTTCGCCTAATATCTGAAATACCCCTGCTAATGTTTCTTTGTCTGAGTTTTTCATCTGCTCAAGGTGAAAGACTGGAAGCGTGTACCCTCTATTCATATGTTTTTCTCCTTTCTGTAAAAAACAAAAAGCGCAGAAAGATTGCAGTGTCATAACGCACACTGTGCAACCTTTCTGCGCTTCTACCCGACTTTTTGCGCTTTACTCTATTTTTATGCGGGTTTTTATCTCTGATAGTATATTATCATAGATTTCATAAATACGCAAGTGTAAATTTGAATATATTCGACTTGATGAATTTTTCAAGTTTGAGCAGTTTTTTGATAAAATCGGCAAGTCAGCTAGAAAAAGTTTAAGCTACATTTAAGCTACACGAATGAAAAAAGCACTCTGCAATTAGAGTGCTTTTTTCTCTGAGAGTCGCATAAATACTGAGCATTTTACTAACGCTGTGTAGTAACGCTTTATCTCGATTGATAATAAAGATTGCTTTTGCTGTCTTTTTACAGCTTTCATTATCTTTTGATAAATGCAGAGATTTTAGTGTTTTTCTTGCTCTATCTTTCAGTATCTTATGATGCCCTTTTGTAGCTAAAAAACAAAATAAGCGACAAATAAGCTACACGAAATTGCTGTATATCATGCTCTTTTTGTGTTCAGCATAGCACTAACTGTTGCGCTTGCTTGTGCGTCTTTCTCTTTAAGAGCGTGAGCGTAAATATTCAGTGTTGTACCTATGTTCTTGTGTCCGAGTCTTGCAGAGATTGTCTTTACATCTGTGCCCCCTGCTACTAACAGTGTTGCGTGTGTGTGTCGTAAGTCGTGAACAGAAAGATGCGGCAACTGCTTTTCTTTCGGGACGCTTGCATTATGATTCTGTACAAGTCTATCTAACATTTTGTTAGGAGAAGACTTGTTAATCATATGCCCATCATACTGACTGAATACAAAATTATCGTCTGGGTTATCTCTGTTTCCTTTCCATGCAGACCCAAGCTCTAACATATGCATTTTCTGTTCTACACGCAATTCTTGAAGCATTAGGATTTCACTATGTTCAATAACAACACTTCTATAAGAGTTTTCTGTTTTTGGGTCTTTGATGTACTGTCCGCCCTTGCTGACTGCATATGCAACAGACTGTCTAATGCTGATTGTATCGGTCTTGAAATCAATGTCTTTCCATGTAAGTGCTAACAGCTCACCGATACGACAACCGCTAAATACAGCTACTCTGAATAATGCTCTAAATGTATTGTACTGCAAGCGGGATACAGCTCTTGAATTGAAGCCATAGACACTTGTTTTTTTGCCCCAGTCATAAGTAGCAGTGACAACACACGGAGCAGGATTATCAAGAATTTCAAGAAAGATGCTTGTCTGTTCTGGTGTCAAATATCTGATTCTGCTCTGCTTTGTTACGTTCGGAAGCTCTGCATTTTTGCAGGGGTTATCTTCTATGACTTTATACTTTTTTGCTAACGTCATAACGCTTTGTAACTGTTTATGAAACGTAACAATAGAACCTCTTGAATAGCTTTTTGCTCTGCCGTTTTTACTTCCCTCTTGTGCTAACTTGCTGTACAGAACAGTCAAATGCTCTGGAGTGATGCGGCCGATTTTTATCGATCCAATCTCGGGCATGATGACTTCATCAAGGTGCTTTGTATACATGTAATAAGTGCTATCAGCAAAATGACTTTTTGCATATGGCTTCCATGACTGCTCATAGAAATCTATCAGACGAATTTTATCGCCCTTCATGTATGCCGCCCCTGTCATTCTCTTTTCAAGATTATCAGCAAAGAGCTGTACATCTTTTTCGATAGAGCTTTCAGAACGTGGATTGCCCTTGTCAGTGACAGCAGATATTCCCATCTGTTCAAGAGTATAATGAACAGTTTCTTTCTGCTGTATCAGTTTGACTTTTCCGTTCTTGTCTTTTCTGCCTTTCGGGTCTGGGATATACCCCTTATAGATAGTGATGCGATATGTCATTTTTCGCTCACCCACACGCTTTTTGACGCTTGCCATGATATTTTCTCCTTTCGTGTGTACCTGCGTTATCAGTTATCTATAAATTCAACTGTAACAGTATCATTCCCAATGTTCACTTCATAGCCGTGCAGACCTTTCATTTCACGTTTGTATTTGTAATATGTGTTTCTGCTCAGACCTGTGAGTTTCATTACATCTGCATCGGGAAGAGTGCCATCAAAGTCTTTGCTGTACTTCTGAATCTGTGCTTTTGCTTCAATAGATTTCTTTGTTGTCAGTTTTGCCCCCTGCTTCTGCCCAATCTGCTTACCGTTAATGCGTGCTGTCTCAATTCCTTCTTTTGTACGTTGATGTAAATCATCAACTTCTTTCTGCGCCTGCTCAAATGCAATACGAATCTGCTTTTGAGCTAACTTTCTAAAATAATTGTTCAGTCCTTTGAAGATTTCATCTTCATCTGTACCAGTCAGCTCAATTTTGTCTTTCAGACTGTCTGCATAGGTATCTGTATTTATGTATGCTTCTTTGAGAAATACTAAATTTACACCTCTGTCAAACAATTCAAAATATGTCTTGATTCCATCATCTGCATTTCTGCTCATTCTGCTGACACTATCGAATACAAGTGTGTCTCCTGCTTTTACTTTCTTAAACAGCTTGTTCCACTCGGGCCTGTCTAACTTTGTACCCGTATATGCTTCTTGAAAAATCACTGCATCGGGATAGCTTGCTTTGATGTTTCTAATCTGCCTTTCAATGCTCTGCTGTTTTGTGCTGATTCTGCAATATCCGTAAATACACATGTCTGACTCCTTTCTGTATCAAATCAAACGAACGTTAAAACTGCTACTAATAATATAGCACAGAATGATACTAAAATCAATGAGTTTTAATACTATTCGTATATACGTTAGATTTAATACTGCTCATTGCTCTGATATTGTGACAGCAGACTAATAACGCTTTAGCGCAATCAGTCTGCTGTCTATGAAAAATGAAAGGAGTATATAGTCACAAGTGCGCACAATGGCAAGAATAAAGGAGCGGCGCACTTGTACGAAGCTATTATGCAGAATCTTGTGTATTCAGATATTCAATCAGCCTTTCAAGATTCACCAGATATTTATTGCCCGCTTTTGTGTATACAATTTTGTTATCCCAACAAAGCTGTCTAATATAGTGTGCAGGCAGATTTGTGACTTTTGCAGTCTCATTTATTGTTAGCATTGTAGGGATTTTAATGTTATCCATAAATCACCTCTATATTCACAAAACTGTTCAGAATCGTTTCTAAGCGACTTTAGCTCATTCGTGTGCAGATATACTAAAAACAGCGCAAAACTCAATACAGACGCTCTCAGACGCTTTAAACGACTTATTACACGCTTCTGCTGTAGAGATTAGCTTGTGCAGTGTGTGCAGTCAGCAGAACAGTGTCAAATTGATGCTTTGCAGACTCTGGAACGTCTGCTGATCCATAATCAGATAATCCGTGTCCGTCACCGATGATTTCTAACTTGTCGTGAACTGTGGTTAAAGCATCACTGTCAAAGAGATTAATCTCTATCGGGTCTTCAAGTATCAGACCGTTTACGGAAATCTTGTAAAGAATCTTCAATGCTTCCTCTGCAAACCATTTGTAGACATCTAACAGCTCTGCGGGTAAATGTATTTCAATCTTGTTCAATGCTAATGACTCTGGCTGTCTCTTGATGAAATCAGAGATAATGCGGAGCATGGTAAAGTTTGATTTATACCGTTCCACGAAGCCTTCAATTTCTGCCGGAGAAAGAGACATACCCGACTCAAAAAGAAGTCTGTCAGCAGTCAGATAACCGACATTCGGGAAATTCGCATTTGCAAGATAGCGGCGTACATTAGAAAAAATATTTTCAATTTCATTCTGGGCAGCCGTATATTGTTCTGCTTGCTTTGCTCTGATAGTGTTATTCTTTTCTTCTGCAATTTCAGGCATGTAATAATCTCGATTGCGTACAATCTGCGCATTGCCCGCCCTCTGCTGTTCTAAATATTTCTCCATGACTTTCTTCATCTGATTAACGTACATATTCGCCATGATATTTACCTCCATCATTTGCTTAATAAACTTTTCTCTTGTGCTTTTGTTACTTTGGTACGGCAGAGTAAAAACGGCTCTTCTATCATCGGTTCAGTCACAATAGAATCTTGACTTAATCCCGACGCTTCGATTGCTTTTGCTATGTCGCCATCATTCTCTGCAAGTGCTGTTAAATACCGTTGGTATCCAACAAGGTTTTCTGTCTCTTCTGGGCGTCTGCTGAAATCAATAAAGATTGAGATTTCAGCCATTCCGTAAACGCTATCTAATGACTTCAATCTACAAACTTCTTTTTGTGCTTGCCTCAACAGCGTGTTCATTCTTCATAAACCCCCTTTTTCCTGGACAGGTAAAAAATTGACGCTCTTTTTTTTTGACGCTCAAAAAATCTGAGGTCGAAAGCTATTTGTGCCGTCGTGTTTAGTGATGCTAAACATCGTGTATACACCCCCTATGCGCTAATATTCATATTTGTTAATCTTTGTGTTCGAATTTACGAATTGTGTGTTCAAAGGTTCTGCTGTTCACTTCTTTGAATTTCTTTCAACTCTTCGATGTCACGGAAGAGGTCTTGTGCAACACTGTAATCCGTTAAAGTGTTCAGTATCTTGCAAGCGGCGTTATATGCAACAAACGGATTGGGATTATCTAATAGCTGTACAAGTACATCAACAGCTTTTCGGGCATTTGCTGTCAGGTCTGCATATACAGAATCTAATATTCTTTTTCTGTACTGCGATAATAAGGTCTGAAATTCTTCTGTATTCACACGCCGACAGACTTGCTGTTTTGACATGTTCAGCTCTCGGGCAATATCAGCTTGTGATTGACCTGATAACATCATGCTGAGTAACTGGTCATTTGTGGCTTTCATGATGTATCACCTTCTTTCGGTTTAGCTGTAAAATCTGATATGAATCTATCTCTGAATACTTCGGCTTCATCATGTGGCAGATAGTATACAGACTTGAACGGCTCTTCGTTCTTTGTTCTCAGTAATACAGTCACTCTTGTTATGTGTCGTGCCTCTGCCTGTGATAGCTTTATACTTTGCTCTGGATCATGTCGGGGATTGTAACGATACAGCCGGCAGAGGGATAGCAGATGTATATAGCAGAGGTCTATATCACTCACGCTTTTTATCCACGGTATGTTATACATTGCTATCACCTCATCAATGCGCAAGCTGTTAGCAGAGCTATAACGAGTGCGGCGGATAAAGAAAGAGTCAAAATTTTATATCTAAATATCTGCAATTTCAGGTCTACAATGATTTCACTTGCTAACGGTAAATCACTATACTGCTTTCCATATATTTTTTTGCTCATCATATTCTTCATTATTTGTTACCTCGTAAGATTAAAAAACTGGGTCTCCTGTAAGTGTCGTGTGAAACTCATTACAAACAACAGTAATGAATCTATCTGCTTCTTCGGCTTCTGTTGAACGGTAAAAATTGTAAGAATGAATCTGTTTATTCCCCGTCCTGCTGTTCTGGTAAAAGACACGAACACAGAACACTTTCTCCATCGGTTCGTTTTCAACTTTCCAGATGAAATAGCTTGGACGCATTGCCATGAATGTAAAAACATTCATTAGTGCAATATCACTTCTGGACTGTTTACGGATTTCATCGTAGGTCATCATAATGTTATCTTCCTTTCTGTTAGAATTAAGTATTACTTGTTAATCAGTATTGCTATATATACAAAATGAAATTCGGAAATCATCTGGAAGTCGCATAAATACTGACTCTCCGGCGTTTTTTTTCATTTCATTTTCTGACTAAAAATAGGGTTAAAATCGTCATTGTATCGCAGGTCTTTGAAGTAATCGAAATCATATGAACCACATGAAAGCAACTTATCTGACTGATTACATCCGTATGGGATAATTTGTAATCCTGTAATACATGCTGACTTCTGACGGCTCAGATGTGGACGTCTTCTCCTGCTCTTCTGGCAATATGTCGTTAGTGCTGTCTTGACCTGCTTAATATCAATTTCAAGGTTCTCATTTACAAATAGACCGTGAATATGAGGCTTAACTTCTGTACCCGTAACAACAGTCTTAGGTCTTCCTCGTTTCCCTGTTCTTATCACTTTTCTGTTCAGCTTACCGTCTTTACTGTTATGCGTTGAATAGCAGAGAAGAAAAGACAATCCTTTTGTCTTTTTACAAAGACGCTGTCCCCAGTCATACAATGCCCGAACGTCATTCCATTCATATCCAGACTGAACAAATTCAAGACCATTAACACATGTGGGGCTATTTTCTGAATATTGGACAATATCATTTACGGTTATCTTCATCTTCTTTACCTGTCACGACCTGCAATTCTGTAAACAGACTGCCGTCCTCGTACAAATCAGCAACTTCATAAGCAATATCAAGTACCTCAAATTTATCAATACTGTTCACTGGATAAAGACATAAAGCCTTTTCTTTCTCTGTATCTGTATCGACAATGACAAACTGTATTCCAGCTTCGCCTAATATCTGAAATACCCCTGCTAATGTTTCTTTGTCTGAGTTTTTCATCTGCTCAAGGTGAAAGACTGGAAGCGTGTACCCTCTATTCATATGTTTTTCTCCTTTCTGTAAAAAACAAAAAGCGCAGAAAGATTGCAGTGTCATAACGCACACTGTGCAACCTTTCTGCGCTTCTACCCGACTTTTTGCGCTTTACTCTATTTTTATGCGGGTTTTTATCTCTGATAGTATATTATCATAGATTTCATAAATACGCAAGTGTAAATTTGAATATATTCGACTTGATGAATTTTTCAAGTTTGAGCAGTTTTTTGATAAAATCGGCAAGTCAGCTAGAAAAAGTTTAAGCTACATTTAAGCTACACGAATGAAAAAAGCACTCTGCAATTAGAGTGCTTTTTTCTCTGAGAGTCGCATAAATACTGAGCATTTTACTAACGCTGTGTAGTAACGCTTTATCTCGATTGATAATAAAGATTGCTTTTGCTGTCTTTTTACAGCTTTCATTATCTTTTGATAAATGCAGAGATTTTAGTGTTTTTCTTGCTCTATCTTTCAGTATCTTATGATGCCCTTTTGTAGCTAAAAAACAAAATAAGCGACAAATAAGCTACACGAAATTGCTGTATATCATGCTCTTTTTGTGTTCAGCATAGCACTAACTGTTGCGCTTGCTTGTGCGTCTTTCTCTTTAAGAGCGTGAGCGTAAATATTCAGTGTTGTACCTATGTTCTTGTGTCCGAGTCTTGCAGAGATTGTCTTTACATCTGTGCCCCCTGCTACTAACAGTGTTGCGTGTGTGTGTCGTAAGTCGTGAACAGAAAGATGCGGCAACTGCTTTTCTTTCGGGACGCTTGCATTATGATTCTGTACAAGTCTATCTAACATTTTGTTAGGAGAAGACTTGTTAATCATATGCCCATCATACTGACTGAATACAAAATTATCGTCTGGGTTATCTCTGTTTCCTTTCCATGCAGACCCAAGCTCTAACATATGCATTTTCTGTTCTACACGCAATTCTTGAAGCATTAGGATTTCACTATGTTCAATAACAACACTTCTATAAGAGTTTTCTGTTTTTGGGTCTTTGATGTACTGTCCGCCCTTGCTGACTGCATATGCAACAGACTGTCTAATGCTGATTGTATCGGTCTTGAAATCAATGTCTTTCCATGTAAGTGCTAACAGCTCACCGATACGACAACCGCTAAATACAGCTACTCTGAATAATGCTCTAAATGTATTGTACTGCAAGCGGGATACAGCTCTTGAATTGAAGCCATAGACACTTGTTTTTTTGCCCCAGTCATAAGTAGCAGTGACAACACACGGAGCAGGATTATCAAGAATTTCAAGAAAGATGCTTGTCTGTTCTGGTGTCAAATATCTGATTCTGCTCTGCTTTGTTACGTTCGGAAGCTCTGCATTTTTGCAGGGGTTATCTTCTATGACTTTATACTTTTTTGCTAACGTCATAACGCTTTGTAACTGTTTATGAAACGTAACAATAGAACCTCTTGAATAGCTTTTTGCTCTGCCGTTTTTACTTCCCTCTTGTGCTAACTTGCTGTACAGAACAGTCAAATGCTCTGGAGTGATGCGGCCGATTTTTATCGATCCAATCTCGGGCATGATGACTTCATCAAGGTGCTTTGTATACATGTAATAAGTGCTATCAGCAAAATGACTTTTTGCATATGGCTTCCATGACTGCTCATAGAAATCTATCAGACGAATTTTATCGCCCTTCATGTATGCCGCCCCTGTCATTCTCTTTTCAAGATTATCAGCAAAGAGCTGTACATCTTTTTCGATAGAGCTTTCAGAACGTGGATTGCCCTTGTCAGTGACAGCAGATATTCCCATCTGTTCAAGAGTATAATGAACAGTTTCTTTCTGCTGTATCAGTTTGACTTTTCCGTTCTTGTCTTTTCTGCCTTTCGGGTCTGGGATATACCCCTTATAGATAGTGATGCGATATGTCATTTTTCGCTCACCCACAC
>ODAJ012187985.1_pt1 | contig 10070 bp, 5 predicted proteins | sample 1539241 | NCBI WGS metagenome assembly ODAJ01 (sample SAMN02144231, study PRJEB22623) | gut metagenome | biome: sheep rumen | host: Ovis aries | place: New Zealand
ACTTCTTGTTCATCGAGATGGCATCCTCGTGCTTTGTCAGAAGCTCTGTGGCTTCCTCGGCAATCTTCTCCATCTCTTCTCCCCCATCCGTCTCCTGCAGGTTATAAAGGACTCCGGTGACCTTGTCCAAGATCTCCCCGGAGAACTCGAATGCCTCTATCGTGTTCTTGAAAGTCGGGGCATCAGGGTTGTCCAGTATTGCCTGAAGTTCCTTTTCCTGCTGCTCTATTCCCGCCTTGACGGCCGGGATATAGTCAGCGAGGGTGATCTTGTCAAACGGCGGGATGCCGTAAGGGGTTTTCCATTCCTCGAGGAACGGATTCTTGGTCTGTACACAAGCTGTCATAGCGACTATCGCTCCTATAGCTAAGAATACTTTATTCATTTCTATTGGATTTTAACTCCATCAAGGTCAATCAAAGTGAATTGGGCGGCTCCGTTGTAATTGGTCAGGATGCCGGTCACATTGACCTTGGCCCCGTCAAGGATCTTCTGGTCGATCGGTGTGTCAGCGAACTTCGCGTATCCGCTGGAACGGATCTGGATCGGGAGATTACCCTTTGACTTGGGCATATTGAAATACTGGCTCACGGCATAGGCACCCGCATTATTGATCAGCTCAGTACGATGGTCGCTGACCGTTCCGTAGTTGTAATCACCTGAATTGCCGATCTTGGCGGAATCCCAGACACCCCACTGAAGATACGTCTTCATCTGCTGGGCGCTGAAAGCCCAAGTGGTCACTCCCCACTGCTGGTCCGAGAGGAACAACCGGTTGGAAGAAGCCTTCTTGTCGGCGTTGCTATCAAGATAGATAAGTACGAAGATTTCCTTGCCATAAGTCAACCCGTTGAGAGTCACCAACTTCCCGAAAAGCGGACCCTTATATCCCATTTTCAGGTTAGAGTCAATCTCATCCGCGGTGACAACCTGGGGACTGAGCGGAGTTCCCTTAGGACCCTTGAAAACATGGGTGGCTATAAGGCTCTTTACGTCAATATAAGCCGTCTCATATTCCCCGGTCGGGTCATCGGCTCCGATCTGGAGCATCCCTCCGTAATTGCCGATAACAAGGCCCTGGCACTTGACATAAATCAACTGGCCTACCTTATAATCATTGTACAGAGCGGAATTGCCGATCTTAACCTCGATCGCTCCGGTGTTATCTTGAATATAAAGGGAGCGGTAGATATTGCCCGAAGCGTCGGAAGATATGACCTGTCCCTCGATGATGATGTCCTGCTCGATATGGACAGGCTTACCCTGGTACATGGCCTTCAATGCGGCGATCGTAGTGTTGGCCTGTAGCGAGGCGGCGGCTGGTTCCGCCGGCTCGCCCTGGTTACCCATGACAGGTTCCCACTCTTGGCAGGAAATAACTGTGAATGAGAGCGCTATCGCTAATGAATATATTAACTTTCTCATGATCTTGCCTCCTGCTTTAGAATCTGAAATAAAGGTTTAGCATGTAGTTGAAACCGGACATGTAGAAATACTTCGGATCGAAGTTGTAGTAGCGGCTCTTGCTGACCGTGTTGTCAACCATTCTGGTCTGCTCGAAACCTCCGGTCTTGACATCGGTCTTGTTGAGGATATTCTTCGCGTTGAGCGAGAAACCGAGCTGGTATTTCCTCTGGATGTACCAGGACTTGCCCACGCTGAAGTTCACAAGCCACGCTGGATTGAACTTTTCCTGGAGAGTCATAGACTCGACCTCTTCCGGAGTGATCACTCCGTCGGGACCGGCGGTCGCGTAATCAGTCCTGCTCAGAGGACTCATGTCCAGATAAGAGTTGGCGAAATAGTCGACATCGGCGTCGATGAACCAGTAGTTGTAGAAATACGAGAGCCCCAAACTGGCGGCCAACTGCGGTGTGCTTGGCACGTAGTGCTTCTGATATGTCCCGTCGGTTTTCGGAGTGCTCTTCCAGTAAGGAACCGGCAGGTTCGAATAAATCGGAGAGGCGTTATTGTCAACCGTGGCGGTCAGTATCGGAGTCGAAGTGTAGATATATTCACCAGTGGTGAACACTCCCACTACTGAAAGGCCACTGAGCGGGGTCGGGACCTCGAAACCGAGCTCCATTCCGATATGCCTCTCATCAATTCCGCTGAGGGCGAAGTTTCCGAAGGAGTTGTTGAGGTCGTAGTAGACGCTCATCACATCGGTCTGGTCAGTTATATTGGTGTAGAAACCGGTCAGGCGGAGGCTGTAACCATTGGTGGCGTACATATAGTTGACGTCTCCGGACAGGGCCTTGGTATTCTCGATGCCCTTGATAAGAGTATTCCTGGTTCTCGGGGCCACGAAAGCCTTGTCAAAGTACGGAGCCTCACTGGAATAACCAGCGTTGGCGAAGAACCTGTGGCCTCCGGTCAGGGTGTAGGCCAGATTGATCTTACCGGCGTAGGTCAGGAACGAGCTCTTCTCGGATTTGCCCTTTGAGGTGATCGGGGATCCGTCATCCTCGTAAGAGGTGTAAATATCATCTCCTATCTGGATCGGGTTTCCGTTGTCATCCAAGCCAGGGAAAAGTCCCTTACGGACAAGACCTTCCCTCCAGAATGAGTTGGATCCGATCCGTCCTCCGACCGTCAAATCAAGGCCTCCGAAAGCGAACTTTCCGGTAGCCCAGGCTTCTCCTTTAACGAGGTGGGCATAGTAGTCGTAGCCATATTTGTCACCCACTTTCAGTTTGCGGGCCTCGCCGTGGTCGAGATAGTAGTCGAGGTCATTCTGGACCCTTATGGCGGACGCGGAATAGTCCCTCTCGGCAAACTGGTCAACATCAAGGAAATAGCTACCACCGAGAAGGTCGTTGATTGATTTATAGTACTCGGTACGGTTGTATTTGGCATTGAAACCAGCCCGCACGGCGATTGTCGATTTAGGCTTCCAAAGGATGCTCGTGGCCAGGTTGATGTCGTTCTGGTCCACATGCCTCTCCTCAAGGGCATACTTGGAGCGCCCACCTTCGGAGTTACGGTTGACAGAGTACAACCTGTCCCAATCGACATGGGAAACCGATGGATCGTGATTTTGCCAAGCCTCTCTGGCCCATGCGGCCTTGGAGGGATTCAGACGGTTGTAGTCCTCGTTCGCCATGTAGAAATAGCTCGGGAGGTTGCGGTAGTAATCCGGACGGGGGTCGGGAGCGTCATACCAGTCGAGGGCAGTGTAGCCGTTCTTTCCGGTCCTCCAAAGAAGGGTCGCGGAAGCCTCGAACCGCTTTGAAGGGGTGAAGTCGTATTTCAAGAAGGTGATCGGCTCGAATGTGATCCTGTTTCGGGCATTACGCATCTTTCCGTTCTGGTAACCCCAGTTGGAGTTGTACATATTGTCCCCCATCAGGTCGTAAACCTCCTGGGTCGAGGCGTTCTGCGCACCCCTCTGACCGGGAGCCCCAAAAGTGACGAGAGCTAGCCTGTGGCGATCATTCCAGTTCTTCTCAACGCCCAGATAATATGCGAAAGAACGGTAGTAAACTCCTTGTACCCAATCGTTTCCACCAAGTCTGGCAGAGGCGCTGACAGCGTATGACCATCCCTTATCATTTTCAGGGACAGCCCAGGTGCCCATTACCCTCATCCTGTACAAGGCACTGTTGGTCAAGACACTGAACCTCTTGCCCGGACGAGCCTGCCCAGGAGTCGCATAGATATTCGTGAGACCATTGTAACCTCCGATCCCGTACGGGGATATCTCTGAACCGATCACGGAAGCCTTCGCCCTGGTCACCTCGTTGAGGCCACTCCAGAGAGAATAAGGGGAAAATCCCGTCAGGGCGTCGTTCATCTTCACTCCGGCGATGTAAACGTCCTGCGACTCACTGGCATAACCGCGGGCCTTGAAGCGAACCGCGCTGAAGTTGTAGCTGGCGGCGTTGTTGAAGACGTCGTTCTGGTCATAAAGGATCGTGGGGGTGTCCTCATAGCCGTTTCCGTCAAGGTCAAACTCGCCGAAAGACGAGTCGTCAACCTCCCCGCCCACCACGGAAGGCGAGAGGCTGAGGTTGTACATATTCTTGACATAACCGTCATTGACCGTGACATTTACAGTCGTGGGCAGATAACCTTGAGCCTCGATGACGAGGTCATACATTCCGTCCGCCAACTCACCAATAAGAAAGTCTCCCTGAGAGTCGGACTTTATGGTCCCGATCTCTGAGGCCCCTGACTTGAGCGTCAAGACCGCCCCTACGACGGGGTTTCTGTCCGCCCTGTTCACAACCTTTCCCTTCACTCCACCGGTCGGGGCTTGGGCGAAAAGGCCGGCCGAGACCGAAACAGCGACAAGGATCAAGGTTAATCGCTTGATTATATTCATTTTACTTGGATATTACTATGTAAGTGGGATAGTGGTCGCTGTAGCCATTGATGAAGGCGCCGTTGGACATTGTCCTCTTCGGAGTGCCTTTGTACTGTCCTTCCTGCTGGGTCATGAACGGCTTCTGGAAGACCCTGCCGTAAAACTTCTTCTTGACTATCGGCTGAATCTCGAATGTCCCCTTGGGAGCGTTCGCCAGGTTGGAGTTCACCATGATGATGTCGAATATGCTCCAGACTCCCTGGTAAGCCAATGATCCGAAACCGGCCTTGATCATCGAAAGGAACGGATTGAAGAAATCGCTCTGCCCCATCTCGGCGATGCTCTCTTTCCCGTGAAGGTAGGTGACCATGCTCTCATCCGTCGGATTGTCGTTCATGTCGCCCATCACCACGATCTTGATTCCGGGGTACTTCTCCATCAAAGCCATGGCGTTCTCATAGATGATCTCAGCGCCCCGGCTTCGCAGGTCCCCGCTCTTTCCACCAACCCTGGATGGCAGGTGGGTCACATAGAAAGCGAACATCTCATCCGCTATTGTCCCGCGGACTTCGAGGATGTCCCTGGTACGGAAATTGGCCTGCTCCTCAGGAGTCATGCTGAACTTGATGTCGGACGAGTCAAAAGTGAATGGGATCGAGCGGCTCTCGAGCAGAGTGAACTGGTCCGGCCTGTAGAACAGGGCACAGTCCACGCCGCGGCGGTCCGGACCGTCATAATGGACAATCTGGTAGTTGGCCTCAGCGATCTCAGGCTGGATCACGAGCTCTTCCAGGACGTTGCGGTTCTCGATCTCGCTGACTCCCAGGATGGTGTGCCAGACTTTGTTGTCATCTTTCATCGCCCGGATGACCTCGGCCATGTTGTGGAGCTTCTTGCGGTACTTGGCCTCTGTCCACTGATTCGCACCCTCGGGAAGGTACTCATAGTCATTCTTGCCCTCGTCGTGATAGGTGTCGAACAGGTTCTCAAGGTTGTAGAACCCGATGACATGGCTCTTCTGCACCTTCTGGGCAAAAGCCGCCGGAGAGAGCGCCAGGACAGCGGAGATGGCTATGAATATGCCGATTAATCTATTCTTCATCAGTTATTTGTGTTATTAATATTACCACCACCAGCTGACGGTGGCAGGATTCTCTTCTTTGATCTGTTTATATGTCTCCGCGCCGACCTTTTTCTCAAGGTTCACGAAAAGCTTGTAACCAAGTTTTTTCTCGAGATCGGCCACGGACAAACTCATTTCCTTCGTGATCTTTGAGCCGTACTTGTTCGCATTCTCGAAATAAAACGCGCAGGCCATGAAACCCTTATGACCGACCGACTCGTTATTCTTGTACCTTAACAAGGCCTTGAAATATCCTTCCGGAACCGCTACGGCTTTACCAGCATTGTCATACGCCTTCTTAGTGGAATTGCCGATGAAACAACCTGTTACGACATAGAGGGTATCGGTCCCAGCCGTTGGTCCGGTTTTTCTGCTCCAATCCCGGACCTTGCCCTCCAAAATCGCCCAAATGCCTCCGTTGAAATTATAATCCTGCGGAGTCATATTGGTGAAATAGAAGGTCTGAACGTTGGCATCCTTGTTCAACCGGTCTGCGGAGGGAATCTGGTGACCTCTGGCTCCAAATCCAGAATAGGCGTTGTATAATACGGGTTGCTTCTTGTCTGGAAGCAGAGGGTCAAGACCCCACTGGTCGCTGCGGCTGCCACTTCCGATGTTACCAGCACACAGAGGATAGGCCACCCAAGGAGCGACCAGGTTGTCATAATCCCAGTCAAAGGAGTAGTTCCGGACAGTCTTACCTGAAAGTGTCATGTAGTGAGTGAAGAACTCAAGTTTATCATCCTCAGGTGTTTCCGGAAGTTCCAACCAGGAATAAGGGGCCATCTTGAAGCCATAGCCATTCAAGTCATGATGGTCCTCATCATCATCTTCCTCTCCGCCAGGAGAAGGCGTGGGAGGAGATGGCGGAGCCGCCACGATCAGTTTGTTCTGAGTGATGCTGGCTGTGGCGGAACCTCCCGAACTGGAGATGGTCACTGTGGCGGTCCGGACCGCATCGGTGTTCTCGGCATAGGAAAGCACGACGGTGTTTGAGTTTCCCGAACCTGTAGCCGGGGAGACGGTCAGCCAGGGAGCGGAAGTCACAATCGTCCAGTTCCCGGTCGAGGATACGCTTAGGAACTGGCTCCCGGACTCGCCTGACACGTTCTGCGTCTTAATGCTGACCGTCGGAGGGACAAGCGGTTCCTCCTTTGTGGTACTGGAAGAGTCGCCACACGAGACGGCAATCAGTGACAGCGCCAAAAGCGCCGCCACTGAAGACAATAAATATGAATTGATTAACCTCAACTTACTTGATCACGATACTCGAGAAATCAAACTGACCAGCCTTTCCCGTCTCCGATCCATAGTCCGCTGTATCACCGACAGTGAATGTCACCTTCTTGGCCGATCCAGTCCATGTCACGGTCTTGTCGCCCTTGGCCTGTGAAGCGACCGATCCTGTATCCGCGGTGATCTTGGTGAGACGTTTCAGACCCTGTGATGAAATATTGAACACAATACTTGTCATCGGATCGCCAGTTGTCTCTATAGTAACTTTTCCGTCCGCATAGACACGGCAGTCATTTGCCGAACCATTGACCGTAGGATTCGTCTTGCCTGAAGACTTGGCAGCAGTGATCGTAAAGGTTCCAGCTTTTAAGGTTATGGTCTGGGCCTTCTCAGCGACACCTGTCCAAGAACTACCTGAAGTCCAACTGATTGTGCCACCTTCGGCATCTCCGCCAGGAGTCTCTCCTCCGCCGGGTTCGTCAGAGCCACCGCCGGGCTCTGTACCGTCAGTGGCCTTGACGTCTGTCGAGATGACATAGAGATACTTGTCTCCGGACTTCGTGGTGGTGTGATACAGATAGTATCCGGTAATGATGACTTCTTTTCCGTTGAAGGAAGCGATGTCATTTTTGGGCTTGATTATACTTCCGACGACATCCGAGCCCTCCACATTGACGTTGTAGTAGTTGCCGGAGATCGCAAGGGTACCCTTGTAGGTCACATATTCCCTCGAGTCAGAAGCGTAGGTGGCAAATGTGGCCGTGATGTCCTTAGCCTCAGGATAAGTGACTTCCGCACCCTTGGAATTAACCGTCACCGTGGGATCCGAGAGCTGCGGAGCTCCACCGTACTCTGCCTTCGTGGCCTGGACCGTGACATTGTCTCCAACCTCGGCCTTGCCTCTGTAGACATAAATCATAGCTCCGTCCTGCTCCATCAGGAAACCGGCATCCGCGGAAGCCACGACAACGGCGGGACCGACTTTAAGGAGAGCGTCATTCTCTGCCGTCAGCGCCTGAGCGACAGTAGCTTCCGTCGCTTCTTCGCCAGGACCGGGCTCATCGCCGCCTGAAACCCCGTTAAGAGAATACAGGTAAGAGTTATTCGCATCTGTCTCAGGAGTGTTGCCCCTGTAATTCATCAACTTGCCGCAGATAATCACTTCGTCACCGACTTTGATGTCTGTCTGTCCTTCCTCGAACTTCTTATTTCCGAGATAAAGTGTCCTGTAAACCTGGAACTCGCCTTCTCCCGTTCCGTCCTCTGAAATGAAGAACGAAGCGTTACCGAAGGAGCCACCCTCAGTAAAGGTGCCCTTGTTGGCTATCTTGCAAATCTTACCCTTCACATAAACGACATCCGTAGTCTCGTAATTGTCATTTGCTGTCCATGTCAAATCCTTGACCGCGGCAGCGGCGCCGGCGGGATTGTACGGATCCTCAAGGGTTCCCGTACCCTTCGGATCGCCTGAAGGTCCGGGACCGGGATCGTCACCACCGGTCACACCGTTGAGAGAGTACAGGTAACACTTGCCGGACACGGTCTCAGGAGTGTTATTCCTGTAGTTCATCAACTTACCGTAGATGATGACCTCATCACCAACCTTGATGTCAGTCTGGCCGCTCTCGAACTTCTTGTTGCCAAGATAAAGCGCCCTGTAGACCTGGAACTCACCACTCTGCTCTCCGTCCTCGGAAATGAAGAACGAGGCGTTGCCGAAAGTGCCGCTTTCGGTGTAGGTACCCTTGTCGACAATACGTGATATCTTACCCTTGACATAGACATCGCCTGTCGACTCATACTCCTCGTTGGATGTCCAGGTAAGATCCTTGACGGCCGCGGCGGCTCCAGCGGGATTGTAAGGATCCTCGAGGGTTCCGGTTCCTGAAGGCTCACCCATCTCTCCGCCACCAGATCCGGCCTCAAAGGAGAGGATCTGGGCGTTGACGACCTCGTGCTGGGTCGCGCCAGTGTTCTTGTTGGTGTAGAGGGTGTAAAGACCAGCGAGCTCGACTGTTCCGCCGTTGGAGATCTTAGATTTCCACTCATCCTTGTTGGTGACGCTGTAGACATAGATCTTTCCGGACTCATCCTCGAGATCGAAGCTGCAGTACTCGGAGTTGAACCTGCTGACCTTACCTTTCAGGCGATAATACTCACCCGTAGCCGCCTTCTCGATAAATGCGGCGACAGTCGTCATGGGGAACTTGGAATAGTCAATCTCGGGGGCCTTAGTCTCTCCGTTGACGGAAACGAGCTTGCTTCCGGTAGTGTATTCCGGAGTGTCTCCCTTGAAATTGACGATGGTTCCGAAGACAACGACATCGTCTCCAGCCTTGAGCTGATCCTTTGTGGTGAAAGACACGCCCTCAAGGTACTTACCCCTATAGACTTCCAGCTGGACAGTGCTGGTGCCGTCGGCCGAGATGTAATAAGTGGCGTTACCGAAACTAGGATCGATCTCAACACTGACAACCTTTCCGGCGGTGTAGACTTCCGCGGAATTGGAGCTGGTAAGCTCATCGCCCGAGTTGTATGCCTGCAGGCTCTTTGCTTTCTCCAAGGCTGCCGCCACATTATACGGGCTGGAAGCCGTTCCGTTACCGGACGGAGTGACGTTCGGATCTTCTCCCTTGGCTCCCTTCTGGGAGACATTGACTGTCCTGTAGTCAAAGTCTGTCTTCACCTTGAAGGATGAGGTCCTGTCGTTGGAGGAGTTGGCCAGAGCGGTCACCGTCACGCTGACCGGGGAATCCGAAGCTTGACCTTGAGTGGGACTGAAAGCAAGCCAGTCGGCATCCGTCGTGATTGACCAAGGACGGTTGGAAGTCACTGTTATAGTGCCGGTTCCTCCGCCTTGCTCAAAAGTCAATTCAGTCTGCCCGACGTTAAGTGACGGGACTGAAGGTTCCGGCTCGTTTTCCTTGCAACCGGCGAACAATGCGGCGGCCGCAAAAAGAGTCAAAAACAAATTCTGAAGTTTCATTTTCTATCGCTTGTTATTAATAATCGCAGTTTGCTAATATACAATGAAATGTTCAAATATCAAAAAGCTAATTCCAGCTCCACGGGGCAATGGTCCGATCCGAATATCTCATTGTGAATCTCCGTGCCCGCGATTTTGGCCTTAAGATCATCGGAGACAAGGAAATAATCGATGCGCCACCCGGCGTTGTTGGCCCTGGAATTGAAGCGGTAAGACCACCATGAATATTTCACTTCTTCAGGGTGCTGGTGACGCCAGGTGTCGACAAAACCGGAATTCAAAAGGACTGAGAACTTGTCTCGCTCCTCATCGGTAAAACCGGCGTTTCGACGGTTGGTCTTAGGATTCTTGATGTCGATCTCCTCATGGGCGACATTCATGTCACCGCAGATCACGACACCTTTTTTGGCCTTCAG
>ODAJ011792465.1_pt1 | contig 10064 bp, 17 predicted proteins | sample 1539241 | NCBI WGS metagenome assembly ODAJ01 (sample SAMN02144231, study PRJEB22623) | gut metagenome | biome: sheep rumen | host: Ovis aries | place: New Zealand
AAGTACCTCCCGACGGGGAGCGAGGGAACCCTGCAGAAGTCAATCTGGGAGAATCCCGACCCCTCGGCGGCGGCGCACTACACCGTGACCGTGTGGGGAGACCTGCGCGACCATGAGAGCCCAGAGGAGATTGAAACCTGGTTCAGGGGCTGCTGCGACAAGCTCAAGGACTGGCTCCGGCAGGCCTGCTGCACGGCGGTCAACGACCTCAACGGGGAGAAGAACATCATTTACCGGCTTGACGAAGAACTGTAAGGAGGAAACCAAATGGCAACCACTTCCAACACCACCCTCAAAGTTGGGCGCACCAACCTTGCGTTGACCGTGTTCGTGCCGGTCGATTGCAAGAACAACTGCCCGTTCTGCACCAGCAAGAAGAACTACACCACCCACAAGCCGGACGGAAAGGCGATGACCGCTGCCATCCAGGGGCTGATGGACACGGCAGCGTTCGCGTTCCCCGATGTCGTCATCACCGGCGGAGAACCTTTTGCGAACACGGGGCTTTTGAAGGATTTGATTGACTTCCTGAACGAGGCCGTCCCCTTCAAGAACCTCTACATCAACACGACCCTCCCGCAGTCCTCCATCAAGGATGCCGTGGCGCTCATCAACTCGCACGACCGCATCACCGGGGTCAATGTCTCCCGGCACATCAAGACCTTCTACTACGACCCGGTCGCTGAGAAGGAGGCTCTGTTCTCCATCAACAAGCCGCTGCACATCAACTGCGTTCTCGACGGCACGGAGACGAAAGATGACATCCTCGACCACTACACCAACTATTCCCCCTTCGGGCAGGTGGTGTTCCGCGCCGACTACACGACGATGAACCAGGGCGAGCTGCACAGCATGCTCAATCCTACTTTCCTTTTGCTGGACGAACTCTTCGGCTACGATTACAGCACCCAGTGCCACGTCTGCCACACAGACCATTTCCACAAGCACGTGATTTACCACAGGGGAGTGGAACACAGCTCCATCCAGCTGCGGGACTACAAGGAGGTCAACGACGTGGTTCTGCTTCAGGATGGCAGCCTGATGCTTGACTGGGACCCGGCTACGAGCAAGTTTGCCTCTGGCACGGACTATACCATTGAGTATCCCGCAAACTACGAAATCGAGGCATTCCGGGGCAAGAAGATTCCCTTCAAGTTCGATGCGGCGGTCAATCAGAAGACCACAAGCAAAAAGAGGAAGACCAAGCACCAGAGCACCTGCACGGGTGCTTGCAGTTCTTGCACTCAGAACTGCCCGCTTGCCGGCACCGGATACAGAAATGCACCTGTTGTTGGAGGATCGTGTGGAGTTGGAGTCTCCGGCGGTTCCGGCGGATGCGGAGCTTCTTCAATCGATGATGGAATGGATCACTTCATGGGAGGCTGCTGATGAGCAAGGAAGACTTCAAGGACACCCTTGGCGCTCGGATGAAGCGCTATGAGGCGGTCCAGGACACGCAGCTGATTCCTGGGCTTCCCCTGTATGCCCGCGTGGATGGGCGGCACTTCAGCAAGTTCACCAAAGGATTCGGCTATCCCTACAAGGAACTGACCTCGCAAGGCAAGTGCGGCTTTGAGCTGACCGCCGCCATGCAGAAGACCGCCGAGGCGCTTTGCAAGGAGTTCAATTGCACTTTGGTTGAGACTCACAGCGATGAGATTTCCCTTGCATGGACGGACTTCTCCAAAGCGCCCTTCGATGGCAGGTACTTCAAGCTGGTGAGCAATATCGCCTCCTATGCCGGGGTTGTGTTCTTCCATCACATCAGGGACATCATTCCAGACAAGATTGCCAACGGAAACTTCCCGTCTTTTGACTGCCGGGTGTTCCAGGTTCCAGACCTAATGGAACTCGCCAACCTCTTCGTATGGCGGCAGAACGACTGCATTCGGGGTTGCCTGAACCAGTACGCGCAGCAGTTCTTCTCCCACAAGCAGCTCGATGGGAAGACTTGCACCGAAAGGGAGGACATGCTTCTGGACGAGGGGCATGACTGGCAGAACATGGTGGACGATGCCTTCAAGTACGGTTTCTTCTGCCACAAGGTTCAGGTTGAGGTGGATGCCCCTGACTGGCTTCATCTCCCCGAAGAGGTGGTGCAGGCGAAAATCCTTGCCGGGGTTGCCATGCCGGAGAAGGTCATCCGCACCAGGATTGAACAGCTCAAGGTTTCCGCAAGGCTGGCGAACCTGGGCAACAAGCCGGAATTCCTCTTTGAAGGGGCCGCCCCTATACTAAAGGGTGATAATGAAAGCGCCGAAACCTAAAATCTACTTCAAGACCTACTGGTTGCACGACGACCTGTTCTGCAACCCGCCGGAGCTGTCCTGCACCCTCTACATGAAGCGCCGCAAGTGGTGGCCCTTCTGGAAAAAGGTTGGGGTGTATACTGAACCAGAAACTATCAGCAGGCAGGCTTGCCGCGAACGTATTTGCGAACGGCTGGCTACCGACCTGATTGACTACACCAAGGACTTCGTTGTGTATGAGCAGGACAAGGTGTATGGCTGGCGCAGAATCGAAGGACCTTGGGACTAATAAGGAAAAATCACAATGAGCAAGCAACTTGATCCGCGCAATCCCCGCGAAGCGCTGGAAATCCTCCGGGAGTTCAACCAGTGGCGCAGAGCCGAAGGGGAATACGAATGGAACGAGGACCCGGCAAAGAACAAGCAACTTCCGTTCAAGCCGGGGGACATCGGAATCGCAATCGACACCGCCATCGACCTGATGGACAAGGCACTCAATCTCAAATAAGGATACGACAATGAAACACTACACCGTCACCGTTTTCAGGAAGCCCCCTCAGGGCGGACTTCTCCGCTACATAGGAATTGAAGCGGAGTGCAAGAAGGACTTGAAGGAGAAGGTAAAGGACTTCAACAAGAAGAGCAAGGACGAGTGGATAAAGCTCGACACCGCCTTCACCCTCGGTTCCTGACCTACGATTTTCGGATTTTGGTCTTGATTTGAAACCCCTTCTGTGCTAGAATAGGCGGCGTTGAAGGGGAGGAAACCCCTTCGCCAACCCAAGGAGATACCCGCCATGACCAAGACCGACCTCAAGCAGATCACCGACATCCTCCCCTTCGACGAGAAATACATCCTCGTCGGCAAGGGTCCCAAGACCTCGAAGAAGTGGAACCTGATGGATGCCAGCGGGAAGTTGATTTCGGAAACCTGGTTCACTTCCATTTCCAAAAACAGCGATGGCTCCGTCAAGACCGAGGTCAGGGCCAAGTATGCCCGGAAGGCCGTTGCCACCACCTTCATCAGCACGGATTCCTTCGCCAAGGCGTCGCGCATGATGGACATCGTTCCCATCGCCTGCCTGTCCCTGGTGGACAGCGGCACAATCGAACCCTACACGGGTTCCGACAAGCGCTACATCGCCAAGGCCAAGCTGTATGGCCAGACGGTGTTCCTGGACAAGGATGGCAACGTCTACAAGGACGGGGTCAAGCTGCGGCTTCTCTTCAACACCGTCGACAGCGAGCGCCTGCACAAAGCGATGGAGGCATTCAACCGCAAGCTCCACTATGATTACGAGCCGCTTGAAAAGGACACCACCGGAACCTTCAAGATGGTGGTCAATCACAACATTTCGATGTGGAGCTTCTACTGGGTCAATGATGAGTGGAGCATCATCACCGACTATCCCGAGCTTCGTATGCAGAATGAAACCAAGAAGTGGACCGACGACTTCATCGTCCGCATCGCCACCACCCTCGTTCCGGAAAAGGTGCGCAAGTCGCTCATCAATGCCTTCGGCGGCAACTACAAGGAAGCTACCACTTCGGATGTTCTCTACTGGACCTGGCACCTGAACAAGGGCGACCTGGACAAGATCATCACCACACTCGCCGCAGCCTAAAATAAAAGGCATGGACAACACCACCGACATTCCAACCGAGGAGATGCCCCTCACCAGGGAGATGTGTGACCACTTCGAGGCCTACTTGAGGAAGCACATTTCCCTGGTCACCTCCTTCGCGCAGGCCCTCTTTGAGACGGGCATGATTGACCGCGACCTCTTCGAGTTCATTCGAGACAACCACGACCGAAGCAAGTTCGAGGAGCCCGAATACACCCCCTACGTGAAGCGCAAGTGGTTCGAGCGGGAGGGCGACCAGGAGAAATACAGGCAGATGGGGGACGATGTGAAGCAAGCCATCGTTCACCACGTCACCACGAACGCCCACCACCCTGAATGTTGGAGCGATGACTATCAGGGTTTTGAAACAGACCAGCCCTGCCACATCGAGGGGATGCCGGAGCAGTATGTCGTGGAAATGGTCTGCGATTGGAGCGCCATGGGGGTGGAACGCGGCAACACCGCCAGGGAGTGGTATGACAGGTGCCGCAACACAAGATGGTTCTTCGACCCTCGCACCGAGGAGTTGATTGACAAATGGCTGAAAGTCTTTGAGGTAACAAGATGAAAAAGATTGATCCAAGCAACATTCCGCTCAAACAGCGGCACCTGGTGGCGATTTCGCCGGGGTTCTTCTTCGCCGACGACACCGAGATGAAGTGGCCCAAGAAGAGCTGGGAGGACCCGGAGGCCATTGCAAAGGAGCTCGAGAAGAAGGATTCCGGCTATGTGGCATTCCGCAGGTTCATCTACGATCCTGAGGAGGGGCAGGTCTTCCTGGACAAGGGTTGGGTGTATTTCGGCGGCGAGGTGTATGACGGGAAGGACGTGGTTGATGGGAAGGTCAATATCCCCGTGTCCGATATCGCGGTCAGGAACATTGAGAACAACAACTTCAAGAAGGTGATCTGGTTCCCCGATGCCGGAAAGATGTATCCACTCAACAAGCAGGACAAGTTCATTGGGGTGGCTGGATGAGCAAGGAAAAGCGCAAGGTTGACAGACTCGGGAACACCGTCATCAATGGCGAGATTGTCCCCGCAAATTGGTTCAAGCGCAACTGGGGCTATATTTGGGACTTCATTTACTTCCACATCCTCCCCATCCGCACCTGGTCAAAGCTGGTTGATCTCAAGAATGCCATCAAGTACGGCTTCCAGCGGATGTTCCGGGGCTACGACAACACCATCTCCTGGGGATACGAGTCCTCCATCAAGTTCTACAAGTGCCTGCTGTCCGACCTCATTGAATGTGAGCAGGGCTTTCCGTCCTTTGACCTCTCCGAAATCTGCCCCGAGCATTGGAAGAGCGTGGAGAAGAAGTGGAAGCCCCGCCTGCTCAAGGGTGCCAAGTTCACGGACTGCTATGCCAAGGACAGGGTCTTCAAGAAGGGCTTCACCGCGGATGAATTTGAAGAGGACGTGTTCAACTGCTGGATGACCTATCTCAATTATGTGCTCCACTGCTTCATGGAGGCAGATCCCGACACCTGCTCCCTCACCCCCGAATATGAGAAGCTGCTGGATCAGGTCAAGCTTCCATTCGACAAGGCCGACCGCAAGATTGTAGAGCACAATGGGGTGTTCGTGACCCAATACCCCTCCAAGCCCTTCACCCCAGAGGAGGAAGCCCGCCATAAGAGGATGGGAGAGATTGACCAGTACCAGACCGATATGCTTATGAAGGGCATGGCCGAGGTCGCTAAGAACATCCTGGTTTTGAACGACTGACATGATGGACATCGAACATCAAATGGAAGAGCCCTCGGTCACCGCGGGGGATGAAACCAGTGGCAACTACTTCTGCACTCAGGATTGCGTGTGGATGGGGCCGGAGATTGACCGGTTGAAGAAGGAGAATCTGGGCCTGCGGGATTTGGTCAAGCGCTTGGCCGACAAGTTGGAAACCGAGTCGGAAAGGCCATACCTGGTGGAATCCCTAATCAAGGAAGCCCGTGAGTTGAAGGACATTGACAAGAAGGATTGCGATGCCTTTTGCCCGAGGGTTGCCACCTTGGAGGAAATGCTGGCGCGGCAGACGAAGACCTGCGATGAACTCAGGAAGGAAAACACCGCACTGATTGTGAGGTTGCAACATGCCGAAAAACTCTGATTCAGACTACGATACCTGCTCCTTCTGCGGCAAGAAGTACCTTTGGTGGGAGTCCCCCATGCTGAAGAACGAATTGTGGGAGAAGATTTCCAGCGAGGACTTCGACGAGAACGGAAAGTGGCTCGGCCAGGTAATGTGCCTTGACTGCATGGAGGATGCGCTTGGACGGAAGGTTCAGGAAACCGACCTGATGCTTCAGGATGATGCCGGACGATCTTGCCATTATTGGTGGAATGAGAGGTTCGTCAGGAAGCACTTCAAAAGGAAAGTCTATCCATTTTTCATGGAACTCAATGGTGAGCTGATCCGCGCTCACTTGGAACAATTCAATGGAGGAAAAATAAAATGAAAGCAATAGCATACGTGGTTCTCATCCTGCTCTTCCTCGGCCTGATCGGAAAGGTCGCCGACCATGAGGTTGCAATCGAGAAGTTGAACGACACTCCGGTGACGGTTGCCAAAGTTGATTTGACCGAGAAGACTGTCCTTCAGATTGCCATCATGGAGAAGGAGATCGACATGCTCAAGCTGCGTGTCGAAGAACTGGAATCGAACATCGCCACCAACAAGGCGGAGTAGATGCCGCAGAAGTTCCCGAAGCAAAACTTCTTCACATACGACCTGCTGAACTGGCGGGTTCGTATGCTTCGGTATCTGATGGACCCGAACGGACTGGAGCGCGACCTGTTCTGCGTCGGCTGCATGGCTCATCCGGGCCAGAACAACTGGCAGGAACTCGTGTCAATCGTCCAGGACAAGATAAACGCGTGCTACACCGCGTCGGAGGGGGACTTCCGCTACTCGATGCTCTATCTGAAAGCCGAATACGACAATGCGAACCGCAACCGCAACTGGATGAACGACTATCTCACGAACATCTACGGCTCTCTCTTTCGCCATACCTTTCCGAGCGGTTCGATGGACGAGGTTGCGAACGGATGGAAGGAGAGGTTCGTGCTGCGGGTCGATTCGGGGGGCAACGGAATGACAAACGTCCTCTTCGCCGCACCGAATCTGCAAGAGGCGTTCGTGATGGTCTACGATGCGTTCCTCGCAATAGACCCGCACGACCCGCACCACTATTGGCGGATAAACAACTTCTTCGTTGACGACATGCATACGTCCGTCCTTCGGGAATTCGTGGACTGGGCTCCGCCTATGGACATAAACTGGACTTGGAATTGGGGGTTGCAGGGACTCGATGAAACGCCGTCCCTTGAAATCATAGAACGCGCCAAGAAGATGGACGAACTCTGGTGGGAGAAAGTGGATGGATTCCATGACTGGGACATCGGGAAACCGGCCTGAAAATTTTTTCAATTTTTCACTTGAACTGAAAGGGGGCTTCGTCTATAATAGGCCTCGTTGAAAGGGAAAGATGGGCTGCGCGGTGCGGCCCGGTCCCCGGAGACGGACAGGAGATACAGACATGGGCAAGTTCATTCCCGGTTGGTACATGGTTGGCAAGGAGCTCAACGCTCCCGTGACGGTCGAAGAGGCCCTGGCGGAAGCCGGTCTCGACTTCGAGGTGAAGAAGTCCCCGCTTCTCGCCATCGACCCCAACACGCAGGTCCCCGACAAGGTGGCGACCTATCGCACGGACACCGGCGCCGTTCTCGGAGTCGTCGGCAAGAACTACGGCGTCGTCCAGAACAAGGACGCGTGGGACTTCGCCGACCTCATCGACGACATCGACTGGACCCGCGGCGGCTACACCTACACGGGCCTCGCGTTCCTCGTCGGCAAGCTGCCGGAGGTCACGGTCAACGGCGAGACCTACGAGCCGCACATCGTGTTCCAGAACTCCTTCAACGGGGGCTGGAACCTGAAGGGCCAGGTTGTCCTCGTCGACAAGGGCAACGGATACGTCGTCTCCCTCCCCGGCCAGGTGGACATCAAAATCCGCCACAGCAAGCGCGCCGAGTCCCGCGTCCGTCTCGCCAAGGCCGCGATGTCCACGGTGAACGAATACATCACGGCGTTCACGCAGGAGGCCGGCGAGCTCGGCCAGCACCTCGTGGACGAGGCGGCGCTGGAGGTGGTCGTGAGCGACCTGTTCCCCATCAAGGCAGGTGCGACCGACAAGGTGCGGGACAACAAGCTCAAGCTCCGCGAGTCCTTCATGGAGTCCTACCGCGACCCCGCCAACGCCAACTGGCACGGGACGGCGTGGGGCGTCGTCAAGGCGTTCGCCGACTTCACCGCCAAGACCGGCGCCGCGGCGGGGCAGAAGTCCTCCAAGAAGGCCCAGCGCGTGTTCGAGAACACGCTGGTCGGCGGCAAGGCCTACAAGCGGCTGATGACCATCATCGCCGCCGTCTAGGGCAGAACGGAAGCGGGAAGCCGCCCCCTGGATGAAACCTCGGGGCGGCTCCTTGTCAGGAAGAACGGAAACCGAAATGGCACGAACGGCGAACAGACCATCCATCCAACAGCAGTTGGCTCAAAGCCCGAACTCCAACTTCAAGACCTACCTTGCGAGGATGGCCGGCAGTGCGGGGTTCAGCACCAAGCAGAACATCCCTTCCATCATTCGCGCCAACAACTGCAAGCGAATCCTGGATGTCGGTTGCGCGGATGGGGCATTCACCGAGATGATTGCCTTTGCGAACCCTCAGGCAACCGTACATGGTATCGACATCAACCCGGAGTGTGTTGCCGCCGCCGAGCGTCGTTGCAGGCTGGATGGCAAGTCCTTGACCTTCAACTGCGAGGAGCTGGTCGACGTGGAAGGGGAATACGACTGCATCGTGTTCAGTTCGGTTATGCACGAAATCTCCTCCTACTGCGAGGACACTTCCAAGCGCTACACGGGGGTTCCCATCTATGAGGCAATCAAAGAGGCCTACAAGCACTTGACCGCCGGTGGCATCATCGTCATCCGCGACTGGGTGGATTGCATAGAAGGTCATTTGATTCGGGTCAAGTTCAAGTCCTTGCAGTATTCGGTGATGTTCAAGCGCTTTCAGGAGGAGTTCCCCGCAATTGACCTGTGCCGTGTTTCCGACATGCAAATGGTTTATGAGGACGACGAGGTTCCGGACGGCTGGCTGGTTCATCAGAAGCTCTTCATGGAGTACCTGATGGTGGCGACCTGGGGCGAGCAGTCTTGGGAGAGGGAGATCAACGAGCGCAAGTTCATCTGCAAGAAAGATGCCTGGTACGACATGGCGGAAAGGGTGGATTTGACCGTCATCGGCTGGCTTCAGACCACCGAGGAGTACCCGATTTACTGCGAACGAATCGCCGAGGTCAAGCTGCTGGATTCCAAGTGGCGCATGCCCGACACCACCTTCGTGATGGTGTGCCGAAAGTAGGGAGGGTGAAAAGAACCCGACAACGAGGTATAATACATCAAACAAAGGAGAACGGACATGAACGCGATAATCATCACTCACAAGACCGAAGAGATTGACACCGGCAAGCTGGCCTGCGTGGGCCAGGTCAAGGTGGTCATCGGAAATGCCGATCAGAGCGCCAAGGATGCGGTTCGCCGCTGGAAACGCTTCCTGGACGAGCAGTTCGACCCCAAGCGGTTCAAGACCCAGGTCTGGTGGAAGCCGTTCGACCCGGCAAACAAATAAAATAAGGAGGCACAACCAATGCAGTCCTATACCCCGCCAACCGAGCATGAGCCACCCGAGCAGCGTTGCGAAAGGGTCGATATTGACATTCCCAAACGCAACGAGATTTTTGATTGCCAGCCTGCTGTGGTGACAATGCATTTCCCTGGCTTCAAGTGGAGCTTTGAGTTCTACGAGGACGAGATCACATTCACTCCAGACGAGCTGAAGGGTCTCACCAAGCAAGAGGCAATCGACCTCCGGCGCAAAAAAGACATCGCTTACCTGCAATCATAAGGAGAACACAATCATGATTACCCCGACAGCAAACTATGTCCCGATCGTCATTGAGCGCGAGGGCAATTCCGAGCGGTCCTACGACATTTACTCCAGGCTCCTCAAGGACCGAATCATCTTCATCGGCACCCCCATTGAGGACAACATGGCAACCTCGGTCATCGCCCAGCTGCTCTTCCTCCAAAGCGAGGATTGCCACAAGGACATCAACATCTACA
>ODAJ011703379.1_pt1 | contig 10063 bp, 12 predicted proteins | sample 1539241 | NCBI WGS metagenome assembly ODAJ01 (sample SAMN02144231, study PRJEB22623) | gut metagenome | biome: sheep rumen | host: Ovis aries | place: New Zealand
GAAAAATTAATATCATTAGCCATATCTAAATCACTCCTTATTAATTGATACAACATTGATTTCGTTAATACCAGTTATATATTTATTATCTCTCACACAAAATTCCTTTCTAAATGGCCTTTCATCAATAAGTGACTTTAACAATGATCTATCTGGATGAAAGCTTGCTGATAACACTTTTACTTTTGGGTATTCAGCCCATGTTAAATTAGCTATCAAGCATTGTAATTCTTGAGCACCCATGCTATTTACAGTGTCTTTAAAGTCTTTTATCAAGTCCTCTTTAATTTTACGTATTTGCTTTTTTCCGTTTTCCGTATCAAAATCTATGTATTCATCATTTTTAAGACTTATTATTCCGTGAAGAATTGCATCTGCTTGGCTTTTATGCTCGTCACGATTCCATTCCAATGCATCTTTGTATTCTTTGTAAAAATATATACCTTTACCCAACCACTCCTTATCACTTGTTGAAAGAACAAACTCGTTATTGCTAAGAATCTCTTTAGCAGCTGCTTTTGTAGTTGAGTGGTATCCAGTTAAATAAATCATATTAACTCCCAAAATAATTATATCTTCATTATTATAGCAATTATAAAAGTATATGTCAATTTTTATATCGTTGTTGATGACCAACGCGAAGTAAAGATTTACAAGGCAAGATTATTCTTGCCATGTAAACACTCATATCATATTAGTAACCTCATGATTTACAATCTCTCTTGCCTGATTGGTGATGTTGTTCATTGCTTGCACCCAAGCCATCATGTCGTCTGCTTTGAGTTGTTCGGTAATGCCTTGCTGCTGTTTGAGCTGCTTGACAAGGCGGTCATACATTTCGGTTGCTCTGACGTCAACATCGTGCAGATATGAATTCAGTTTGCAGCTCGTTTTGAGATTCAGATAAAAGGATTTACGGTTTTTCTTGATATAATCAAGATGTCTTTGTCCCCAGTGACCGATCTCATAATTCGTTTCGGTGGAGATGAGGTTAGGGAGGTAAACCTCCCCAACCAGTGTGTAATCGAGTCCGTTGTTCTTATCTGTGATTGTCTTTTTCATAAAGAATGTCCTCCTTTTCGTTTTTGTTTTTACCTTTTGCTTCTTCAAGTAATCTGTCGACATTTTTGCTGCCGAGTACCTTGCGAAGCAGTCGGTAATCTGTTAACTGCTTGTGCAGCTTTCTGTTTGTCTTTTGATAGTTTCTGTTTGTATCCCTGAGTTCGGAATTCTCAAAAGCAAGATTTTGGTTTGCTGCTCGTAGGGCTTTATTCTCACTCCTCGCCTGCATTAGCTCAACGAAAACTCTCTTAACAAATGCTTTCAGTTTCTCAAACTTTTCCTCAACACGCTCTTTATAACTCTTTGCAGACTCCAACCTCTGAGGCTCGGGGAGTTTGTACTCCTCCTCAAATTCCTCATCAGTGGATAACACCGTTACCGTTTCAATAGCTGTTGTTAGGTTTTCAATCTTACCTTTCAGGGCGGAAACTTGCGCTTCTAACTCCTCAACCTCCTTGCTCCTCTGTTCCTTTTTGTATTCCAAAACAGAGAGGTGGTCTTTGTCGTTGCCCTGATGTTCCCACTCGACACAATGGCGTTCCATTACCTTTGACAATGCTTCTTTTTCCAAACGAATCCACGCCATTGTTTCCGTATCACTCTTTCCCGACCCCCTGACCCCTTGGTCGGCAAGAGCCTGTTTCATGGTTGTACGGGTATCCAAACCGTGCTTGCTTTCAGTGGTAAAGGGGATAAAGTCAATGTGCAGATGGGGCGTTGCTTCATCCATATGAAGATGTGCATTGAACACAAACAGCCTTGGGTTTCGCTCCTGAAAATGCTTCATATACTCATCCAAGATACCCTTTGCAAGTTCCTCGTTACAGGTACCGATACCCATATCGTCGCGGTTACCAACCTGTACGATTATCTCATAGAAGGGTTTTTCCTGCTTCCCGTTTTGGATGTGTTCAAGGTAGTTTTTTATCCTTCTTCCGGGTCTGCTTTGCTTGTCGTTATACCTCTGTAACGCCCCGTCAAAGAGAATATGATAGGCTTCCTCAAGGGGAATATTTTTGTATTCAATATTGTTTTTAGTCCTGTCTCTATCAACATTTCCGGCAATGAATTTTCGGTTATTATGTTTTAGAACACCCTTGCCGAGTTCAATGCTGATACTTGATAATACTGTGATGATTTCCCCAATCCTTTCTAAAATCGATTATTCTTTTAATTTCGGGTTTTCTCGGTTCTGTTACTCTTGCCAAGAGTAACGCAATGGCACTTTTGACACTTACGCATCAAAAGTGCATTGCGCTCTGGCGAGGCAGAGAAAAATCGAACCTCCAAAGACAACCGTATTATTGATTTGACATCGGCGAAAAGATTGTTTATACTATGATTGCTATACATAGCATGGCTGTCCGTATCTGCGCCAACAGATACATCAAGGACAGTCATTTTCTTTTTCGCCTTTCATTCCGTAAAGAGTTCGGTTAATTAAGCAGATAGTGTCAAGCAATTCCTCGGGGGGAGTTTCTCCCTGCAATACTTTCAAATCTTGCAGCACTTCTTCAAGCTGTCGCTTCAGGGCGATATATACCCTCGGACTACCCCGAACAATTATCTCCTTTTCAAGAGCACGGCTAATGAGGTATTCCTGCTTGGTTAACCCTGAGAGTTTTACTCGGACATCCAGTCCTTCATTTTCCTCCGGCGACATACGAAACGCTACCGTTTTGCTTCGCCATCTTCCTTTACGGTCATAATTCTTTTCAGACATACTAAGCGCTCCTTTCTAACTCGAGCTTGTCTGCCATCTCATCCTGCCTTGACGGAAACATGTGAGCATAGTGGTAAGTTATCTCTATGCTTTCGTGTCCTAACCTGTCGGCAATCTCTACTGCGGAGAAGCCCATATTGATGAGCAGCGAGACATGGGAGTGTCTTAAATCATGAATCCTGATTTTCGGAACACCCGCCTTCTTGCTTCCTTCTCTCATTGCTCGGTAAAGAGCACTCTTTGAGAGGGGAAACATTCTGTCGTCGCTCTCCACTCCGTAGAGCATTGCAAGATAGTCCGTCATCTCATCGCAGAGAAACTTTGGCAGCCTTATCGTTCTGATACTCTTTTGCGTTTTCGGCTCGGTAATCACATCCTTGCCGTCAATCCGCTGATAGCTTTTGTTGATTCTGACCGTCTGCCGTTTGAAGTCAAAGTCGGCAGGCGTCAGCGCTAAGAGTTCGCCTTCACGGATACCGCACCAGTAAAGCATTTCAAATGCGTAGTAGTGCATAGGCGATTCCATCATTACCTCTGCAAACTTTTTGTACTGTTCCTTCGTCCAAATTTGCATTTCTCTGTCGCTCTCCTTTTTACCCATCGCTCCGGCTTTCCTTGCCGGATTCTCTTTCAGTCCATAATACTTCACAGCGTAATTCAGAATCGCGCTGATTTGATTATGGATAGTTTTCAGATAGGTTTGAGAAAACGGCTTGCCGTTCTCGTCTTTCATATTCATCAACTCATTCTGCCAAGCGATAATATCGGTTGCTTTAATTTCGTTGATTTTCTTCTCGCCGAAATACGGCAGTATCTTTGTTTTGATGATATGCTTTTTACTATTGATGGTATTGAGCTTCAGCCTTCCGCTTAACCCTTCAAAATACAAATCAACAAAGGAATTTAAGGTCATATTACAAGCGCCCTGCAGCTTGATTAACTGTTCCCGTTCCCAAGCCTTTGCCTCACGCTGCGTAACAAACCCCCGCTTCTGCGTTTGCTTCCGTTCGCCGGTCCAGTCAGTATATCGGAAAACGGCTCGCCAAGTATTTGTTTTTGCGTCTTTATACACAGACATTTTTATTCACCTCCTTCGTAGTCAAGTCTTTCATAAAAGTATTTTCGGTTCACTCTGCCCGCTACAACAATCTTTCCTTTTTCGGCAAGCTCGTTGTTTAACTGTTTCATTATCTTATACGCATACGACTCTGAAACACCCAGCACGGCGGCAACCTCTTCCACTCTCATGAAGATAGTGCTATTTTCCATCGCAACACCTCCTTAAAGTTTTAACAAATTTGATTTTGTTTTGCTTTTAACCGTAACATATCTGTTACGATTTTTATATTAGCATACATTATTATCTTTGTCAAGTGTTTTCTTAACATTTTTGATAAACTTATTGACATACCGTAACAAATATGATACAGTAATGACGAGGTGAATAAAAATGGCTATTAGCGAAAGAATACGATTTATCAGAAAAAAGCGTAATATGACGCAGAAATATGTTGGTACGGTGCTCGGCTTTGGTGAGAAGAACGCCGATTCTCGTATTGCGCAATATGAAAACGGAAGAAGAGAACCGAGAGAAGATGTCCTTGAGGAAATCGCCAAGATTTTGGGCGTATCTACCGATGCGCTTGATAATCCCAATCTTGATACATACAACCGCTTAATGCATACCCTTTTTGCGATTGAGGATATTTACGGTTTAACGATTGACAGAATAAATGGCAAGCTCTGCCTTGTTGCAGACGAAAGCAGACCGGAATGCTTTACCAATCTTTTCTCCCGTCTTAATGAATGGAACGAAATGAAGGAAAAGTTGAAGGACGGCAATATTGACGAAATCCAATATGATAACTGGCGTTACAACTACCCAACGCGCTTTGTGGCAATCAAGCCGAGTCAAGAGCTCAGCGATATGCTTGTTGCAGAGTACAATAAGAATCATAAGAAAAAGAAATAAAGAGAAAAGGCTAATTGATTACAGAAAATCAATTAGCCTTTTGTTATGTGTATTTAGGATAATTCACTCATGTTGCCATTTTGTTGCCAATAGCAATTTCAAAACTGCAAAAAGTGAGTGTTTATGCGCCTTTCAGGACTTGGGGTAATTACTCCCACTCCACTGTGCCGGGGGGTTTTGAGGTGATGTCATAGACAACACGGTTAACGTGTTCAACCTCGTTTGTGATGCGGTTTGAAACCTTAGCAAGAATATCGTAAGGGACTCTTGCCCAATCGGCTGTCATAAAATCATCAGTTGTGACAGCACGGATTGCCACGAGATTTTCATATGTTCTGTGGTCACCCATAACGCCAACTGTTTTAACACCGGGAAGTACGCAGAAAAACTGTGCAAGATTCTTTTCATATCCGTTTTTAGCCATCTCGTCGCGAAGAACCCAGTCGGCATCCTGAAGAATTTTTATCTTTTCGGCTGTGATTTCACCGATGATTCTCACTCCGAGTCCCGGACCGGGAAACGGCTGGCGCCACACAAGTTTCTTCGGTATGCCAAGCCTTTCGCCGACTCTTCTTACCTCGTCCTTAAACAAATCCTCAAGCGGCTCAATGATTCCGAGAAATTCAATATCGTCAGGCATTTTTACCTGATTGTGATGCGTCTTGATTTTGTCCGCATCGCCTTTACCGGACTCAATTCTATCGGGATAAATCGTGCCCTGGGCAAAATAACCAAGCTCGTTTTGCTTCCGGATTTCATCCCAGAAAACCTTGTAAAACTCCGTACCGATGATTGTCCTTTTCTCCTCAGGCTCTGTTACACCTTTAAGCTTTTGAATAAAAGTTTCGCCGCAGTTTACACGTACAAAATTCATATCAAAAAGTGTTGTAAAAGTTTTTTCAACGAAATCTCCCTCATCCTTACGCATCAGTCCCTGGTCTACAAAAACGCAGGTGAGGTTTGAGCCGATAGCCTTTGAAATCAGTCCTGCTGCAACAGACGAGTCAACACCGCCCGAAAGGCCGAGTATAACCTTCTTGTCGCCGATTTGTGCTTTGAGCTTTTCAACCGTATTCTCAATAAAGTTATCCATTACCCAATCGCCCTTGCAGTGACATATTTCATAAAGGAAATTGTAAAGCATCTGCGAGCCGTACTGCGAATGCGTAACCTCGGGATGAAACTGAACGGCATAAATATTCTTTTCCGTATTCTGCATTGCTGCGCATGGACAATCGTCGGTTGTGCCGATATTTTCAAACCCTTCCGGCATTTTTGAAATATAGTCTGTATGACTCATCCATACAACCGAGCGCTCCTCAATATTTTTGAAAAGCGGCGACGGCTTAGCGCAAAATTCAATCTTGCCGTATTCGCTTACAGGAGCAGTGGATACTTCGCCGCCTGCCATCCAGGCAATAAGCTGACAACCGTAACAGATACCAAGCACGGGTATGCCGAGCGAAAGAATATCCTTCGTATAATGAGGCGAACTCATATCATAAACGGAATTTGGACCTCCCGTAAAGATGATACCCTTATACTTATTTTTCCTGATAGTTTCAAGGTCTGCGGTATACGGCAGTATTTCGGCATAAACTCTGTGGTCGCGCACACGCCTTGCAATAAGCTGATTATACTGCCCTCCGAAATCAAGTACAAGTATTTTTTCCATATTCGCCCTCCAATGTGTTATTGAAAATATTATATAAAAAACCGACTTATATTTCAAGACAAAACGGAGTGATTTTCATCACTCCATTTTATTATTTATTCCTATATATAATTGCTTCTCTTTCAGGACCGTTTGACACCATAGTAATCGGGTAGCCGAGCTCACCCTCAATAAATTCAACATAGTCCCTTGTTTCCTTCGGGAGTTCGTCGTAATTTCTAATACCTCTGATGTCACAGTGCCAGCCCTTCATTGTCTTAAGCACAGGCTTGCACTTTTTAAGAGTAGGAGTTGTCGGGAAGTTCTTGATAACCTTGCCGTCAACCTCATAGCCTACACAAATTTTAATTTCTTCAAGATATGAAAGACAGTCGAGTGCGGTCATTACTACCTGAGTTGCGCCCTGACACTCAACGCCGTAGCGAGTTGCAACGCAATCAAACCAGCCAACACGACGCGGTCTGCCCGTAGTTGCGCCGAATTCGCCCTTGTCGCCGCCGTGGATACGAAGCTCCTGCGCCTCGTCCTCGTCGAGAATTTCAGATACAAACTCGCCTGCGCCGACAGCAGAGGAATAAGCCTTTGTAACAACCACAATATCCTCAATAGCATGAGGCGGAAGTCCTGCACCCACTGCGCCGTAGCCTGCGAGTGTTGATGAGGAAGTAACCATAGGATATATACCGAAATCGGGGTCCTTAAGTGTGCCGAGCTGTCCCTCAAGAAGAATGTTTTTTCCGTCTTTGATTGCATTCATGAGATATGCGTGAGTATCACAGACATACGGAGCAATCTTTTCCCTGTAATCAACACAGGTGTTATAAAGCTCATTTTCATCAAGAAGAGGCTTATTATAAACATATTTTAATGTGAGGTTCTTAAGAGTGCAGATATTTTTAATCTTTGCCTTAAGTGTTTCGTCGTCAAAAAGTTCGTTAACCTGAATTCCGATTTTTGCAAACTTATCGCTGAAGAAAGGAGCAATACCCGACTTTGTTGAGCCGAAGGCGTTTTTGCCGAGCCTTTCCTCCTCGTACTCGTCAAGAAGAATGTGGTAAGGCATAAGAATCTGCGCCCTCTCGCTTACAAGAAGGTTAGGATTAAGCCCTGCCTTTTTAACGTCCTCAAGCTCGGTAAGGAATTTGTTTATATCAAGTGCAACACCGTTTCCGATAATGCAGGTTGTGTGATCGTAGCACACGCCTGACGGCATAAGATGAAAAGCAAATCTGCCGTGCTCGTTTATGATTGTGTGTCCCGCGTTTGCGCCGCCCTGAAAGCGGACAACGATGTCGCTTTGTCCCGCAAACATATCGGTGATTTTTCCTTTACCTTCGTCGCCCCAGTTTGCGCCTACTATTGCTCTAACCATTTTTCTATCTCCTTGTGTATATGTTATTTATTGTATTTCTTATGCGGCGACTTCCGCCGGGCGGTTCCCTTAATTTTGTTCGCGACATAAATGTTGCTCCAAAATTAAGACCGCTACGAAGTTCTTTTTGCTCCCTTCATCTCGCACTGCGAGCGGTCGCAAACGAACCATCGCCCCAGTTTGCGCCTACTATTGCTCTAACCATTTTTCTATCTCCTCATAGTTAATATCAAAAAAATAAAAAGGCAACGCGGAGTCGTTGCCCTTAATTTATTATATTATATCATTAAAGCATTGTCAATAACGATATTTTGTGATATGATTAATTTATCAAATCACGAGGTGATGATATGAAAATCTATAACGTTATGCAGTACGGCGCAAAGGGTGACGCAAAAACTAACGACGCCTTTGCAATCCAGCATGCAATCGACGATTGTACGAAGCACGGCGGCGGGCAGGTCGTTTTGCCGAGCGGCTACACCTTTTACTGCGATTCGATACGGCTTCGGGCTAATGTTGACCTTCATATACAAAAGGGCGCAACACTAAAGGCAACCGCCAACATTGACGGCTATATAAGACCAAACAAGCTGATAAACGACCCGAAGACAGCGCTTATAGGCAACCCTGTTACAGGCAAGCCGAGTTTTGTATTTATCTATGGTTTCGAGGCTGACGGCGCAAGTATAAGCGGCGGCGGCACTATTGACGCAAACGGCCACGCCTTTGTTCAGCGAAAGGACAGGTATTATGTGACGGGTGATTTTTATCCCCGCCCGACTGCGATTTATGTTGAAAAGAGTAATCACATCACCTTTAAGGATTTCACGGTGTGCGACGCTCCTTTCTGGACCCTTCACCCAGCAGGATGTAACGATGTTCTTATCGACAAAATAAGAATACTCAACGACCTTGACGTTGCAAACAGCGACGGAATTGACCCCGACCATTGCAGCAATGTGAGAATTCTCGGCTGTCATATTGAATGTGCCGATGACTGTATCTGCCTTAAAACCTCGAAGGGTAACAGCGAATACGGCGCTTGCGAAAATATCATTATTGACGGTTGCACATTGGTTTCAACCTCGGCTGCAATAAAGATCGGCACTGAGGGCGTCGGTGATTTCAGAAACGTCATTGTTTCAAACTGTATTATCAGCCGTTCAAACAGAGGTCTTTCCATCCAGATTCGTGACGGCGGAAACGTTGAGAACGTAACGTATCAGAATATTATTATTGAAACAAGGCGCTTTTGCCCTGACTGGTGGGGCACGGCTGAGCCGATTGTCATTACCACCTTCAACCGTGACGAAGACACACGAAGCGGTCATATTAAGAACATCCGCTTTTTCAACGTCACCGCAAAGGGCGAAAACGGCGTTTTAATCCACGGCAATGCGGAAAATATTATTGAGGACGTCACCTTTGAAAACTGCCGAATCGAGCTTTCTAAAACGAGCAAATGGCAGTGCGGTCTTTACGACCTTCGCCCCTGTCTTGACTTCGGCGTTGAAAAGTTTGATAACTCGGCATTTTTCATCCGCTGGGCTAAGGATATAACAATAGAAAAAACTAAAACTCGTTGGGGTAATCTTTGCGAGAATTACCGCCATGCGATAGACGGCGAAAACGTTGAGGGCTTAAGACTCATTCGTTTTGACGGTAAGGCTGTCAGCAAGGATTACGAAAGCTTTAAGCTTCACAACGTCAGCATACAGGAGGGTTAACATGGTACAGCTTAAATTTTATAAGGTAAATAAATTAGAACTTGAAAACAAGCTCCAAAACGGAACACAGCTCAAGCTCAACAATCAGACAAAGTATAATGTAAATTATATCGACGGCGACAACGTTTGCATCGGCAATCTTGAATTTCGCATTACGGACGATAATCAGAACCCGTTTGAGCTCAGGATAGAAATGGTGGCGCAGTTCACCTACGACCCGGGCGACGACAAGGCTGAAATTCACACTCAGTCCTTCGACCAGATTTTCCCGTTTTTAAGGCAGATTGTCCACACGGCAACCTCTTATACGGGTATGCCCGGACTTATGATTCCTATAATCAGGCTCAATCCCGATACGGTAAGGGTTAATAATAAAGAGGATAACGAATCATCGCCGTTAAATTAAAATCAACAAAACCCGATTATATAAATAAAAGCTATAAAAAAGTGAGCAGGAAAACCTACTCACTTTTTGTTTTTTATACAAGCCTTAGAAGCCGATTGTTGTTTCCGGCATCTCCCAGTTTGA
>ODAJ012111978.1_pt1 | contig 10062 bp, 11 predicted proteins | sample 1539241 | NCBI WGS metagenome assembly ODAJ01 (sample SAMN02144231, study PRJEB22623) | gut metagenome | biome: sheep rumen | host: Ovis aries | place: New Zealand
CACCATGCTGACCAAATGCCTTGAATGAAAATGTAATACCGTATGTAAAATATAAGAGCTTTGAAAGCTGCTCCAATGTAATGCTTTCACCCGAAAACAGTCTAGTACTTCGTCTATTGATCACTATATCCTCAAATGAAAGATCACTTGGTGGCCACCCTTTGCATAACAATATTTCCTCACAATTAGGATACTCCTTGTAGGTCTTAGACATAGCTTTGCATAGATTAATGTTACTTCTTATCTCTGCAAACCTCTTGCCCCAAAACTGCCCGTCTATCCTGCGCATTTTTGAATTTTCGTGATATACATCGGAAATAGATTCTTCTTCCCTCTCATATGAAATGCGTGCGTTTAATCCATTAAATCTATCCATTTTATAATCCTCGTTTTAATTGAATAGTTAACATCATATCGATGTGTTATCAAGGGAATGGGTGCGGTAATGTGTTAAATTTTCCGTCTTTCACCACATAACCCATTCTTCGAGGCGCCTCCTTAAGGCGATGACCACCTAAAAATGGATAATTATGGTCACCATTCAACTGCTGCAACCCAGGAATAAGCACTTTTACAACTTTAAAAGGGGTTTCCTTGATGTCATCAGTTGTTATATCCACTACTATAACTTCCAGTCCATTTTCCCTAAGAATATTCACACATCTGCGTACGTCCTCTTTTGAATCTCCAGAGGACATATTCGGCATGGAGTTTAATGACTTTTTCAAATCACTAGCTGACACAAAGTCAAGGTTACTCACCATCTCAGGCAGACTATACAGATGTATGTGATCCTGAAAGTCAGTTATATCAGAAAAATCATCATCATAACCCCACATCCAATCCTGAACGTGAAGATACTGTATCCACTTCGCTCCCTGTGCCGCTTCAATCATTCCCTTTAAAGCTGCATCCTCCGCACTCAGTCTACATGCAGCGCCGCAGGAGCAAGACAACCCCTTCTCCGACTTGAAATACTTGATGACAAATATCACTGGTAGTCCTATATCAGTAGTAATATCCACTATTTTATACTTAGCTTTGTCGATAGAGAAATACTCGTCATATATCCGTTGCATTCTATTGCTGTCACTTATATCGTTTATTACCGGCATTGACAATTTATTAAGCCACATTATGGAAATGGCATCCCTCTCCACTGCCTCATAAATCCCGTTCAATATGGCGTCATAGATATTAATCCCCGCCGCCAGACCTGTGGAAATGCAAGGTGACACAATCCTCTCGTAAGGCTCGCTGACATACGGTAGATGTACAAAGCTAGCAGGAACATATTTGTCACAATTCTCAGTCAACGAATATCCCCGTAGCCAGTTAACATTAGTATCATCGGTAAATTCTGTATACCTGAAATCCGCCCTTTGATATTGTTCGCTTGAATATAGTGCCCATTTGGATGGAGGAACAGCACTGACGTTCAATTTGGAATAAGACCCAAAAACAAAATCTTTGTAGTCATAAATCGAACTGCAGTACCTTTCCACAGATTCACCTATAGCTGCAAGCATTGCCGACTCCCTGGTTAGAGCCGCTCCGCCATTATTGCCATGACACTTGATATGATTTTCATACTTAGAGGTATCGCACATCAGTGTAGTATAAAAAAACAGTTTCGGATCAAACGGCTCGTTCATCATCTCAACACAATCGCTTACAATCCCAGTTTTGGGATCAACCACCTTCATACAGTTTTTTAGCGTATCCCGGTTAATTGTTCTTTTGAAAATAGATTTTTCTTCATTCATCGTCTTTCCAACCTTTTTTCATATCATGGTAAATAAACCGCATACGGCTCTGTAAATGGATCGGTTTCAACTCTACTGCAGATCTTACATTTTGGCATCTTTAAAATCGTATGAGACTTCATTTCAAGACTCAAAATGTTGAAGTGAAGAACTCTGCCGGTTGTAACACAGCTGAAAATCTTGGAAAGATACTTTACGACTTCCCATGCCAGTATTCCAGCCGCAACTCTAATCATAGTGTTGTAGGTAAACAATGTAACATTATTGGATTCTAGATTCTTATAGTTGCTATAAGTCATATCCTCGTCAAGGTGCGTCTTATTTCCGTTAAGTCTGTTCATATAACATACATAACAGGCAGTTTCATGAGGCACTACCAACGGTCCTACCTCAAATCTGGTTTCCCCCATATTGAGAGAAATCCAAGGGATATTATTCTCTACGCACAGCTTGTTCACTTCTCTCAACTTGGCGTCAGTGGTGACATCTTCCGCCATAACAACAATATCGATTTCATTATCTTTTGTGATCTGATCTATCGATCCGTTTCTGAAAGCCACGTGTGGAAATGTTTTTGACAACTCATCAATCCCTAAAACGACACCTTCCTCATCAACACACAGGACAATATTGCCCACGCCATTTTCCGCAAGTTCTCTCAACACCGATCGCGCCACTTTGCCCGTTCCTATTACAAAGCACGTTTTGCTGTGTAGCGTTTCAAACAGCTCATACTTATTCACTCGCGTACCGTCATGTATTATACGTTCTGAGAACAGTGACAGATAGTCAATCTGAGAGTTATAATCCTCTAGGAGTTCACGAGATAATCCGTTTTTTTCAATGTCGTCGCCATCTTCAATGATATAATGATCCTGTAACTTTTCAATGACATGGATTATAGTCTCTCTGCTATACCCAGTGAAGTATTCCATAATCTGATCTATAGTAGTTTTGCCATTTAATAAAGGAAGCAACTCTTCAACTATGTCGAATACCGAAGCTCCTTTTAACAATAGGATGTTTTCTTCACTTCTAAGCTGCATATATCCCTGTGGCATCATAACCGCCTTATAATTTCTTTTAAGCAAAGGTCTATTAGGTATCATTCGCTTCTCCTCTCCTCATAAATAATCTAAACAACTCACATAGCGGCCAAAAAGATATCCCTATTATCGGGTATACGCACCACCAAATGAAACCATTATATCTTCGAAAAAACAAATAATTAATTGCAAAAAGCACTATGCTTGCAACAAGCCATACAGCTATTGATAAACAGAACGTATTCTTCACTCTCGACTTAATCAGGAGCATTGCAGGCCAAAGAAGTATAAGTAGCACAGGCCAAAAATAAGCCATAGGATAAACCTCATTCAAGGCTAATAATAACATAAAAAATATTACAACTCCACTTACAGCTATTGCCTCTACCAAATCATATCTTTTCATTCCGCATTCCCTCAATGAATCGTGACGCCCAAATTAATTCTTAATAATAAGCTCAAAAGAATTGCCAAAGCTGTCAATTCTCTTGTTATTCACATTTCCTAGTGTATATTTAATCTTATACGGTCGCAGCTTATAGAACACCACATCTGAAGAATAGAGCCAAAACCCAATGTTTCCATAGATTTTTGACAAATACTCCCCAGCTTTTTTTCGTTCTTCACGAGAGTCCTGTATCGTAACCTCGCCTACAATCTGAATAAATTCGTCAATCTTTTGATTATCAACTGTACATGCCACGAGATTGTTTCGTTCAAGAATCTTGCTCGTATGAGAGCTCTTGAACATAGCAAAATACAACTCATATTTATCCGCGACATACTTCAATGTGCAACAATATGGTCTGTCTTTATAAGAAACCGCAAGAGTTAAGTAAGCATTGCAAGCAAGATATCTCTCGATCTCTATTGATTTATCTTCACTTCTTTTCACACCAAATATCTCCAAATAAATCTCTTTAAAAATCGGGTATCCAAAGTTGTTAAGGGCTTTCGTTAGGGTCCTTCAGTAGGGGCATTCAACGTGGGCAGTTTTTAGAGTTTGGTTTTAGGATCTAACTTTGGAAGTGTAGCATTTAAGTAGAGTCTGTAAACTCACTTTAGGGGTTCCTGTACCGTGCACATTTTTGATCTGCTCTATATTCTCATTTCAGCTGCTTGATTGTGCCTTATCATATATAAGAAACAAGTCAAGAGTGCCGTGCACCAGTCTTCTGGCGTGCCCTTGACATGTTTCTTTTATATGATTTTTTATAATCAAGCAGCTGAAATGCAGACCCTACTCACTGCCCCAATGGACATCCCCTGAAACCAGCCCCTACTGACCAACCTTAAAAAGTCAGCTGTTTTAAAACCAAAACACTAAACTTAAACCCCAAAAAACTTAGGGACCCTAAAAACTTTGATTATCCTAAAAATAAGAGGATAAGAGTGCTAACAAAACACTCTTATCCTTTTCATGGTCAGCAAGTTGTGCTTGTTGAAGTGGAACCGCAACTCGTTGATGTACTACAGCTTCCAGAAAAAGAAGCTCCAACAACTACGTTAACTTCATCATGTACTTCCTCGATTACAAGGTCAATCCTGTAATCATTTGTCGACTCATTCATATTCTGATCTCCTTTCATTATTTATGACATCTTATTCAAAGTCGCCAATTGATTAATACTTAAATACAATTTAGACAATTAGATGTCAGGTGAATACTATAACCAACAGCCATTCCTTATATAAATTATAACAAACTGCAAAGAATAATCAATCCTCCATATGTCGATATTTAAGAAATGTCAATTTTAGCACTCTAACCATTTTTTAATGAGGCAAATTATGACTCAAGAAGCATTAGATGTCAGCGCCGAACAACGGCGCCGGATCGTCTGCGAATGTATCAACCGCGATCCCGAGATTTCCAAAAGACAGTGGCACCGGGAAAACAGTATCAGATATCGCAGTCTCATGTACTGGCAGCATAAATTCCAATAAGAAACCCTTGCCGTGGTCAATGATCGCGGGAACAGTCTTCCTGTACAGATCGGTTCTGTAAGTGTCCCGGTTTTGCCGATATAACACAACAGCTGGAAGCGATCTAGGCTGATCAGTACACGCCGCAGAGTAGCCGGAAGCTGTTACATTTACACCGGAACTGATGATCTAGGATGGCTCTTACCGGATCTACGTCAGCAATTCCATCCATGAGACCACTCTCGAAACAGTTATGCGGGTGCTCAGTCATGCATAGGAATAGTGTCGGCTTCTCCCGCGTTATCATATGCTATAGATGGGGCGATCTTCGTAAGCCCTCAATAACTAGTACCTGTTTATAATCCTTCATTCTTGAGATAATAACCCGAATTAGTACTTTTCGCGTGAATCACACGAATCGCGCGATTTCAGCAATCACTCCGGGAGGATCATCTCATGAATGCAAAACAAAAAACTTCACCAAGCGCACCTGACCGAATGGGCCGCCAGATTCTCTGAGCAGAAAGCCAGCGGGCTCACAGTCCGCCAATGGTGTAATCAGAACCACGTTTCCATCCACAAGTACAATTACTGGAAGTATCTGCTGAAAGAAGAAGTTGTCGACCAGATGCTTCCGGATATCGTTTCTCTTCCTGTCCCGGCTCCGCTTCCGGCGCCTGACCCCGTACTTCCGCAGAATGTCCAGCCTGATCAAACCCTTCACGATCTCCCGTTCGTGCGAATAGTACGAATCGCGCGAACATCAGGCTTTGTGTTGATGGTGTCTCACTTGAGCTTGAACGGTTGATATAGTTAACCCCTAACACGTACTCTTTCTGGTCATAGAAATACTCTCAAGTAGGTTTTATATTACAGTGTCCTACTTGGGGGGTAGCATATCAAACGGTCACTGTTCTTTTCATTTACGCAATCGTCAAATTAATTAGAAATCTATTTTTCTTTTATTGCCATAGATCAATTTGATATTTTTGTATATTAGCGTTTTCTTTTAAGCTCTTTCATTTTATCGGTGTATATCTTCTCAATCGTTCTAAACCGTGGATCTGTTGGGAATGATATTTTTGCCTTATCATATGCCTGGTTAAGCTTATTAATCCAAGTATTCGCAAGTGTTATATCTGTATAATAAGTCATTCCCGGCTTTCCATACATTCTGTTTTGTAGTGTATCCTTTCCCCACTGTACATCTATACTGTTTGCCGCCAAGACAACAAATTCAGAAATTTCTTCAATTGTATTTGGAATCGGAAATGAAGCGATTAACGATATTTTCCGGTTAAACGCCTTACTACCATATCCCTTTTCCATTATCTGACCAAGCCCCAAAAGATTTGATAATCCTTTTTTTTCAGGAGCTTCCTTCTCAATCTCAAATAACTGTTGAGCAAATTTCTGAACAGAAACAGAAGCTTCTCTATCAGAAACTTGTGATCCACAATATGGGCATACTGCATCTAATCTACTTATACTCGATGAGCAATTAGGACATTTGAACATCTTTTCCTGTGAAACAGGAATAATCTTCTCGTTAGATATTTTGTATTGTTCGCCATTATTTGCCACAGGAGTTCCACAAGAAAAACAGAACTTAGCTCCCTCAGGAAGCTTGGTTCCACACTCCACACAAAAAGCCATCATTCACCTCCCTATACAGTCAAGTGATTTTTCCTTTAAATAAAGGATTTTTCAACGTTATACCTTTTCTGAATGAGCCTTCGGTATGAGCATCTCAGAGTATCTGGTACGAAAATAGGGGCTTTTGGGTATACGAAGCAGAACGTCATTCCTTCCGATCTGCATGGCCGTTGTAGAACCCCTTTCCTTTATGCAGCGAACCTCCCGTGTCTACCAGGATCACCGCCGGATCCCAACTTCCTTCGTCCCGCCCTGCCCCATAACCAGGGTGTCAGCTTAGCTCCTTTACAGGGTCGTGCCCCATGGTGGAAATTATCTGCCGACTACTGGCTTATTCTTTGTGTTTGCTGACTCAAGTCTACGCTCACCAGCACCTTTCGGCTGACTTTTCCTGATGAGTTTTACCTTTCGTCACTCCCTCCCGAGAGCCAGTTTTCTGCATATGACCGAAACCGATCCTCTGATCGTTTGTAAGCCCTCAATAACTAGTACCTGTTTATAATCCTTCATTCTTGAGATAATAACCCGAATTAGTACTTTTCGCGCGAATCGCACGAATCGCGCGATTTCAGCAATCACTCCGGGAGGATCATCTCATGAATGTAAAACAAAAACTTCACCAGGCGCACCTGACCGAATGGGACGCCAGATTCTCTGAGCAGAAAGACAACGGGCTCACAGTCCGCCAATGGTGTGATCACTGAGGTCGTGATCTCCTCTTACCGCCGTTCCAAAAAGACAAAAGGAAAACGCGAAGCATACCTGGAAGGGCTTCCGGCCTGTATCATCGACCACCGTCTCTCCAAGGAAGAACTGTCTTCCCTGTTCCCGGAAGGCTATAAAGAACTTCCTGAAGAGATCTACAAACGTCTTCACATCATCCCGGAGACTTTTATCGTTGACGAGCACCATGTCCATGTATACGCTTCCAAAAAGAATACCGGCGTCATAGGAAAGCCTCCCATCCAGCTGACCTGTTGTTAGCGTCCGGTGATATCAACCATTTCGTCCGTACCCCCAGAATGGTTGATATCACCGGGCGCTAACACAACGGCGATACAGGCACCAAGCCTTTGAGGTTTTGCATAATTAAATACTGTGCAATTAGCCCCTATATCTATTGACTTACAATATGAAGGCGACCTTCAAAGCAGATCTCCTATTCAAGTGTAATAGAATAACCAGTCACTTTCATCTGCTAAGCCAACGCACCAATGCAAACGCATTACTCTAATCGACTCAATTCATTTTTGTTTCTTGTCATTCTTCTGTGCCTTTTCACTTAATTCCATAAGTGTTTTAAAAGAATTCGGATTCTTTATCATTTCGGGTATTAATATCTTCATTAATACCGTATCGGGATTTTCCGCTGGTGCCGGAGGATTCGCAGCCTTTATAATTGCCTGTATCATTTCTGTATCTTTGTTATGAATTTCTTCTTTTAAATCAGTTATTTGATCTTGTATTTCATACAGGACAGGCAATAGTCCAGAAATTCCCTTATCAGATTCATTATTATCTGTTTCATTACGGACGAGTTCACCCTCTAATTCTTCATTGTCTTCTTCAATATTAAACGAATTAATTGTTTGCTCAAGGCGTCTTTTTACCTCATCAACAGAATCTAAATCTGAGAGGTCATATTCAAATGCACGAATAGTCGAAATATCAAAAGGTATGTTTTCTCCCTTTTCCCTTAGATTTATCATAGGTTTCCCTGTACATGCTCGAAAACCCATTTCATAAAATTCATTTGGATTATGACCAGACATATCTGCAATTACCAATTCTGCTTTATTGAGGTAATCAATAATTGTTTCTCTAAGTTCATATCTTGGGCCAATGGTTTTTCCTTTTTCTTTAAACCACCAGTCTTCTTTAACATCTTGCGTTACAAATATAACATCTTTATCGTTCTCTTTCGCGTACCTTATGATTTCTTTCCAAATAAATAAATCGCCATATTCATTGTCTTGTTTTTGGTTTCCGTCACAGTACCCAGGCGGAGTTTTCGTTTTATACCTCGACTCGCCCTCCTTTTTAATTTTATCTATGTCCTCATTATAAAAGCCTTCTCCTACTTTACCGTCGAAGAATAACATCAGTTTATCGAGGATGTCATCTTCTGATGGATCAACTATCCTTCTATCGAAATTATTTTGGTTTGCAATCCATTGATCGATGTCGTTCTGGTATTAGTATATAAATAGCTCAAGTTGAAATGAGACATCCCCTGTGATCAATGTTATGATATAGCTGATCTTAAAGGAGGATCCATCATGTCACGCAAGAGCAAACAACACGACAAGCAGTTCAAACTTGACGCCCTCAAGTATGTCCGCGAACACCCTGACCTTACCCAGGAAGAATGCAGCAAGAACCTTGGTATCGGCCTGAGCACGCTCCAACGCTGGAAATCCCAGTATTCCGAAAAAGATGACGACATCTCTTACCGTGGCTCCGGTAACTACTCTTCCGATGAGCAGAAGGAAATCGCACGTCTTAAACGTGAGCTTCGCGACGCTCAGGATGCCCTCGATGTCCTAAAAAAAGCCATCAGCATTCTGGGAAAAGACTGACAACCGCCATTTATACAGAGGTTGCAGCTAAGGTGGAGGCATCTAAAGTAACAAAACGCCGTGTCTCCGTCTCCGGAATGCTGAAACACCTTGGCGTTTCTCGCTCCGGCTACCGTGCCTTTACCAGGCACAAGCCGACAGCTTCTCAGAAAAGGAAGGATGCCGTCAAGCAGAAGATCCGGGAGATCTATGACAAGTCCAAGCAGAACTATGGCGCTCCCAAAATCACCGCTGAGCTCCGAAAATCCGGCGAAAGAATATCAGAGCGTACCGTTGGCAAATACATGCGGGAGATGGGCATCCGTGCCCAGTGGTCCAAACCATGGACTACCACTACAAGAGATTCTGACTTTTCCAAAGAACTGCACAACGTGTTGGACGAACAGTTCAATCCGGAGCGTCCCAATGCTGTCTGGTGTACTGACATCACATACATATGGACCATTGCCGGATTTGTTTACCTTACCAGCATCATGGATTTGTATTCCCGCAAGATCATTGCCTGGACTCTTTCCAATAACATGGAGGTCTCCTGCGTGATCGATACGGTCAATAAGGCAAAAGCACGCCGCAACACGGATCTTCCATTGATCCTGCATTCTGATCGCGGAAGCCAGTACGTTTCAAAGGCATACCGGGAAGCCACGGAAAGGTTTCAGCTCAGCTATAGCCACAAAGGCTATCCATACGATAATGCCTGCATTGAGTCTTTTCATTCACTGATCAAGCGTGAATGGCTTGACCGCTTCAGAATCGAAGATTATGACCATGCATACAGGCTTGTCTTTGAGTATATAGAAGCCTTCTATAATACTGTCCGCATCCATAGTCATTGTGACTTCATGTCGCCCGACCAGTTTGAGAAGCTCTATGCCAGTATTGCAGCTTAAATCTTTAAAAAGTTACCTGTGGCAGAACAATCCTTTGTTCTGCTTGATTACACATGCCATGGCCAAGAGCCATGTCAATGGGGCGCTCTGCGCCGGCCTTGTCCCCTGCCATTGACTTGGATCGCAGGCCGTGGCACCCAAATGAGGTATCTCATCACAGTGAGATTTTTCTCATTTTAATTTGCGCTAAATCTTGACA
>ODAJ012188526.1_pt1 | contig 10059 bp, 10 predicted proteins | sample 1539241 | NCBI WGS metagenome assembly ODAJ01 (sample SAMN02144231, study PRJEB22623) | gut metagenome | biome: sheep rumen | host: Ovis aries | place: New Zealand
GATCGTTATACCCGCATACGGAATCTCCGGGAAATATTTCGTGATCTCATCCTCAAGGCTCAGCAGCCCCCTGCGCCGCAGAAGCATGATCCCTGCTGCGGTAAACTGCTTGCTGATCGAAGCAATATCGAAAATACTGTCCTCCCGCATAGGCAGTGTATTCTCTGGGTCACGGAATCCGATAGCACCCTTCGACACGATCTTGCCGTTCTCGGCGTATAACCATGTTCCGGTAAAAGCACCTTTTTCATGGGCCTCCCGGATGTAGTTCACCATGATTGTTTCTTTATCCATAATTGCCTCCATAAACATCGATTTGTCGAGATCATTATAACAGACAACACACGATATGGGAAGCAGAAAAAGGACTCTGATTGTATCAAAATCAGAGCCCTTTTGGTCCGAGTGACAGGGTTCGAACCTGCGGCCTGATGGTCCCAAACCACCCGCGCTACCAGCTGCGCTACACCCGGTTATGGATTTTGTTGTCTGTAAGCTGCCGCCCCTTCCGGGGCGCCCGGCGCGTTCGCTGCCAGGAACACTTTTGCATTATAGCCCAATTGCCTGTCGCTTGCAAGAGATTTCTTGATGTTTGCAGGATCTTGTGGTATTCTGTAGACTGGAGTGTGATCGAATCATGAGAATGCGCAAACGGCACAATCTGGCCCCCCGGATGGAGGCCTGCGCCGATTACCTGATCGAGGACCCCGCCGCCATGCGGGGGGAGTGGCTGGCCGCCTTCCCGGAGCAGGACCGGCTCTATGTGGAGCTGGGCTGCGGCAAGGGCCGCTTCACCGTGGAGACCGCCCGGACCGAGCCCGGAGCCCTGCTGCTGGCCATCGAGAAGGTGCCGGACGCCATGGTCCTGGCCATGGAGCGGGCCAGGGACGCCGGCGTCACCAACGTCCGCTTCATGGATTTTGACGCGGCCAATCTGGCCGAAATTTTTGCGCCGGAGGAGATCCACCGGCTGTATCTGAATTTCAGCGATCCCTGGCCCAAGAGCCGGGACGCCAAGTTCCGCCTGACGGCGCCGGGCTTCCTGCGGCTCTATGCCGACGCCCTGCCCCTGGGCGGTCAGATCCATTTCAAGACTGACAACCGCCCCCTCTTCGACTGGTCGGTGGAGCAGCTGCTTGAGGAGGGCTGGGCCCTCTCCGAGCTCACCCATGACCTCCACGCCCAGGGCCCCGTGGGGGTGATGACCGATTATGAGGCCAAGTTCTACGCCGAGGGCCTGCGCATCAACCGCCTGGTGGCCACCCGCACCGCCCAGACCAGGACCACCGCCGCGGGGCCCGTGCCCCGGCTGCGCAACGCCGCCCTGGGGGACGCCCGGGGCAGGCGCAAGCCCCAGCCGCCGGAGGACGCCGTCCGCCTGGAGGCGGCCACGCTGCCCCTGTGCCACGCCTTCTTCCGGGACTTTCAGCAGGCGCCGGAGCTGTTCGAAGACCCCGACCGCTGCCAGCCCTACGTCTATGATGCCGGGAGGGTGGACGCCTGGTTCGCCCAGCGGCAGGCGCGCGGCGACGAGCGGCGCTTCTACGTGCTGCTGGAGGGAAAGCCCATCGGCGAGCTGGTGCTCAAGGGCATCGACCCGGAGACGCGCAGCTGCGCCCTGGGCATCTGCCTGGTGAACGACCGCTACAAGAACCACGGCTACGGCACCGCCGCGGAGCGGCAGGGCCTGCGCTACGCCTTCGAGGAGCTGGGCATGGAGACGGTGCTGGCCGACTCCCTGCTGCCCAACACCCGCAGCCAGCGCTCGCTGCAGAAGGCCGGCTTCCGCTTTATCTCGGAGGACGGGCGCTTCAAAACCTACCGGATCACCCGGGAGGAATTCCGGGCCGGCCGGGGAGAGGAGCAGACATGAGATTCATATCCTGGAACGTCAACGGCCTGCGGGCCGTGCTGAAAAAGGGCTTTGAGGACATTTTCTGGAGCTTTGGCGCGGACTTCGTCTGCCTGCAGGAGACCAAGCTCCAGGCGGGACAGATCGAGCTGGACCTTCCCGGCTACGAGAGCTATTGGAGCTACGCCGAGAAGAAGGGCTACTCCGGCACCGCCATCTTCACCAAACATACGCCCCTCTCCGTGCGCTATAATCTGGGCCTGCCCCAGCACGACACCGAGGGCCGGGCCGTGACATTGGAGTACGGGGACTTCTTCCTGGTCTGCGTCTACACCCCCAACGCCCAGGACGAGCTGAAGCGGCTCAGCTACCGGATGCAGTGGGAGGACGATTTCCGGGCCTACCTGCAGGAGCTGGACCGGCAGAAGCCGGTGATCGTCTGCGGGGATATGAACGTGGCCCATCAGGAGATCGACCTGAAAAACCCCAAGCAGAACATCGGCAACCCCGGCTTCTCCGACGAGGAGCGGGGCAAGCTCACGGAGCTGCTGGAGGCGGGCTTCACCGACTCCTTCCGCTACCTCTATCCCGACAGGACCGACGCCTACTCCTGGTGGAGCTACCGGGCGGCGGCCCGGGCGCGGAACGTGGGCTGGCGCATCGACTACTTTGTGGTGTCCGACCGGCTGCGCCCGCAGATCAAGGACGCCTATATCCTCCCCGAGGTGCAGGGCAGCGACCACTGCCCCGTGGGACTGGACATCAGCTTTTGAGGGATTCATGACACGAATCGGAAGCATCGAACTGCAGGGCCGGGTGACTCTGGCCCCCATGGCGGGGGTCACGGACTTCGCTTTTCGCGCCCTCTGCCGGGAGCAGGGGGCCGCGCTGACCACCACCGAAATGGTCTCCGCCAAGGCCCTGGTATACAAGGACGAAAAGACCAAATCCCTGCTCCACCGCCCCGAGGCGGAGCGGCCCTGCGCCGTGCAGATCTTCGGCCACGAGCCGGAGGTGATGGCGGAGGCGGCGGGGCTGGCCCTGGAGCTGTCCGGGGCGGATATCGTGGATATCAACATGGGCTGCCCCGTGGGCAAGATCGTGAAGTCCGGGGACGGCTCCGCCCTGATGCGCGCGCCGGAGCTGGCGGGCCGCATCGTGGAGGCGGTGAAGGCCGCGGTCTCCGTTCCCGTGACGGTGAAGTTCCGCAAGGGCTGGGACGGGGGCAGCGTGAACGCCGTGGACTTCGCCCGCACCCTGGAATCCGCCGGGGCGGACGCCCTCTGCGTCCACGGCCGCACCCGGGTGCAGATGTACGCCGGCAGGGCCGACTGGGACATCATCCGGGAGGTAAAGCAGGCGGTGGGCATTCCCGTGACCGCCAACGGCGATATCTTCACCGGGGAGGACGCGGCCCACATCCTGCGCTACACCGGCGCGGACCTCTGCGCCGTGGGCCGGGGCGCCTTCGGCAACCCCTGGCTCTTTCGGGAGGCCAACGCCGTCCTCGCCGGGCGGACGCCGCCCCCGCCCCCGCCTCTGGCAGAGCGGATGGACGCCGCCGTGGGGCAGATCCGGGCCCTGGCCGCCTGCTCCGGGGAGCGGATCGCCTGCCTGGAGGCCCGGCACCACCTGCCCTGGTATCTCCACGGCGTGGCCCACGCGGGGATCTACCGCCGGGCCCTGACCCAGGTGGAGACCCTGGAGGACATCGACCGGGTCGTGAAAGACATCAAGCGCGACTTGAAATAGACAGGAAGTGATCGCTTGACAAGAGAACAGGAATTGACCGTCATCCGCCGGGTCCAGCATGGGGACACGGAGGCCTTCGAGCTGCTGGTGGCCGCCTATGAGAAGACGGTGTACAACGTGGCCCTGCAGATGACCGGCAGCCGGGAGGACGCCCAGGATCTGACCCAGGACGCCTTTCTCAAGGCCTACAGCTCCCTGGACTCCTTCCGGGGGGACAGCAAGTTTTCCAGCTGGCTCTACCGCATCGTCTCCAACCTCTGCCTGGATTTCAAGCGCCGCCAGGGCCGCCGCCCCAGCGCCTCCCTGACCGTGGAGGACGACGAGGGGGAGACGCTGCAGCTGGACATCGCCGACGAGAGCCAGAGCCCCGAGACGCTGCTGGAACAGAAGCTGACCCGGGAGGCGGTGCAGCGGGGCCTGCGGGAGCTGCCCGACGAGCAGCGGCAGATCCTGCTGCTGCGGGAGATCCAGGGCATGAGCTATGAGGAGATCGGTGAGGTCATGCATCTGGAGGCCGGGACCGTGAAATCCCGGATCTTCCGGGCGCGAAAAAAACTCTGCGCCTTTTTGCTGAAGGACGGGAACATTCCGGACTTCATCGCGTCCAAAAATGCGAGAGGAAGTGATGTCCCATGAGCTCGTGTGAAAAGTATCAGGAGCTGATCAGCCGTATGCTTGACGGAGATCTCAGCGCCCGGGAAGAGGAAGATCTGGCCCGACACCTGGAGAGCTGCCCCGCCTGTGCCGCGCTGCACAGCGCCTTTTCCGCCGTCTCCCGCGGGATCGGGAGCGAATTGGAGGAGCCCCCCGCGGACCTGCTGGAAAACGTGATGGCAGGGGTCCGCCGGGAGGAGATCCGCCGGAAGAACCGCATCCCCACCGTGATCCGCTCGGTGCTGTCCGTGGCCGCCGCGGCCGCGGTCATCGTCGGGGTCTACTGGGGCGTGAATCTGGGCAAGAGCAGCCAGAAGGCCACGCTGAAGGCCGCCGCCTATGAGAGCGCGGTGCTGGAAGAGGAGGACGCGCCGGCCGAGGAGCCCGCCGAGGCCCCGGCGCTGGCCATGAGCGAGAGCAAGAGCGAGCGGAGCCTTGCGCCCCAGGCCGCTGCCGGCAGCGTTACCGCCGCGGCGGACGCCGTCCAGGCCAACGCGCTGCCGGAGCCTGTCGCCGAGGAGGACGCGGCGGAGGAGCCCGCCGCCGCGGAGACCGAGGAGGCCGCCCCCGTGCCCGCGCCCGAGATGCCGGACACGGCGGAGGCGCCGGTGTGGGATCTCTCCGCCTGGGATCTGTCCCTGCTGCGGGATCTGCTGGGCGGCAAGCCCACGGAGCTGGACCCGGCGGAGCTGGAGGGAAGCCTTCTGGGCACGGCCCAGGTCCGGGACAAGGAGCGGCTCCTGTCCGTGGCGCTCTACAGCCGGGACGGGGTGCTGTACTACCTGGACCCCCTGCGGGAGGCTGTCTACCAGGCGGAGCTGAGCCCGGCGGAGTGGCTGGCCTTCCTGGGCGAGGACGCCTGAACCGGAGGGAGAAAGGCAATAGCCGCCGAACAGAATCGCAAAACAGGAGCTGTGAAAGGTCATTTTCACAGCTCCTGTTTTGCAATGTGCAGACAAAGCCCAAAATGTCATTGCGAGACCAGTCCGCAGACTGGTCGTGGCAATCCGTTCCTCTTCAGTTTTGAGTTTTGAGATTTGAGTTTTGAGGGGGCGGGAGACGCGGATTGCCACACCAGTGACACGGTCACTGGTTCGCAATGACACGGGAGACGAGAGATGCGGGAACGTTCCGTCCACAACGTAGGGGCGATTCACGAATCGCCCGCGGGATGCGTGACCTCCGGCGGGCCGATCCCCCTACCGCCCCGGTGCGCGCACCGGGGCACCTCCCCCGAAGGGGGAGGCAAGACGCCGCCGGGGCGGCGGTGGGAGTCTTGAGTTTTGCGTTTTGAGGGGACGGGGCGCGGGAGTTTTGAGTTTTGAGGGGACGGGGGAGGCGGATCGCCCCGCGCCGGTCCGCGCTTATGCTTCGGGTGCGTTGCGGTCGGACTCTGCGGCGGCGTCGATCTTCTCCTTCACGTAATAGTGCCGGCCGATCCAGCGGGACAGGCCGTCCAGCCCCGGGTAGACGATCCGCTCGGACATGTTCAGCTGATCCAGCATGTCCCGCACCCGCCAGCGCAGGGAGCGGTCGATCACATATTTCACCGTGTTCTCGGTATAGCGGTTCAAAAAATCCTCCACGTTCTCCATCCCCATGGGGATGACGGAGAAGAAGGAATACTGGTTCACGATCCGGGCGTTGATGGAGGGCGGCTCCAGCACCACCATGCCCCGGTCCCCCAGATCCCGGTCGTACTGGGCCAGGCTCTGGGTCACACTGCCCAGCATGTCCACGGAAAAGACCTCCGCCTGGTTGGAGCGCATCACCTGCTGATAGGCCTCCGGCAGCAGGCTGTGCAGCTCCTGGATGTCCACCCGCCAGACCATGCAGTCGTGATCCTCCATGTGGGCCAGGTCCTCTTCACTGACGGCAAAGTGCAGCGCCACCAGGGCCGACTGGGTCCAGTCCAGCAGCCGGGTGGGCAGACCGTGGTGCTGGCCCAGGATCATCTGCCGCCAGACGGAGTTGGCCACGCTGGGGTCCTCGATCACCGCGTACTTGGCAAAGTTCTTCAAAATCGCCGGCTCCAGCGTCCGCTGCAGGCTGCGGCAGTTGCGCCGCAGGCTGGTGACCATGCGGAAGGAGGCGTTGGTCATGCCCCGGTAGACAAAGGGGCTGCGGCTGCGGTCCAGGTCCGGACGGTAGGCCTGCTCGGAGAGCAGGGGCATCAGTTCATCCAGGGTGTGAACGGTGACGGTTTGAATCATGGGGACTCCTTTCTCGGCGCTTCAGCTTGTTTTTTTCCTCATTATAGCACAAAAACGGGACCTTGCAAAGCGCCCGCGGCGCCGCATCAAAACAGCCGCAGGCTCCGATCCGGGCAAAGAGGGCCGGATCGGGGCCTGCGGCTGTTTGGTTTTTGCCGCGGCTCAGCGGCGGTCCCGGGCGTGGCGGCGGATGGCTTCAAAGCTCTCCACGCTCAGGTCGTGTTCGATTTTGCAGGCGTCCTCCCGGGCGGTCTCCGGATTCACGCCCAGGGCGATGAGCAGCTCGGTCAGCAGCTTGTGCCGCTCATAGATCCGCTCGGCGATCTCCAGCCCCGGCTCCTGCAGCACGATCATGCCCGCCGGGTCCAGGGCGATATAGCCGCTCTCCCGCAGGCGCTTGGTGGCGTAGCTGACGCTGGGCTTGGTCACGCCCAGCTTCTCGGCCACGTCGATGGAGCGGATATAGCCCCGCTCTTCCTTGAGCATCAGCATTGCTTCCAGATAGTCTTCCGCAGATTTGCGAATTTCCATATGCATCACCGCTTGCATAGTATCACGTGCGGCGGAAAAAAGCAAGCCAAACCAGAAGTTAGACCTTGACAACATGAGTTATAGGTGTTAAACTACCGGCAGGTTAGGAAAGGCTAACTACTTTTTGAGGCCAAGGGTTAGAGAGAACTAACAGCTCGGCCTGTCCGGAGAGGAGGAAACAGGATGATGCCACTGATTCTGGCAGATCCCGGCGAGGAGGCCGTCATCAAGCGGGTGGGCGGCAGCCCCGAGACCAAAAAGCATCTGGAGGATCTGGGCTTCACAGCGGGCAGTGCCGTCACGGTGATGAACACCATCGGCGGCAATCTGATCGTCAAGATCAAGGAATCCCGGGTGGCCATCAGCAAGGAAATGGCCTCCAAAATCATGGTTTGAACATATTTGCAGATAAAGGAGAGGACCGTATGAAAACACTCAAAGACGCCAAGGTCGGCGAGACCGTCAAGGTCGTAAAGCTGCACGGCGAGGGCGCCGTCAAGCGCCGCATCATGGACATGGGCATCACCAAGGGCGTAGAGGTCTACGTCCGCAAGCTCGCCCCCCTGGGCGACCCCGTGGAAGTGAACGTCCGCAACTATGAGCTGTCCATCCGCAAGGCGGACGCGGACATGATCGAAGTGGAGTAAGGAGGCAGAATGATGGACAAACAACTGCGCATTGCCCTGGCGGGCAACCCCAACAGCGGCAAAACAACGCTGTTCAACAAGCTGACCGGCTCCAACCAGTTCGTCGGCAACTGGCCCGGCGTCACGGTGGAGAAAAAGGAAGGCAAGCTGATCGTGGATAAGGAGGTCGTGCTCACCGACCTGCCCGGCATCTACTCCCTCTCTCCCTACACCCTGGAGGAAGTGGTGGCCCGGAATTACCTGATCGAGGAGAAGCCGGACGCCATCCTGAATATCGTGGACGCCACCAACCTGGAGCGCAACCTCTACCTCACCACCCAGCTGACCGAGCTGGGCATCCCGGTGGTGATCGCGCTGAACATGATGGACCTGGTCCGCAAGGCCGGGGACAGCATCAACGTCAAGGAACTCAGCCGCCAGCTGGGCTGCAGGATCGTGGAGATCTCCGCCCTCAAGGGCGACGGCGTGCAGGAGGCCGCCAAGGCCGCCATTGAGGCCGCCAAGAACGGCAAGACCATCCCCCAGCACAGCTTCTCCGGCCCGGTGGAGCACGCCCTGGCCCATATCGAGGAGGTCACGGTCCACAATCTGCCCGAGGACCAGCAGCGCTGGTACGCCATCAAGGTCTTTGAGCGGGACGAGAAGGTCCTGGATCAGCTCCAGGTCCCCGCGTCCGTCCGCGAACATATCGAGCAGGATATCGCCGCCGCCGAGAAGGAGCTGGACGACGATGCCGAGAGCATCATCACCAACGAGCGCTATGTGTACATCGGCAAGATGCTCAAGGGCATCTACAAGAAAAAGGGCAAGGGAGAGCTGTCCGTCTCGGATAAGATCGACAAGATCGTCACCAACCGCATCCTGGCCCTGCCCATCTTCGTGGTCGTCATGTTCCTGGTCTACGCCCTGTCCATGGGCGCCCCCATCGGGGACGGCGGCATCTCCATCGGCACCTGGCTCACCGACTGGACCAACGACGTGCTGGGCGGCGCCTGGCTCACCGACGGCTCCCGGGCCATCCTGGAGAGCTGGAACGTGGCTCCCTGGCTGGTGGGTCTCATCTCCGACGGTATCCTGGCCGGCGTGGGCGCGGTGCTGGGCTTTGTGCCCCAGATGCTGGTCCTGTTCCTGATGCTGTGCCTGCTGGAGGACTGCGGCTACATGGCCCGTATCGCCTTCATCATGGACCGCATCTTCCGCCGCTTCGGCCTCAGCGGCAAGAGCTTCATCCCCATGCTGGTGGGCACCGGCTGCGGCATCCCCGGCGTCATGGCCTCCCGCACCATCGAGAACGAGCGTGACCGCCGCATGACGGTCATGACCACCACCTTCATCCCCTGCGGCGCGAAAATGCCCATCATCGGCCTGATCGCCGGCGCCCTCTTCGGCGGCAGCACCTGGGTCGCCACCTCCGCGTATTTCATCGGCATCGCCGCCATCGTCCTCTCCGGCATCATGTTGAAGAAGACCAAAATGTTCGCCGGCGACCCGGCTCCCTTCGTCATGGAGCTGCCCGCCTACCACCTGCCCGCCTGGGGCAACGTGCTCCGGGGCACCTGGGAGCGGGGCTGGAGCTTCATCAAGCGCGCGGGCACCGTCATCGTCGTCTCTTCCATCGTCATCTGGTTCCTCACCAGCTTCGGCTCCGTCAACGGCAAGTTCGGCATGGTGGACGATCTCTATGAGGACGACACCGTGGTCACCGACGAGTACGTGGCCGTGGTGGCCGACCGCATGGGCATCCCCGAGGACGAGGTGGAGCCCATGGACGACTCCATCCTGGCCCGGGTGGCCCAGCCCGTCTCCATCATCTTCAAGCCCCTGGGCTTCGGCGACTGGAAGCCCACCGCCGCCACGGTGACCGGCCTGGTTGCCAAGGAAGAGGTGGTCGCCAACTTCGGCATCATGTACGCCTATGACGACCAGGACGGCGAGGAAGAGCTGGAAGAAAACGGCGACCAGATCTGGGATCGGGTGGCCGAGGACTTCAACGCCTTCTCCGGCGGCCACGGCAAGCTGGCCGCGTACACCTTCATGATCTTCAACCTCCTCTGCGCTCCCTGCTTTGCGGCCATCGGCGCCATCAAGCGCGAGATGAACAGCCGCAAGTGGACCTGGTTCGCCATCGCCTATCAGTGCTGCTTTGCCTGGGTGACGGCCTTCATCGTCTGGCAGCTGGGCCGCGTCTTCGCCGGCGGCATGAACATCATCGGCCTGATCCTGGCCCTGGTGATGCTGGCGCTGATCTGCTGGCAGCTCTTCAAGCCCTACAAGGAAGCCCAGAAGCTGACCGTGCAGTAATTCGTTTGCTCAATTCTCTCCATAATGATCATCGCATGGCGAAATCAATCGAGGATTCGATTGATTTCGCTGCCAAACGACAAGTTTGGCAGCGAATGATTCAAAAATC
>ODAJ011957615.1_pt1 | contig 10057 bp, 8 predicted proteins | sample 1539241 | NCBI WGS metagenome assembly ODAJ01 (sample SAMN02144231, study PRJEB22623) | gut metagenome | biome: sheep rumen | host: Ovis aries | place: New Zealand
TTAAAAAGCACCTCCCAAGCTCATTTTACTTGATTGGTGCTTTTTGTCTACAAGCTGAGCACCTTCCAACTACAATGGGAGGTGCTTTTGCATATAAGGAAAACCCGCATCAACTATCTGGGGCGGGCTTTTTCTACAAGATGACGCAAGGGATAATTTTTCTAAACCTTAGCCGAGAAGGATTTCTTTGTTGTTGAGGATTTCAACGGCAGGAGCACACGCGAGGCAGTCGCAATACTTCGCGCCGCTAGCTTTGAGTTCGTCAGCATGTGCGGCGAAATTTTTTTGTCCTTCCGCCCCGAAGATTTCTTTAGCGCGTTCAGAGTGCGCAAACGATACCAATCCGTCAATCGGCGTGATGTCTTCCTTAATCTCGGCGATTAAGTTCTGAGCCGCGACTTTTTCTTGAGCCGTGCCCACCGCGTCGAGATACGTAGCCGAAACCGCTTTAAGTTTGGCGCAACAGCTCGGAGCCACCGCCATTGCTTTTACCTTTTCAATCAGTGTTTGCTTATCCATGATTTAACCTCCTTAAGCAGTGCGAGATTTCAAAGCCTCGTCAATCGCTATCGACAGCTGGTCAGCACAACTCGTACCGCGTGCGCCGCAGGGATTCCCGCGTAGAATGTCAGCTATCTCTTTGGCGTCCTTGCCCTCGACGAGCTTGCCGATTGCCGGAAGATTGCCGGGGCAGCCGCCCATAAACCTAACGTCGTGCAGGCGTCCTTCCTCGTCCAACGCAAAATCAATCCGCTTTGAACACACGCGCTTAGGCTCAAAAGTAAAACTCTCCATTTAAAACATCTCCTTTAAATACTTCGGCGGTACATGCTCAGTCAACCATACGCCATTCACTGAACGAAAGAACTTGTAGCCGTCCGCAAACATCTTGCCGCTTGCCACGAGAAATATTTTTGGTCTGCCATGTCGCCGCCCGACTTTTTCCGCCGTCTCCAAGTCGTTTGACAGGTGAACATACAGCCGCGACATCTTCAGCAAGCCTTGCGCTCTTATCGACGTTGCAAACCGCTCCGCCGTCCCGTGATATAAAACCTCTGGCGGCTCAAGCTCTTCAAGCTCCACATCGACCGCGATTGAATGTCCTTGATTAGCTCGTATCAATTTCTTGTCCGTGCTGAAGGAATATCGCCGCTTCTCGTCCGTCGCAACTATCTGCTCAAGCGTCGCTAGGTCTAAACCCTTCACGCGCCGAATCAATTCCGCAACGTCCGCCCAACCGTGCTCATCAAGCTCAATTCCAACGATTTGCGGCTTGTGACGGAGTATCAGGCTTAAAAATTTACTCATTGACTTCAAAGCATCACCCGCGAAAAATTCTTGCACAAACCCGCTAACTTGTCAACGACTAAGTTTTGCGCTAAAGTTATCAAAAATTTTTTCGGAGGTAAGTTCATGAAAATCGTAAACGCAAAAAAAATCGGGCGCGAGGAGGTCGAACGCCTTCTAACTAAGAAATCCTTTGATGAAGTCGAACTGTCGCCCAAAGTCCGCGCCGCCAATCAAAAAATCTTCGGCGAAGACCTTAGCGCAGTAGAAATCGTCCGGCGGATTGTTGCTGATGTTCGCAAGCTCGGCGATAAAGCCGTTATCGACTATACGCGGAAGATTGATGGCGTCGAACTCAATAGCTTTGCCGTCGACGTGGCGGACATTGATATTGATTCGGAGCTGTTAGCGTCTTTGAAGGTTGCGGCGGAAAATATTCGACGTTTCCACGCTGAACAGCTTCCGAAGTCTTGGATTACTTATCGCGGCGAAAATTCTTTGCTCGGTCAAGCGGTCATTCCTTTGGAACGCGTCGGCGTTTACGTCCCCGGCGGCACTGCGGCTTATCCTTCTAGCGTCTTGATGAATATTATCCCCGCCAAGGTCGCTGGCGTCCGCGAAATCATCATGTGCACGCCAAACGCCAATAAGACTGTCCTTGCGGCGGCTAAACTCGCGGGCGTCGACAAGATTTTCAAAATCGGCGGGGCGCAGGCGATCGCGGCTATGGCTTTCGGCACGGAGCAAATTCCCCGCGTCAATAAAATCGTCGGTCCGGGAAATATTTTCGTCACACTCGCAAAAAAGGAAGTCTACGGGCACTGCGATATTGATATGCTCGCCGGACCGAGTGAAATTTTGATTGTCGCCGATGAAAATGCTAACCCAATCTACGCCGCCGCCGATTTGCTCTCTCAAGCCGAACATGACCCGCTTGCCTGTTCAATCTTAATCACGACAAGTCCGACGCTCGCCGATAAAGTCGCCGCTCAAGTCGACGAGCAACTATCTAACCTTCCACGCAAGGAAATCGCCGCCGCCGCAATCGAACGCAACGGATTAATCGTCGTCGCTAAAGATTTGGACGAGGCGATTGACTTTGCGAACTTCTCCGCGCCCGAACACCTCGAACTTTTGGTTAGCGCACCTTTTGAACTCCTGCCGAAGATTAAAAACGCCGGCGCAATCTTTTTGGGAGCCTATTCACCCGAACCGCTCGGCGATTACCTTGCCGGACCAAATCACGTCCTGCCCACGGGCGGCACCGCCAAATTTTATTCCGTCCTCAACGTCGAAACCTTCCTAAAGCGCACAAGTCTTATTTCCTACACCCGAAATGATTTGCTCGGCGCGGCGGACAATATTATCAAGCTAGCCAATGCGGAAGGTTTAATGGCTCACGCGGAGGCAATTCGCAAAAGGAGTGAAATTTTATGAGACTACTTCACACCGCCGATTGGCACCTCGGCAAGACTTTGAACGGCAAAAATCTCATCGAAGACCAAAGATACGTCCTTCTCGATAAACTTTTTGAAGTCATTCGCGAAGAAAAACCCAACGCTATTATCATTGCTGGCGATATTTATGACAGAGCAGACCCTTCAACCGAAGCCGTCAACCTTTTCGACGAAATCATTTTCAAACTCACTGAGAAAAAAATTCCCGTGCTTTGTATTGCGGGCAATCATGACAATATTGAGCGTTTGAACTTCGGTAGCAGACTTTTCGCTAATAAAAAATTTTATATTACGACTAAAACTGCCTTTGAACCTAAAAATATTCCGCTTGAGGACGAATTCGGCGAAATTTATTTCTCTCTTATCCCTTATTTCGACCCAGCAGAGATTAAATCGAAATTCTTGCCCGAAAATGAAGAACGATTGACTTTCGACGCCGCAAACAAATTTTATCTCGACCTCGCACGCAAAAATATTCCTAGCGGCAAAAGAAGCGTCGCTATTGCTCATGTTTTCGTTGAGGGCGGCGAAGAATCTGATTCGGAAAGAAAATTTGTCGGCACAACGGGCAAAGTTCGCGCAGAAAACTTTTCAGGCTATGATTATGTCGCGCTCGGTCACCTTCACAAACCTCAAGCCATGACGACGGCGAATATTCGTTACAGCGGCTCGCCTCTCAAATATTCCGCCAAAGAAGCCAAGCACGTTAAAGGCGTCACCCGCGTTGAACTCGACGGCAAAGGCTTTGTCCGCGCAGAAAACATTTCGTTGACCCCGCTAAGGGATTTGATTGAGGTTTCAGGCACGCTTGACTATTTTTTAAGTCAACCACCCAACGACGCTTATGCTTACATCACGTTGACTGATAAAGAATTTGTTTACGATGCGGCTCAGAAATTGCGCGAGGTCTTTCCGTATATCATGGAGGCTAAAAATGAGTCGCGCCCAAAAAATTTCATTGACGAGCTTACGCGGAGATTAAGAGAAAACTCGACGCTTTACGAGCAATTCAGCGACTTTTTTAGGGAAATGACACGTAGAAATTTAAATCATGACGAGCAGGAAGCGTTAAAGGAAATTTTCGGAGGATAAAACTATGAGACCGATAAAATTAAAAATGACGGCGTTTGGAGCGTATATTAAAACTACTACTCTTGATTTTGAAAAGGATTTGCACGGCGAAAGAATTTTTTTGATTAACGGCGCGACTGGCGCGGGCAAGACGACAATTCTTGACGCGATTTCCTATGCACTTTATGGCGAAACGTCTGGAAAAGCTCGCGAGATTAAAGATATGCGCTCCAAAGGCGTCGCGGACAACGTTTCAACGGAAGTGGAATTTACTTTTGCGCTCGGCGATAAAATTTTCCGTGTCGAACGCAAGATAATTTATCACCCGAACAGAAAAGATAATAAATACGAGAAACGCGCCTTGCTTTTTTGCAACGGGAAGCCAATCGAGACTAGAGAAAGCGCAGTAACAAATAAGATTATTGAGCTTTTGGGCTTCAATGCTGACCAATTCAGGCAAGTAGTATTGTTGCCGCAGGGCGAATTTAAAAAATTTCTCTCCGCAAAAGCCGAAGACCGTCAAGCGGTTTTAAACGTCCTCTTTGACAGTGCACCGTATAAAAAAATTGAGGACGCATTAGCCGAACGGGCGAAAAAATCTGCGGCGGAAGTCACGCCTCTCCAAACTCGACGCGATACTTTACAGGAGCAATTAGGCGGAGCAGATTCCGTTCCATTGGCTGAGGCAGAAGAAAAATTTTTGACGGCAAAGAAAAAATCCGACGAGCTTAAGAAAATTTCTGATGGGGCGCAATCCGAGCTTGCTGACGGAAAAGTTTTGGCGGAGAAGTTTGTTAGCTTGCAAAATACAACTTCCGAATTAAAAACCGCGAAGATTCAGCTTGCCGAGGCTAGGGAAAAGTTTTCGGCGGCTCAATCGGAATATCAAAAGCGCAAGGCTAAAGATTCCGAGCGCAAGGAGCTTGAACAAAAAATCTACGGTCTTAAAGCAGTTAAATTGGCTAAAAAAGAATTAGCAAAGAAAAACGAAGACCTTAAGCAGGCGAAAAAAAAGCTTGATGATGAAAAGAAAAGGTTCGACAAGTGTGAAGGTAAATCAACTCGTTACGAAAAACGAATGAAGCAACTTGAAACGGAAAAAGCTAGGCTTGAGTGCGAAAAGATTCTTGGCGAAGTATTAAAACTGAAATCGGATTTGTCTGCGGCTCAAGAAAGAGTTTCGACTGCGAAGAAAAATCTTGAGACCGCGCAAATTGAATTGACTCGTTTGCAAATCGTCAACAGTGCGGCGCATTTAGCAATTCATCTGAAAGACGGCGAGCCTTGTCCCGTTTGCGGTTCGATTGACCACCCCGCAGTTATTTCGGAGGCAATTCCGACTGTTGCTGAACTTCAAGCGGCTGAAAAAAAAGTCGACCGTCTTAATAAAGAAAAATCCCGCTTAGAAAAAGTTGCCGCGAATATTGAAGGTCAACTTTCGGAGAAAAAGGAGCAACTGAAGTATAACCCTGAACTTTCTGTAGCTCAAGAAAGTTTCACAAGCCTTCAAAAAACGATTGCGGAGCTTGAAGATTGTTTGAAACACATTGAAGAGGGCAAGGATTATATTGAACAGAATAAAAAAGCTTTAGACGCCGCCGACAAGGGGCATAAAGCCGCCCAATCTGAGGTGGACAAGCTTACAGGTGAGATTAACGGCATAAAGAAAAACATTCCCGAGGAATATCTATTGAACGCCGAGCAACTCGACGCGGATTTGACTTCTAAGCAAAAAGAATTCGACCAACTGGACGCGGCGTGGAAAGAGGCAGATAAAAATTTCCGTGACGCTAGCAATGAACAATCTGCGCAGAAGGCGACAGTTGAATCAGTGCAAAAAAGTTTCGACGAGCTTCAAAGCGAACTCAAGGACAAAACTCCTCCCGATTTATCTGCTCTCGAACAAAAAGCGACCGAGGCACGCGAAAAATACGATGCGGCATTTACTGAAAAGGTCAAACTGGAAAATACACTTAAGACGCTGAAAGAACATTCCGCTGAACTTGAAGTCGTCAAAGAAAAGCTTGCCGAGGCAGAAAAAATCGCCGATATGTGGCGAAGACTTTCCGACGTGGCAAACGCGACCGGCAAAGGCGAATCCGAATTGAAATTGTCCTTCCAACGTTACTTCTTGTCGACGATGTTTAATGATGTTGTCGATGAGGCTAATAATCGGCTTAAAAAGATGAGCAACGGACGTTATCTTTTCCGAATGAAGGACGCGGGCAAAAGTAAAGCTCAAACTGCGGGCTTGAACTTGGAGATATTCGACGAGTACAGCGGAGCATTTCGACCCGTCGAAACTTTGAGCGGCGGAGAAAGCTTTTTAGCGTCGTTGTCCTTGGCATTGGGGCTGGCGTCAGTCGTAAGGAACAAAGTAGGCGGAATACAGTTAGACACAATCTTTATCGACGAGGGCTTTGGCAGTTTGGATAGTGAAACGCTTGACGATGCAATAGCAACTATTGTTGACCAGAGTGGCGGGCGATTGGTCGGGATAATCTCGCACGTCGAGGAGCTTAAAAATCAAATACCCGTTCGTCTCGAAGTCACCAAGACTAAAACGGGCTCAACAGCGGAATTCAAATACGGTTCATCTCGTGATTAAAGTTTTGGCTAATCGGACAGCCTCCACACCGTCGCGGGCATAAGCGTCGGCACCAGCGGAGTCAGCGTACTCTTGCGTTAAAGCCGCGCCTCCGACCATGACTTTAGCCGAACAACCTGCCGCGTGAAGGTCAGCGATAACTTTATCAATCTGAATCATCGTCGTGGTCATGAGGGCGCACAACCCGACAATATCGGCGTCGTGAGCTAGGGCGGCGCGGACAATCTCGGCGGAATCAACGTCCTTGCCCAAGTCGACGAGCTTAAAGCCGCTGTTGGCAATCAGTGCCCCGACGATATTTTTTCCGAGGTCGTGCACGTCGCCTTTAACCGTTGCGATAACGAAAGTTCCCTGCGTCTTAGTCTCCTGCGCGGGGAAAAATTTTTTCTGCTCGTCGAAGGCAAGCCTCATCGTCTCCGCACTAAGTAGCACTTGCGGCAAGAAAATTTTCCCTGAGCCGAAGTCCTCGCCGAGTTCGTTCATTGCGGCAGTTAAGGCGCGTTCGGTTATGTCGTTGGCGGAAAAGTTTTCGTCGACGGCTCTTTTTATCAGCGCGGGTATCTCGTCCTTGTCGCCCTCTTGAATCGCAAGCTTAATCGCGCCGAGCGTGTCGCGGATAATTTTTTCCTTAGGCTTATCGGTCGTGACTTGCGCGAGCTTGCTGAAGGCTAAACCGTTCGGGTCGTGACTTAGCAGAGCGGCGGCACTCTTCAAGACGTTTTGCATTGATTCATCGTAGGGATTCATAATCGGGGCGTCGAGACCATTAGCCAGGCACATTGCAAAGAACGTCGAGTTAATCAGCGGGCGATTTGGCAAGCCGAACGAAATATTGCTCAAGCCCATAGTCGTCGGCAAGTTCAGTTCGCGATAAAGGTTAAGCGTCTTCAAAACCTCAAGGCAAGCGTTCTTGTCGGCTGAAATCGTCATAACCAGCGCATCAAGGAGGAAGTCGCCGTCGTCGAGTCCTTGAGCCTTAGCCGCGTCGATAATCTTCTTTGCAACGTCGACGCGTTCTTCAGCCGTGGAAGGCACGCCCTTTTCAGTCAGCGGAAGAATCAGAATCGCCGCGCCGTATCGCTTGGCAAGCGGCAAAAAGTTTTTAATGCGGTCGGGTTCATAGCTCACGGAATTAATCAGCGCACGCCCCGGAAAGTTTTTCAAGCCCGCCTCCAAAGCTTCAGCGTCGCCCGTATCAATGGCAAGTGGAGCGTCGGTGATTCGGACAATCTCGCGCACGGCTTTGGACATCATCTCCGCCTGATTAATCCCGCCAACGCCCATGTTGACATCGAGGACTTGCGCCCCCGCCTTGACTTGATTGAGAGCGTCGCGCTTGACGCCGAGCAACGAACCTTCGCGAATCTCCGCCGCCAATTTTTTCCTGCCCGTCGGGTTAATGCGTTCGCCAATTAGCGTCGTCGACTTCTTGTCAATGGTGACGGTTTTTGAACGGCTCGCCAACATCAACGGACGATTGAACCTGCGCGGGGTCGGCGATAAGTTCTTAACGTTCAAAGCAAGCTCGCGGATATGTTCGGGCGTCGTACCACAGCAGCCGCCTAAGTAAGTCGCGCCCGCCTCAACGAGTTTAGCTCCCCACGCGCCGAAAGTCCTTGCGTCCATCGGGAATTTCGTTTTGCCGTCTTCAAGGTAAGGCATACCGGCATTGGGTTGCACGCTGATTGGCACGCGGCAATTATCCGCCAAAGTTTTCACAACGAGCACGAGTTGTTCAGGTCCTAGCGAACAGTTCACGCCGATAACGCTTGCGCCCATTGCCTCAAGAATCACGGCGGCTGATTGCGGGTCGGTGCCAGTCACGGTGCGCCCGTCCTCCGAGTACGACAGCTGACAGATTATCGGCAGGTTGCAAGCGTCCTTCGCCGCAAGTAGTGCCGCCCGCATCTCTTGAATATCAATGCACGTCTCGATTATCAGGAAGTCCGCGCCCGCCTCCGCTAATGCCTCCGATTGTTCGCGGAAGATTTTATAAGCCTCGTCGAAGTCCAAATCACCTAGCGGCGCGATAAATCTTCCAGTCGGTCCGATTGAGCCGGCGACCTTTGCTTGACCTTTAGCGGCGTCCTTTGCAATCTTCACGGCGGCGAAATTCAATTCGCGAACCCTATCCGCCAAATTGTAATGGGCAAGCTTCACACTCGACGCGCCAAAGGTGTTAGTCTCGATAATCGTCGCGCCCGCCTCAATGTACGCCCGATGAATCCGCTTGACTACTTCGGGTGCCTCGACGTTCATAAGTTCGGGACACGCCCCCGCCTTTAGTCCGCCCGCTTGGAGCATTGTCCCCATTGCCCCATCAAATATTTCTATCATGAGCTTTCCTCCTCGCCAATGTATTCAAAGAGAATTTACTTCAATTTCCCATAGATCTCCTTTGATTTATCGCGCTAAAAATTCCACGAAAAAATTTTTCACCCTGCTTTGACATGCTATAAAAATTAATCTAAACTTGCGGGCAGATTTCTTTAAAGGTCGTGATAAAAATGCTTCGAGCACTGGCAGTCATTTGGCTGATATGGGGCTTGAATTGGGTTATCATGAAGACGGCGAACACTTTCTTCCCGCCGATATTGTTCGTGGCGTGGCGATTTGGTTCGGGCGCATTGATTCTGTTGGCGGTTGCTTACTGGAAGAAGATTCCTCTGCCCGATAAGAAGTTTCTGCCGTGGATATTCTTGACGGGTCTGCTAATGATTGTCCTAAACAACATCGCGGCGCAGGTCGGCATGAAGACGATTAGCGCGGGCATGGCGGCGGTTCTGAACTACACGGCACCACTTTGGACGGCAATCCTTGCGCATTTCACGCTGAATGAGCGATTGACGCGGCTAAAGTGCTTCGGAATCTTTCTGGCGATTGTCGGCTTGTATGTGCTAATGGGCTTGCAGGGCGTTGACGACCTCGGCGCGGCGTTTATCATCATCGCGGGCGCAATCGTCATGGCAGTGGCGAATATCATCGTTAAGCTTAAGTTGAGCGAGTGCGATATGGTTCAGCTGACTACGTGGCAAATGGTCTGCGGCGCAATCGTCCTCGTGATTTATACGTCGCTCGTCCCGCAGGGCGAAATTCATTGGTGCTTAACTGCTGTGCTCTGTGTGATTTACAACGGCGCATTAGCCTCGGCGTTTGCGTTCTTCCTTTGGAACTACGTCTTAACGCACATAGAAGCAAGCACCGCCTCGATAGCAACGCTGGTCGCGCCGGTCGTTGGTGTCTTGGGCGGCGTCTTCATCTTAGGCGAACCGTTCACGGCTTACATCGTCGTTGGCATGGCGTTAATCTTCTCAGGCATTCTAATCGTCGTGAGGAAGCGCAGATAAAAAATTTTTTCTGTGTCCTGTCAGCTAACCAACGGGCGAAAGTTTTTCTCTATAATTCTCCCCGAAAATTTTTATTAACGACAGATTTACGGAGGGGAAATTTCATGAGCGAATTCAAATGCCCTAAGTGCGGTTCGGAGAATATCCAAAAGTGCGAAGTGATTTACTTGAGCGGCACGGTCAGCCATTCGTCAACGACAACAATGGGCAGATACGAAGCGACGACGGAAGGGCAAGCCTCTACCGATTTGGCGCAAGCCGTTGCTCCGCCCGCCGAACAGGATACC
>ODAJ012143642.1_pt1 | contig 10057 bp, 8 predicted proteins | sample 1539241 | NCBI WGS metagenome assembly ODAJ01 (sample SAMN02144231, study PRJEB22623) | gut metagenome | biome: sheep rumen | host: Ovis aries | place: New Zealand
TTTTTTGCTGAATTAAAGTTTATGTTTCTGCACCGAGAACACATGTTTCCGCACCGAGAACACATGTTTCTGCACCTGAAACATAAGTTCCCGGTGCAGAAACATAAAATAGCAAGAGATAAAAGAAAAAACACATAACGCATTAACAACAAAAACTTCAGGGGAATTGCCAAATATGAGTTCCAAACTCTGAGATACAAATTTCGGTGGGCAAAAGATATAAAGCACCTATCCGATTTACGTCTTGAGAAGTAACGCTAAGCATCAAACAGATTAAAAAATGCAGAATTAGGCAAGGATAAGAAAAAAAATTAGTACCTTTGCAGCCAAATTCGAGAGTAATGAGGATTTTGATTACAGGAGCGAGCGGATTTATCGGCTCTTTCATTGTGGAAGAAGCCCTCAGAAGGGGCTTTGAGACGTGGGCTGCCGTGCGACGGAGCAGCTCGCGCGAATACCTGCATGACGAGCGGATAAACTTCATCGAGCTGAACCTCTCCTCGAAGCAACAGCTTGTGGAGCAGTTGCAAGGAAAAGAATTCGACTACGTGGTGCATGCCGCTGGCGTTACAAAGTGCATAGACAAGCGCGACTTCCGGCGCATCAACACTGAAGGCACCAAAAACCTCGTCGACGCCCTCATAGAGACTGGAATGCCGCTCAGGCGGCTCGTCTTCGTGAGTAGCCTCAGCGTGTTCGGAGCCATCCACGAGCAACAGCCCTACGAGGAGATCCGCGAAAGCGACACCCCGCAGCCCAACACCGCCTACGGACGAAGCAAGCTGGAGGCCGAGCACTATCTCGAATCGCTCGGTTCGCGCGTACCTTATATAATATTAAGGCCTACGGGAGTGTATGGCCCGCGTGAGAAGGACTATTTCATGATGGCCAAGAGCATCAAGCAGCACAGCGACTTCGCGGTGGGATTCAAGCGTCAGGACATCACCTTCGTCTATGTCAAAGACCTGGTGGAGGCCATATTCCTCTCACTCGACAAGGGAGATAATGGGCGGAAATACTTCCTCAGCGACGGGCAGGTATACCAAAGTGCCACCTTCAGCAACCTCATCCACGAGGCTCTGGGCCGACCCTGGTGGATCCGCATCACCGCCCCGATATGGGTGCTCCGCATCATCACCTTCATAGGCGAATATGCAGGCCGACTGACAGGCAAGGTGACGGCCCTGAACAACGACAAGTACAACATCCTCCGCCAGCGCAACTGGCGCTGTGACATCCAACCCGCCATCCGCGAACTGGGCTATCACCCCAAGTGGCAACTGGACGAGGGCGTCAAGGAGACAATCCAATGGTATAAAGACAACAAATGGCTATGATCAGGAATATGTTCGAAATAGAGAAGAAACCACGCAAGGGACTCCTGGCTGTGGAATGGGTCATCCTGGGCTACCTCGTACTGACGCTGCTACTGCTGCTCTTCACCTACACCAAGTTGCAGAACCCAGAGGCCATGCTGTGGGGCCGGTTCCGCATCGTGGCAGTGATGACGGCCATGTGGATCGTCTACCGGCTGGTGCCTTGCCGCTTTACATTCTTCAGCCGCATCGGCATTCAGATGCTGCTGCTAAGCTGGTGGTATCCAGACACCTACGAGTTCAATCGCATGTTCACCAACTGCGACCCCTTCTTTGCCAACTGCGACCAGATGATGTTCGGCTTCCAGCCAGCTCTGCTCTTCTCCAAGACAGTCACCAGCCCCGTCTTCAGCGAACTGATGCACTTAGGCTATGCGTCCTACTATTGGCTTTGCATCTTCGTGAGCATCTTCTTCTTCCTTCGAAGATACGAAGACTTTGAGCGGGCCACCTTCATTATCTCCACAGCATTCTTCATCTACTACCTCATCTTCATATTCCTGCCCGTCACAGGTCCGCAGTACTACTATCTGGCAGCAGGTCTGGACAATATTGCCAATGGCATCTTCCCTGATGTGGGCAACTATTTTGCCAACCACCAGGAGGCACTGCCCATCCCAGGCTACAGCGATGGCTGGTTCTACCAGTTTGTGGCAGGTGCCCACGCCGCCGGCGAACGCCCCACAGCAGCCTTCCCCAGCAGCCACGTAGGCATCACCACCATCCTGATGATACTCGCCTGGAAATCCCGCAGCCGCTGGCTCTTCTGGGGCATGATGCCCCTCTACCTGCTAATGTGCCTCGCCACCGTCTATATCCAGGCCCACTATGTCATCGATGTGTTTGGAGGATGGCTCTCAGCTGTTGTCTTTTATGCAGTTTTGAATTTTTTAGGCGGAAAAATTTGCCAGTCTCGGAAATAATTCCTACCTTTGCACGCAAGAAAGTAAGGATAAGGACATGATAGCAACAAGGATTCCGACACGCAAAGGTCGGAATTCTTTTGTTTTTGTCTATCCAAGCAACAATCAGTAAATAGTAAATAGTAAATCAGTAAATAGTAAATATGTCTTACATGTCACAAGAAGGCTACGACAAACTGATAGCCGAACTGAAACGATTAGAGAGCATTGAGCGCCCAAAGGCTTCAGCCGCTATTGCTGAAGCCCGCGAGAAGGGCGACCTGAGTGAAAACAGCGAATATGATGCAGCCAAGGAGGCTCAGGCCCATTTGGAGAATAAGATCAGCCAGCTGAAGGTGACCATCTCGGAAGCAAAGGTGGTAGACACCAGCCGCCTGAGCACGGATGCCGTCCAGATTCTGTCGAAGGTGGAGATGACCAATCTTACCAACAAGGCCAAGATGACCTACACTATCGTCAGCGAGAGTGAAGCCAACCTGCGCGAGGGCAAGATTTCCATCAAGACCCCAATTGCCCAGGGACTGCTGAACCACAAGGTGGGCGATGAGGTGGAAGTGAAAATCCCACGCGGCACCATCAAACTGCGTATCGACAATATCACCGTTGGATAATAATAATGAGTATCTGCCTCCAAAGTAATCATAATTACTCATTACTAATTAAAACAAAAAAAAGCATGGATATATTCTCTAAGATTGCTGCTGGCGAGATACCCAGCTACAAGTGCGCCGAGAACGAGGAGTTCTACGCCTTTCTTGACATCAACCCACTGGTGAAAGGGCACACGCTCGTGATTCCCCGCCGTGAAGTAGACTACATCTTTGATATGGACGACGACGAGATAGCCCGCTACCAGGTGTTTGCCAAGAAAGTGGCAAAGGCCGTGAAGGCAGCCTTCCCCTGCAAGAAAGTGGCCCAGGTGGTGCTTGGACTTGAGGTGGCCCATGCCCATATCCACCTGATTCCGATGCAGTCGGAACAAGATGCCGACTTCCGCCGTGAGAAGCTGAAGCTCACAGAGCAAGAGTTTAAGGAAATAGCACAGAAAATACGTGATGAGTTTGTCGGCTAGACAAACTCATCACCATATTTAAGACTCACCTCATTGACATACTTGCGAATGAGGGCCGAGTCGTCGCTCTTCTTGCAGATGAGCAGCACATTGCCTTGCTCGGCGATGATATAGCCATTAAGGCCATTAAACACGCCTATCCTATCCTTTGGCAACTTGATGATATTGTTGGCACAGTCCTCCATCACCACTTCGGAATCAATCACCACATTGTCACCCTCCACCCTGCTCATCGACTCATAGATGGCATGCCAGGTGCCCAGATCGGCCCAGCCGAAGTCGCACTTCATCACATACACGTGCTTGCTATGCTCCAGGATGGCATAGTCGAGCGAGAGATTGGGATAGCGGGAATAGTTCTGCGACACATATTCCATCTCCTCCTCATAGGTATACTCCACACGATCGTAACGCAATGTACGCAGCACTTCAGGGAAAATCCCCTCGAACGACTTCAGCAGGTATTTGGCATTGGCCTGGAAGATGCCTGTGTTCCAATAGAATTCGCCGCTGTCGATAAACACCTGGGCAAACTCGCGGTCGGGCTTCTCCGTGAACGACTTGACGGAAAAGACATCCGGCTTGCAACTTGGATCACCCAACTGCACATAGCCGTAGCCAGGCTCAGGGCGGGTAGGCTTGACACCCATCACCACCAGCACGTCGTTTTCCGACACATAGCTGAAGCCTGTAGCCACGCTGCGGGCAAAGGCTGCCTCGTCGAGCACCAGCTGGTCGGAAGGCATAATGATGATACTCGCATCCGGACAACGCTTTTGGATGCGCATGGCAGCCCACGCCACACTCGGTGCCGTGTTGCGATGGATGGGTTCCACCATGATGTTCTCCACAGCCACATCGGGAAGCTGCTCCTTCGCCATCTCGAAAAACTGCTGACAGGTGCAGACGAAGACGTTTTCCTTCGGCAACAGCTTAATAATCCTGTCGTAGGCTGCCTGCAACTGAGTCCTGCCCGTACCAAAGAAATCCAGAAACTGCTTGGGACACGCCTCCCTGCTGCTTGGCCACAATCGGCTACCGCGACCTCCTGCGAGAATCACGCCATAGTTCTTGCTATTTTCCATTCACCTTATAATTGTTATTTATAGTTCTAAATTTAGGTGCGAAGATACACATTATTATTGATATAAACAAGTATTTTTCATTTTTTTATCAGAAATCTTTGCCATTTCAGATTTTTATATTACCTTTGCACCGTTTTTAAACCAATGGCGTCCAAAAAGCCCAGATGGCGGAATCGGTAGACGCGCTGGTCTCAAACACCAGTGGGGCAACCCGTGCCGGTTCGACCCCGGCTCTGGGTACGCGCAGACGGGGTGAGTAGTTGCTACTCGCCCCGTGATTTTTAGATTATGATTTGCCCAGACGGGTCGGTTAAGCGGAAAAAGATCTTGAAAATTCGAATTATAGAGATGAAAAAACGTTTTCTATTATTTGCGCTGTTACTGCTGGTTGCAGCAACGGCGAGTGCGCAAGGAATGTCTGACGAGCAGGTGATGAGCTTCATCGCTTCGGAGGCAAAGGCTGGCACAAGCCAAAGTCAGATTTTTACAAAGCTGATTCAGCGAGGTGTGAAAATCGACCAGATTCGCCGCCTCAGAAATCAGTACGACAAGCAAATCAGGGAGAAAGGGCTGTCGGAAGCAGCCGATGGTGCCGTTTCAGCTGCAGCCAATCGCATGCGCAGCAATAATGACGGCACAACCACTCAGGAGGTGAGCACGGCACAAGTCGGTACAACAAGCTCGATTGGAGCCAATGCCAGTGAAGACATCAGTGCAAAGGAAAGGGACATCCAGGCCACCAGCGAAGTTTCGGAAAGTACTGGAAAGAAAGTGTTTGGACGAGATATCTTCAATAACAACAGCCTGACCTTTGAACCCAACATGAACATCGCCACGCCGCAGAACTATGTATTAGGCCCAGGCGACAATGTTGTGATTGACATCTATGGGGCTTCACAGAAGACATTTGAGCTGACAGTGAGTCCGGAGGGTACGGTAACCGTTCCCGGCTATGGACCTGTAGCCTTGAGCGGGCTGACGGTGGCTGCTGCACAAAACAAGATAAGGAACAGCCTTGGAAGCCGATATGAGAGTTCGAAATTGATGCTGACGGTGGGTCAGACCCGCACCATCATGGTCAACGTCATGGGTGAGGTAAAAGCGCCTGGCACCTATACACTTTCAGCATTTGCTACAGTTTTCCACGCCCTCTATCGTGCTGGAGGCATCAATGATCTCGGTACGCTGAGAAGCATCAAAGTGTTTCGCCAGGGGAGGCTGATATCCACAGTCGACATCTACCAGTATATCCTCAACGGTAGACTGGCAGGCAATGTCATGCTGCAGGACAACGATGTCATCCAAGTGGGTCCATACGACTGCCTGGTTGGTGTCACGGGCAATGTGAAGCGTCCAATGTTCTACGAGATGCGCAAGGACGAGAGCGTTGCCACGCTGCTGAAGTATGCAGGTGGCTTTACAGGCGATGCCTACACGAAGAGCGTCCGCCTGACCCGCCAGACCGGAGAGCGCTATGCCATTTTCAATGTCAACGAATTCGACATGTCGTCCTTTAAGGTGGAGGATGGCGACGCCATCACCGTCGACGGCATGATCAACCGCTATGAGAACATGGTGGAAATCAAGGGTGCCGTGTTCCGTCCGGCCCAATATCAGTTGGGTAAAGACATCACCACCGTGAAGGCACTCATCGAGGCTGCCGAGGGTGTGACGGAGGATGCTTTCACTGCCCATGCCGTGCTCCACAGACTGAAGGCCGACCGCTCGCTGGAAGTGCTGCCCATCGACGTGAAGGGCATCCTGGAGGGGACTGTGGCCGATGTGCCTCTGCAGAATGAGGACGTGCTCTTCATCCCCACTCAGGAAGACCTGCGACAGGAGCGCACCCTGACGGTGACCGGCGAAGTGATGTCACCAGGTGTCTACGAGTATGCCGACAATGTCACCATAGAAGACCTCATCATTATGGCAGGCGGACTGACCGACCAGGCCTCGATGGCCCGGGTGGACGTGTCGAGACGCATCCGCGACCCGAAGGCTACAACCAAGACGCGTGAGATATCCAAGACCTTCACCTTCGACCTGAAGGACGGACTGGTGATAGACGGCAAGAAAGGGTTCACCCTGGAGCCATACGACGTGGTACATGTCCGCCGGAGTCCAGCCTTCCATACGGCACGCAACATCACCGTGACGGGTGAGGTGAATTATGAGGGCGACTTCACGCTGAAAGACAAGAACCAGCGCCTGAGCGATGCCATCGAGATGGCAGGAGGCACTACGGCAGAAGCCTATCTGAGAGGGGCGCGCCTCATCCGCAAGCTCAACGATGAGGAGCGCATACGCCGCCAGGCCACTCTCAATGCCCTGGGCACCATGCTGACCGCAGAAGGCGACTCAGTGGCCTACAACCGAATGAAACTGGATGACACCTATATCGTAGGTATCGACCTGGCCGCAGCCCTGAAGAATCCCGGCTCAGATGCCGACATCGTGCTCCGCGAGGGTGACAACATCAATATCCCGGAGTATAACGGGACGGTCAAGGTGTCAGGCGACGTGATGTTCCCCAACACCGTGTTCTATGAGCAAGGCCAAAAATACAAGCACTATGTGGAGATGGCCGGCGGCTTTGGTCATCGCGCCAAAAAGTCGAAGACCTTCATCGTCTACCAGAACGGAACGATTGGACTGGTGAAGAAGGGTGCAAAGCCAGAACCCGGCTGTGAGATAGTGGTGCCGAGCAAGAAGAAGCGACAGCCCTTCGACTTTAGCAAAATTGCGGGCATAGCCTCTGGCTTGACCAGCATAGCAGCCCTGGTGCTTGCCATCTCAAGGCTTTGAAGATAGGAAATACTCATTATTAATTTAAACGAAAATGAGCGAAGAAAGAAAATATATAGAGCAGCAGATGCAGGAGGAAGAGGAAAGCTCGATAGACTTCGGCAAGCTCTTCCAGGACGTGCTGAAACACAAGCGGCTATATTACAAGGTGATACCCATCACATTCCTACTGGCTTGCATCTACACACTGGGACTCCCCAACTACTACACCTGCGAGGTGAAGCTAAGCCCGGAAATGAGCAGTGGTAAAAGTGTCGGCGGACTGGCAGCCCTTGCCAGCAGCTTCGGTGTGAACATCGGTTCGTCGGGCGTAGGCACTGAGGCCCTGTTCCCCACCCTCTACCCCGACCTAATGAATAGCGTGGACTTCAAGACGAGCCTCTTCCAAGTGCCCGTCACCATCGAGGGAAACAAGGAGAAAGGCGAACCCGACAGGACGATGAGCTACTACGACTACCTGGAGAACGAGCAGAAGTCGCCTTGGTGGTCATCTGTCATTGGTTTCCCCTTCAAGGCTATCGGATGGGTGAAGACGCTCATCGTGGGCGAAGACACGACAAAAGTGACTAAGCTGAATCCCTTTCGCCTGACGAAAGACCAAAGCGATATCGTTCAGACCATCGACAAGAAGGTGGTATGCGATGTGGACAAGAAGACGATGATGATTACCATCAACGTGACTGATCAGAATGCCCTCATCTGCGCCATGATGGCCGACACGGTGAAGTCGCGCCTACAGAAGTTCATCACTGACTACCGCACCAGCAAGGCCCGCGTTGACCTGGAATACAACCAGAAACTCTATGACGAGACCAAGGCACGCTACGACAAGGCACGCCGCCTCTACGCCGAGTTTACGGATGCCAACCAGGACATCATCCTGCAGACGGTACGCCAGAAACAGGTGGAACTGGAGAACGAGATGCAGCTACAATATAACGCCTACACGCAGGTGGCTGCCCAGCTGATGGCTGCCGAAGCCAAGGTACAGCAAGAGACACCCGCCTTCACCACCCTACAGAGCGCCACAGTGCCGGTGAAGAAGGCCGGTCCGGGCCGCGCCAAGATGGTATTGGTGTTCCTTTTCCTTGCGTTCTTAGGTACTACGGCCTGGATCTTCTACAAGGAAGATGACCTCAAACCGCTGCTCGGATTAAGTTAAACAGAGTTCGATTGGAGTGAAAATCCCCGTCTCATATCATGTGAGACGGGGATTTTCAAGTTCGGAATACTAGGCGGCGTTTGACAAGCAAACGCCCTAAACAGACAGAAGGAGGTTAATGAGGTAATCAACATTTCTCATTCCTCATTTCTCATTTCTTCTGACTGGCGATTCCTCGCCGAAAAGGAACTGCGGCTGATAGCCACCGCCATCAATGACAATCTTCTCAAAGACGATGGCAGGATCGTCAGGGCGAATGGTCAGCTGATGCGAGGAGCGCGACTTGTCATAGGGCAAGGTAATAACCGACTCCACCACTCTGCGCGCAACCGTTGGATAGAAGATGGAATAGATGTTGTCCTTATCCTCATTAAGACGACTGTTGAAGTTGATGCGCTGCGGCTCGCCTCCATCAAGCGAAACGGTATAGGTGAGTCCCCCCTTGTTAAGATAGTCGAGTGTGGACTTCACAATGACATGCACCTTCACGCTGTCGGACGCAAGACCGCTCCAGCAGTAAGAGAGTGAGCCTCCCTCCACAGGCTTGGTATAGGGCATTAAGGCAACGGCACTGCGGGTGCGCCCCATGTCAGGGATGACCGTCCACTCCGTCCCCTCGGCACCGATAGCCTCATGGTAGTGCTCTGCCTCCATAGCCACATAGCCATTGCGGGCCTCAAATACGTAGCCGCCTTTGCCACAGGCGACTGTCTTCACTTCCGGCATCTTGTCGGCAGGAAAATCATCGTTCCAGATGGTATAGCCGATGTGCTTCTGCGTCATCATGCCGTTCCACTTGCCACCGGCGATGTCGTGGTTATAGGCAGCACAGAGCAGGGAGTCGCGATGGAAGGCTTCCTCTACACGCTTTGCCCACAGGTTGGCATCGGGATTATTCTCACTGGCCAGCTTCAGGTTCATGGCATGTGCGTAATACATCTGATACATATTCGACATTGCCTGAACGGGGAAGAGGATAAGCTGCTGATAGGCATCGCGATACTCAGGGCCGAGCTTAAGATACTGGCGCAGCGCCTCTGCCTCAAGGCGCATATAGTCATCGGCTACCTGCCGCCATTCGCCTGTCTCCACGTTATAGGTGCTGGCGTCAAGCATCTCTGCCGTCGACCGTCCGGCATACTTACAACAGAGATTGAGGATACGGGCGGCCTCGGCGGCCTGCTCAGTACCGAAAGCCTGAAGGCAGAAGGCATTCAGATGGTCGTCGATGGTATCGGCACCCACAGAACGGGGATTCCACGCCATGTCCATGAAGAGGGTGATGGGATATTCCATCGGCTTGAGGTCGCCCACGTTGAGGATCCACATACGGTCGAGTCCGTTGTCGGCAGCAAGGGTGAGTTGTTCCCACATGTTCTGCGCCGGAGTGACATTGAGCCACTTCGTGTTTCGTGGAGCGCCTACATAGTCCACATGGTAATAGAGTCCCCAGCCTCCCGGATGCTGCCGTTCCTTGGCATTGGGCACACGGCGCAGATTGCCCCAGTTGTCATCGCAGAGCAGGATAAGCACGTCATCGGGCACACGCATGCCCTTGTCGTAGTAGTCGAGCACTTCCTTATAGAGTGCCCATACCTGTGGTGTCGTGCTGGCAGGCTTCCCTGTCACTTGCT
>ODAJ012185139.1_pt1 | contig 10055 bp, 9 predicted proteins | sample 1539241 | NCBI WGS metagenome assembly ODAJ01 (sample SAMN02144231, study PRJEB22623) | gut metagenome | biome: sheep rumen | host: Ovis aries | place: New Zealand
CTGAACCAGAACCAGAAGGTGAACCGGCGCGCCCTGCCCGCCCCGCAGATCCAGGTCGAGGAGCGCGAGTACGTGGCTCCGGAAGGCGAGGTGGAGAAACTCTTCTGCGACATCTTTGCCGGCATCCTGTCCCTGGACAAGGTGGGTGCCACGGACAATTTCTTCGAACTGGGCGGCACGTCCCTCATGGTGACCAAGGTCATCATCGAAGCCGACAAGGCCGGCAAGCATGTGGCCTACGGCGAGGTCTTCGACCATCCTACGCCGCGCCTGCTGGCTCAGTTCGTGAGCGGGGCGGCCCCGTCGGCGGATACGGACACCGTCGTGGAGAGTTTCGACTACAGCGGCATCGACGCCATCCTGCAGCGGAACAACGTGAAGACCTTCCTGGAAGGCGAAAGGCAGACGCTGGGCAACGTCCTCCTGACCGGAGCCACGGGCTATCTCGGCATCCACCTGCTGCGCGAACTCATCGACTCCGACGCGACGACGATTACCTGCCTGGTGCGCTCCAAGAGCCAGGAAGCGGCCGAGCACCGGCTCAAGAACCTGCTCTTCTACTATTTCGAAACGTCGTTCGCAGACCTGTTTGGCAAGCGTCTTTTCGTCGTCTGCGGCGATGTCACGGCCGATTTCGGCAAGTCCATGCCGGAAGGGTATCCGGCCATCGACACGGTGTTCAATTCGGCGGCCAACGTGAAGCACTTCTCCAAGGGAACCGACATCGAGGACGTGAATGTCGGCGGGGCGCGGCGCTGCATGGAATTCTGCCTGCGCACCGGAGCCCGGCTCGTCCATATCTCCACCACCTCCGTGGGCGAAATCTGGATCGACCGCGGAGACGGCCGTCCGGTTCCTGAGCTGGACGAACGGAAACTCTGGTTCGGCCAGTTCCTGGACAACCGCTACATCCATTCGAAGTTCCTGGCCGAGCGCCTGATCCTGGAGGCCGTCGCCCACCATGGGCTGAATGCCAAGGTGATGCGCGTGGGCAACCTCTCCCCGCGCAGTTCCGATGGTGAGTTCCAGGCCAACTTCAACTCCAACAGTTACATGGGCCGTCTCAAGGTGTTCCACACCCTGGGCTGCTGCCCTGTCGACAGTTATGACGAGCCTACGGAAATGTCTCCGATCGACGAGACGGCGAAGGCGGTGGTCCTCCTTGCGTCCACGCCGAAGGATTGCACGGTGTTCCAGCCGTTCAACAACCACACGGAACTTTTGGGCGACATCCTGACGGTGATGGAGAAGGAAGGCGGGTCCATGCGCTTCGTGGAACTCGACGAGTTCCAGCAGGCCGTCGCCGTGGCCGGACAGGATCCGGAGAAGGCGAAACTGCTGGCCGCCATGCTGGCCTACCAGGATGTGGCGCACGGGCAGCGGGCCCTGACGATCGAGAGGGACAACCGGTACACCTGCAACGTGCTGCACCGGCTCGGCTTCAACTGGAGCGACACCTCCAGCGAGTATATCTCCCAGATGATCCGCCAGATCGCCGCTTTCGGGTTCTTCGAGTAACCTCCATCCTTTGCGTTGTCAAAAACAAATCATAACTTTGCCGCCCGTACTCGATCCATGGAGCCAGCCCAAAAGAGAAGGATTTCCCGCCTGGGAATCGTCGTGGTCGCCGCCATTCTGGTGGAGATCATCTCCATTGCGCAGTACGAACGGGTCAAAGCGGCGATGGAGGAGGAGATGGGCGTCCGTGCCCGGGTGGTCCTGGGTGCGATGGGTGCCGAAGTGGGGCACATGATGGAACTCACGGAAGCGACGATGCGGGAAAACATGTGGAAAGTGCAGCAGGATCTCGAGCATCCCGATTCGGCTTTTACTTCCCTGCTCTATCTGGTGGATGACAATCCCCATGTCATAGGCGGTTTCCTGACCTTCGTTCCGGATTATTACCCTTCCAAAGGCCGTCTGTTCGAGCCTTACGCCAAGAAAAGCGATGGCGTCATCACGCTGTCGCAATTCGCCGGAGAGGACCATGACTATACCCAGAACGAGTTTTTCAAGCGGGCTCTGGAGACCAGACGGCCGTTCTGGTCGGAGTCCTATGTCGATGCCGCAGACTCATCGGAGACCCTGATTACGTATGCGGCTCCGGTCCTGGACAAAAAGGGGAGGATCGCTGCCATTTGCGGCCTGGATATGGACGTTTCCTGGCTGGGAGACACCTTGAATGCCAGGCAGCCCTTCCCTTCCTCCTTTGGCCTCCTGCTGACCGAAGACGGCGCGCTGGTCGCCGGTCCACCGAAAAACCGGACCTCCGAGGCCGATCTGGACGCCGCCCTTGACGTGATCCGTCATGGGCAGGGCGAGGACGATGGAAAGGAGATCTCCTACCGCAGTTACCAGATGATTCGGGAGCCTCATTGGCAGGTCGTGCAGGTGTACCGTACGCAAGAAGTTTTCGCTCGTATCTGGAAGATGCGGCGGCAACAGGTCCTGTTGGTACTCCTCGGGCTTGCGATCCTCGCTTTCATGATCGAGCGTTTCGCCCGCAGCGAAGCCAAACTCCGGGATGCATCCGCAGAACAGGCCCGTATGAGCGGCGAACTTACGGTCGCCCGGCGTATTCAGCGGGAAATGCTTCCCAAGACGTTCCCTCCCTTCCTGTACGCGACCCTGGAGCCGGCCCGGGAGGTGGGCGGAGACGTCTACGACTTCTATATCCGCGACGGAAAACTGTTTTTCTGCATCGGCGACGTCGCAGGAAAAGGGGCGGCTTCGGCGATGCTGATGTCGGTGGCCCATTCCCTTTTCCGGTTGGTATCACGGACAGAAGAGAATCCAACGCTGATCCTCTCGAAACTCAATGGCGAACTTTGCCGGGGGAACGACAGCAATATGTTCGTTACCTTCTTCGTCGGCTGCCTGGACCTGTTTTCCGGCGACCTGGAGTATGCTTCGGCCGGTCATGAAAAACCCTTTCTCCTTGCGGACGGGGTTTCCATGCTGCCGGCCAAGCCCAATCTTCCGCTCGGCGTCTTCCCGGATACACATTTCGAAGGCCAAAGTGAAACCCTTTCTCCGGGGACGATGCTCTTATTGTACACGGACGGCCTGACGGAATCCAAAAATGCGGACCGGAAACAATTTGGCCGGGAACGTGTAGAATCGGTGTTGAACGACTTTATTCGGTCGAAGAATCAGTCTCCCGAGCATCTGGTATCCACTTTGAGCAAGGCAGCGCATGAGTTTGCCGGGAAGGCCCCGCAGAGCGACGATTTGACGATGCTTGTCATCCGCTTCGCGCCGGAAGAAATCCTGCGTGAAGAGATAACTTTGGTCAATCAAATCGGCGAAGTGGGCCGGCTCAACGACTTTGTCAAGGATTATTGCGGGAAATTGGATCTGGACAGGAAAACGTCCGCAGGCCTGAGGCTCGCCTTGGAGGAAACGGTGGTCAATGTCATCAGTTATGCTTACCCGGCCGGATATCGGGGCGAGGTCTCGGTCCTGGCGGAGTGCGACCGCAAGAACTTGCGTTTTACGGTCACGGATTCCGGCACACCTTTTGATCCGACGACCGTCCTGGAAGCCGATACGACCCTGGAGGCCGAAGACCGGCCGATCGGCGGACTTGGCGTACTGCTGACCCGGAAAATGATGGATTCCATCGCCTATACCCGCCGCAATGGACAGAATGTTTTATTTTTAACCAAATACTTATGATGACGACATCTATTCAGGAACAGGACGGCAAACTTGTCGCAACCCTTTCCGGAGAATTGGACACGGCTGCCGCCCGGGAAACCGAAGTGGCTCTTCAGCCCCTTCTTGACAGCAAGGGGAAGCCTGTCGTAATTGATTGTACATCGTTGGAATACATCTCCTCGAGCGGCCTTCGTATCCTGCTTGGGATTCTCAAGCAAAGTAAGGCGAGCGGCTCGAGTGTCGTGCTCAAGAATGTCAATGAGGTGATTCGCGAAGTCCTGGAACTGACGGGCTTTGTGTCCCTGTTCGATTTCGAATAAACATGGTTTCCTATTTTACCGAGGATATTGCTTTCAATTTCAAGGAGAAGCGTCTGACCTCCCGTTGGCTCAAATTTGTGGCCGAGAGCGAATCGAAACGTCTCGGAGATATTGCTGTAATATTTTGCTCCGATAATTATATTCTGGATGTCAATATAAAATATCTCCAACACGATTATTTCACAGATATCATCACCTTTGATTACTGTGAGAAAAACGTGCTTTCCGGCGATCTGTTCATCTCCATCGATTCTGTTCGTGAGAACGCTGCCTTCTACGGTTCCGAATTCGCGGACGAACTGAACCGGGTCATTGTCCATGGCGTCCTGCACCTCATCGGGTACGACGACCATACCGAGGAAGATATCGCCCAGATGCGGGCCAAGGAGAATTATTACCTTTCTCAGCGTGGCCTCGTTTGACATCATTGTGATTGGCGGCGGCCATGCCGGCTGTGAAGCGGCCATGGCTGCTGCGACGCTGGGCTCGTCGGTCCTTCTCATTTCGCCCGATCTGAACGGTTTTGCCAAGATGTCCTGCAATCCGGCCGTCGGCGGGATCGCCAAGGGACAGATTGTCCGGGAGATCGATGCACTCGGCGGATGGACCGGCGTCGTGACGGATGCGGCCACTCTCCAGTTCCGGATGCTCAATCGCTCCAAAGGACCGGCGATGTGGAGCCCCCGGGCTCAGTGTGATAAACTCGCGTTTTCGCTGAAGTGGCGCGAGGTTCTTCTAAGTAATTCTAAATTAACAGTTTACGCAGATTTCGTCGAAAATTTTCTCTTTGAGAATGACGTTTTGACGGGCGTCCGTACGGTAACGGGGGCAGAATTTCATTCTCGCGCCGTTATTTTGACCGCCGGCACGTTCCTGAACGGCCGGATGTTCATCGGCCCCCATTCCTTCGAAGGCGGCCGCATCGGTGAACTGTCCGCATACCATGTGTCGGACCAGCTCGCTGCCTTGGGTCTTCCGACCGCGCGGATGAAGACCGGCACGCCGCCGCGGATCGATGTCCGCTCCATCGACCTTTCCGCGTTGCCCCCTCAGGTTGGTGACGAGTCCCCTGCCCGGTTCTCTTTCCTGGACCGCCCTTCCGCGATTCAGCACGCTGTCATTCCGAGCGCAGCGAAGGAATCTCTTCCCCTTCCTCAGATGGACTGTTACATTCTCCATACGAATGAGAAAGTCCACGAAATCCTCCGATCCGGCTTCGACCGGTCTCCCCTCTTCACGGGCTTGATCCACGGTCGCGGCCCGCGCTACTGCCCGTCCATTGAGGACAAGCTCCGCACCTTTGCGGACAAGGATTCCCATCAGCTTTTTCTGGAACCGGAAGGCCGGAACAGTCCGGAATACTATCTCCAGGGATTCTCTTCCTCGCTTCCGCTGGATGTCCAACTGGAGGCCTTGCACGCTATTCCCGGGCTCGAGAAGGCGGTCGTTTTCAAGCCTGCTTATGCGGTCGAGTATGACTACTTCGATCCGCAGTACCTGCATTTTTCCCTGGAATCCCGCGTTGTCCCGAACCTCTTCCTGGCGGGTCAGGTCAATGGAACCACGGGCTATGAAGAGGCGGCCGCTCAAGGCATCATGGCCGGCATCAATGCCCATTGTAAGCTTACCGACGAAGAACCATTCATCCTTCGTCGCGACCAGGCTTATATCGGCGTCCTGATTGATGACCTGATCAACAAAGGTGTGGATGAGCCTTACCGCATGTTCACCTCCCGGGCTGAGTACAGGATCCTTCTCCGGCAGGACAATGCCGATTTGCGTTTGACGGAGCTCTCCCATTCTATCGGCCTAGCTTCCGAGGAACGGTATGCTGCTGTATGCCGCAAGAAAGAGCAGATCGAAGAGCTTACTGGCATTTGTGAGGTCAAGAAAGTCCGTGCTGATTCGGTCAACGAATTCCTTACTTCTGTTGGCTCTACTCCCCTGACGGATTCTAAGAAGTTAGCTGAACTGGTTTCCCGTCCGGAGCTTTCTCTTGCTGACCTTCTGAAAATTGTTCCATGTGGAACATTTTCTCCGGAGGTCATTGAGGCCGTCGAGATTGATTTCAAGTATGCTGGCTATATCGAGCGCGAGAAACAGCAGGCGGAAAAGAACAATCGTCTGGAGTATATCAAGATTCCGGCGGACTTCGATTTCAATGCTGTCCAGTCCCTTTCCATTGAATGTCGCCAGAAACTGATGCGCTACCGCCCCGCCACCATCGCCCAGGCCTCCCGCATCTCCGGTGTCTCCCCCGCCGACATCGCCGTCCTCCTCGTCTATTTCGGTCGATAGTAAGAGATAGCAAGTGATTACTCGTTCCGTTCTTTGTTCCACGTAGAACAATGGTCAGGAAGGACATGGGGTGCCCGGGGGACTTCGTTCCGCTTCGCTCCACTCCGGCCCCTCCCTTTTGAGGGGACTCTGCCCCTAATGCCCCCGCGGCTCCCAGACTATAAGTCCTCGGGACAAGCCCTCGGACCCGTCTTCCGCCGGGCGCTCTGATGAGCGCCTAAATATGTTTGCGTCCCTGGAAACGTAGCCCCCAGACGGGAAAGGGATAGACCTCGGCCGATTTTTTCATGAGGACGAGGTCTATCCCTTTCCCGTCTGGGGGCGAAAGCATGCGAGTGGGTTATGAGAATATGCTGTTCAGAGACGTTTGAGGGCGGATTTGATGATGTCTTCGACGCGGGCTTGCGGGTTTTCCTTGAGGATGGCCGGCATGACTTTGTTGATGTTGGCCTTGGAGAAGCCCAGCATGACGAGGGCGGTTGTGGCCTCGTCGACGACCGCGTTGGAATCGACCTTCAGGAGGACACCAGTGTCGGAGCCGGCACCTTTGACGATCTTGTCCTTGAGTTCCAGGACCAGGCGCTGGGCACTTTTGAGCCCGATGCCCTTGACGCTTTTGATCTTGTTGACGTCCTCCGCCAGGATGGCGTTCCGGATCTCGTCCGAGGTAAGCGAGGAAAGCATCATGCGGGCGGAATTGACCCCGATGCCAGAAACACCGATGAGGAGCCGGAACAGTTCCCGTTCGTCTTTGGTGGCAAAGCCGTAGAAGAGTTCTTCGTCCTCGCGGATATAGTGGTGGATATAGGCTACGGTCTGCGTCTGCAACTGCATGGCCTCGTAGGTTTGGAGGGAGATGAGGATGCTGTAGCCGATGCCGCCGCATTCGAGGATGAGTTCCGTGGGGGTCAGTTCGATGATTTGTCCTTTGATGTAATCAATCATAGATCTTCACTTCGTTCAGAATGACAATTTGTACAAAAATATGTAAATTTGCAGACTTATCAAAGAAGTATGGACGTACGCGAAATCAGGAGTCAGTTCCCCGCCCTGGAGGCGAAGGTGTATGGGAAGCCGCTTGTCTATCTGGACAACGCGGCGACGTCCCAGCGTCCGTTCGCTGTCCTGGAAAAGCAGAGGGCGCTTGCATCCGCCTCCAACGCCAATATCCATCGGGCCGTCCATAAGCTCGCCGTCGATGCGACCGAGGAGTACGAGAAGACGCGGGACGCCGTCAAGGAGTTCCTGAACGCCGACAGCCGGGAGGAGATCGTCTTCACCTCTGGAACCACGATGTCCATCAACTTGGTCGCGTCCTGTTTCGGGGAGGCGTTCGTCCACGAAGGAGACGAGATCATCGTTTCGGTCGCGGAGCATCATTCGAACATCGTTCCCTGGCAGATGCTCTGCCAGCGGAAAAAGGCCGTCCTGAAAGTCCTTGAGATTGACGAATTCGGCGGGCTGATGGTCGGGAGTCTCGAAAAATTGATTTCTCAGCGCACTAAATTAGTGGCTATTACGCACATTTCCAATGTGTTAGGCCTTGTTAACCCCGTTTCGGAAATCGTTGCAACGGCGCATAAATACGGCATTCCTGTGCTGGTGGACGGCGCACAGGGGAGCGTGCATGAGAAAGTGGACGTCCAGTCGATGGACTGCGACTTCTATGTCTTTTCCGGACATAAGGTTTATGGCCCCACCGGGACCGGCGTCCTCTACGGGAAGAAGAAATGGCTGGAAGCGATGCCTCCCTATATGGGCGGCGGGGAGATGATCGAGACGGTCCGGTTCTCCGGGACGACGTATGCTCCGGTTCCCGGCAAATTCGAGGCCGGCACGCAGAACTTTAATGCTGTACCTGCACTGCAGGAGGCCCTCCGCCTGGCGGAATCTTACAAAGAAGACGCAGAAGTCATTGACAATCAAAAGAATATTACGGATTATCTGCTGGATGTCCTTACAAATGACCCGCGGATCCGTCTCTTTGGTGTTCCACGGGGAACGTTGGCTAAGATCCCGCTGTTCTCCTTCGCCGTGGAAGGGGCGCACCATGAGGACCTGGCGCTCATCCTGGACAAGATGGGCATTGCCGTCCGGTCCGGCCAGATGTGCGCCGAGCCGCTGATGGACCGTTTCGGTGTCACCGGCATGCTGCGGGCGTCCTTCGCTCCCTACAATACGATGGAGGAAGCGGAATACTTTGTGAAATGTCTGAATAAAGCAATATCCATGTTGGTATGAGTCTGGAAGAGAAAAAGCAGGAAGTCATCGAGGACTTCTCGATGTACGAAGAGTGGCTGGACAAATACGAATACCTGATCGAGTTGGGAAAGGCCTTGGAGCCGTATCCGGAAGGGGAGAAAACCGAGGAAAAACTCATCAAGGGCTGCCAGTCTCGCGTGTGGCTGGACTGGGAGAATAAGGACGGAAAACTCTATTTCCGGGCCGACAGCGACGCCATCATCACCAAGGGAATCATTTCGCTGCTGATCAGCGTCTATTCCGGCCGCACGCCGGAAGAGATTGCCGGTGACGATTTCTCCTTTGTCGAGCAGATCGGCCTTCGCGAGAACCTGTCTCCGACCCGCGCCAACGGTCTCGTGTCCATGATCGCCACCATCCGCCGTGCGGCGGAAGAACAGATCTGATTGTCCTTCGGAGTATGGAAGAAAACAAGAATAACGAAGTGCTCACCGCCGAGGACGTGGCCGCCCTCCAGCCCCTCTATGCCGATGTCATCCTGGCCCTCAAGCAGGTCTATGACCCCGAGATTCCGGTGAACATCTACGACCTGGGACTCATCTACGAGCTCAACATCGACAAGGCCCGGAATGTGTCCATCGTGATGACCTTCACGGCCCCGAACTGCCCGATGGCGGATGACGTCCTGCATGAGGTGGAAGAGAGCGTGAAACAGGTACCCGGCGTGACGGGATGCACCATCGAGCTCACCTTCGATCCGGTCTGGGACCGCAGCATGCTGTCCGAGGAGGCCCGTGTGGACCTGGGGCTTGACTACGAAGAAGACGAATACGGGAAATTGAGTTAGATGGCGTTCGTGAGCGTATATCTGGGTCTGGGATCCAACCAGGGGAACCGCCTGCAGAACCTGATGCGGGCGCTGGACCTGCTGGACAAGGGGCTGGGCTGCCACTATACGGCACTTTCGCGCATCATCGAAACAAAAGCGTGGGGGTTTAAAGGAGATAAGTTCTTGAATGCCTGTGTGTTATACCGAGTATTCAAGAAGGGGACTCCCGAGGAACACGGACACGAAATCCTGGCGATTTGCAAGGACATCGAGCGCCGGCTCGGGCGGAATGACGCCCCCGAATTCGATGCCGACGGCCGCCGCGTGTACCACAACCGCGCCATCGACATCGACATCTTGTTTTACGGCAGCGAACGTATTGATACGGAGGACCTCCAGGTCCCCCATCCGCTCATCGCGGAGCGCGATTTCGTGAAGATTCCCCTCGCGGAAATCGCAAAACCCTCCCTTCGGGAGGCGTTTCCCGAATATTTTGTGTAATTTTGTCGGCTCTGTCATTTCGAGCCAGTCGAGAAATCTAAAATACATTGAATATGACACAGGATGAACTTTTCAAGGTGCTGGTAGCCCACTGCAAGGAGTACGGCTTCATTTTCCCCTCCAGCGAGATCTATGACGGCCTCGCCGCCGTGTACGATTACGGCCAGATGGGTGTCCAGCTCAAGAACAACATCAAGAATTACTGGTGGGAGGCGATGACCCGCCTGAACGAGAACATCGTGGGC
>ODAJ012150785.1_pt1 | contig 10050 bp, 8 predicted proteins | sample 1539241 | NCBI WGS metagenome assembly ODAJ01 (sample SAMN02144231, study PRJEB22623) | gut metagenome | biome: sheep rumen | host: Ovis aries | place: New Zealand
ACCATCGAGCTATAGTTTCACTGAGGAGCCTGAGGTGATCTCTATGACGATAAATACGCGTAGTATCAGTGGCGAAGGTGATACCACAGGCATCCATGAAGCGAAAAGAGAAGGAGTGAACCATGATGAATGGTACACCCTCCAAGGCCAGCGTGTAACTAATCCAGGTAAGGGCCTTTACATCAAGAATGGTAAAAAGGTCGTGATTAGATAGTCCTATACTTTTATATATTAAATCCCGAAACGCTTGGCCGTTTCGGGATTAAATTTGTGGTACACAATTTGAAAATATACAAAATTAATGACATATGACATAAATTTTGATGTAATCACCTTAAATTTAGGCAGATAGCACATATATATAATGACATAATAATGACATGAAAACGACATACTAATGACATAGAAATGACATAAATCAGGTAAAAATGACGTTCCAGTGCGTCAATGAGTGATGCAGTGAGTGCTAACTGTTGATACGTAAGGAGGCAGATTGATAAATGAAGGCTCGCAAGGTTTTTAATTATGTTTGATTTCTAAATTCTCTAGAGAATTTAAGAGTTTACTTACTGGAAACTATTGCGAGGATTAGTTCTGTCCTCCAAATTCTCTAGAGAATTTAACGACTACACTTAGTCAAAACAGTTGAAAGGGGTAAGTAAAAGATGAGTGCGAACCGGTATTGACTTATGTCATTAGTATGTCATTAATATGTCGTTTTTATGTCATTAAGTGATAGTACACAAACCATCAAAAACATTTGATATTCAATCATTTATATATCTTAGAATGTCGAATGTCATTAAGTTTTGTAATTTTCATACTATTATAGCAAATTTAACAGCAAGTATCGCGCTTATTTCTCTATGTTGACTCATCCCTTTTTCAAAGAATTCGCAACTTTCTTGTGTTTTATTTGCAAAGTTCCAAAATTCTTCTTATATTTGCACTCGACAAAGAATGTTGAACTCAAAACAAAACTGCGTATGGTAACATAGCTAAGATTTAAGGACATAAGATGAACGTCCACTTTTGATTCTTGTTCTAGGAAATCGGCAAATTTTCAAGTAGAAGTTGCAAGAACGGAAGTAGATAGTTCACGCCGTATGGCGTGGGCATTTACTCGTTTAAGCAACAAGGTGTTTTGCCGATACCTCTAGAACATAGACGTAGTAACTTGTCCACGTTTTCTTTTTGCGTGTAACGAAATAACTAAAAATATGACCTATGCAAAAAAACAATAATGAACAATTGTACATGTCTCAAGAAGAGATTCGTAGCGCGATAGAAAAATCATTAAGAAGTCCTAGATTAAACGAGTTATCTCCTTTACTTGATAATAATCTTTGGAAGCAGCAATTTGATGTACTATTAGATCTCTGCAAGGGTAATGAAGCCACAGCAGTTTGTCAGCAAATTAAAGTTATACTCGACTATAGACAGGAGAATTTCTTTCGGAAGTTTGTTTGCTATATCTGTGGTTTGAAAGATACTACACAGGAGCAAAGATGCAAATTTGCTGATGAAATCGAGAAGAAAGCTGATGACAAATCTGGTTACGTGCTTATGGATATGATAGACAGACTTGACAATATCAATAAGCTAACTATTTTGGCAAATCTAACAAGAGCCAGATTAGACGAGTTTATTTCTATTGAACAGTTTTTCAGATTGTATTCACTACTCGTAAGAATTCCGTATGTTGATTTAGTCTCACTCTCAAAATATACAACTGAGTATTACGATGAAAGTGGTGACACAGAATTGTTATATGCAACTGGTGCCTTAATTCAAACATCAATAGACGAAAACGGAAATAGTAAGTTTATTCTATCTATTTTGGGTGAAGAATTGCTAATTTGGGGTATAAAAAGAGTTGTTCAAGTTCAACGTAGACTGGGGACAAATATTGCATTAAATACAGCTTCCATTGATACCTCCAAAGCGATTGTAGATGAATTAGTATAATAATTAATAATTGAAACAAAGGTGATATGATAAAAATATTATTTCTCTTAATGGCATTTATGCTACCATCGGCAGCAAAATCAGCTGTGGTTGATGGAATTTATTACTACTTAAATGAGGATAATAAGACAGCAACAGTGACACAATCGCCAAATTATAATTATGTTGGTAATATGTCAATTCCAGAAGTTGTAATAGTGGATGGCAAGGAATACAACGTGACGTCCATAGGTGTAAGCGCTTTTCTTAATTGTAGCAATTTAACTTCATTAATCATTCCTAAAAGTATTGTTTCAATTGGTGAAAATGCCTTTAACTTCTGTTCTGGCTTAATTTCTATACATATATCAGATATATCTGCATGGTGTAAAATAAACTTTGCAGATGGTGGCTCTAATCCTCTATGTTATGCCAGACGCCTTTATCTTAATAACGAGGAAATTACAGAATTAGAAATCCCCAATAATATTACAACAATTAATAATTGGCTTTTTTATAATTGTAGTAGTTTGACTTCTGTTATTATCCCCAACAGTGTAATTTCTATAGGAGAGAGTGCTTTTTCAGGCTGTTGTAATTTAACTTCTGTGACGATCCCCAACAGTGTAACTTCTATAGGAGAAGCTGCTTTTGCTAATTGCAATAGTTTAATAAAATTAAATATTCCCAACAGTGTGATTTCTATTGGTGAATCGGCATTTATAGACTGTAGTAGCCTACCCTCTATTACACTATCGGACAATCTGACATCCATTGGTTCTTCTACTTTTGCAGGATGCAATAATTTAACCACCATGTATATTCCTAACGGTGTAACATCAATCGATGAGAGGGCTTTCTATGGTTGCTATAGTTTAACGTCTGTGAATATTCCTGGCAGCGTGACTTCTATTGGAAATTATGCTTTTCAGGGCTGTAGTAACTTAACCTCTATAATAATCCCAGATGGAATAACTACAATTGGTTTTTTTACTTTTGACGGATGCAGTAGCCTAAACTCTATCAACATCCCTAACAGCGTAATTTCTATTAACGGTTATGCTTTTCATAATTGTAGTAACATAGCCTCATTGTCTCTTCCCAGTTGTTTAACATCTATAGGAGATAATGCTTTTGCCGGATGCAGTAGTTTAACCACATTAAATATTCCTAACACAGTAACTTCTATTGGTATTTGGGCTTTTTATGGATGTAAAAGCTTAACTTCGATAATATTACCCAGTAGTTTGACTTCCATTGGAGACTACACTTTCTCTACGTGTAAAGGTTTATCATCTATTACTATCCCTAACACCATAACTAGCATTGGTAATTATGCTTTTGAACAATGTAATAACTTAACTTCAATAATCATTCCCAATAGTGTGACAACTATAGGAGACCACGCTTTCCGGGGATGTTCTGGTCTCATCAACGTGACACTTCCTAATGACATTAGAATGATAAAGCGTAACACATTTGATGGCTGTTCATCACTAAAGAACATTGTGATTCCTTCAAAGGTGGAGTATATTTATCAAGAAGCTTTTGCTGGCTGTTGCAGTTTGAAAAATGTGAAATCGCTAGCTTCGACTCCTCCGCTCTTGTATGAGAATGCGTTCTCTAACTACGAGATTCCACTGTCTGTACCTGAGGGAACAAGGGATTCTTATCTCGCTGCGTCTCCCTGGAACAAGTTCAAGGAGATCCTCTCTGCATCTGATACGAAATACACTTTAACCTATAAAGTTGATAGTGAAGTCTATCAGATTTATGAGCTTCTCGAAGGTGCTACTATTACCCCAGAGCCTGCTCCTACGAAAGAAGGCTATGACTTCTCTGGTTGGAGCACGATCCCAGCGACGATGCCTGCTAATGATGTAACAGTAACTGGTTCTTTTACCAAAAATGAAACAACTGAAGCAATCACCATCAGCAATAGCGGTAAGTCTTCCTATTGTGGTGACAAGAACCTAGACTTCAGCATGACCGATGATATTAAGGCCTTTGTAGTTACAGGTTATGATTATCAAGGTGAGACGAGTACCATTTGGCTGACTCGTGTGAAGGATGTTCCTGCAGGTACGCCAATTATTGTGAAGGGTACGGCTGGTACTACATACGAAATACCAGTGAAGGCCTCTTCCTCATCTTATTATGAGAATATGCTGAAGGGCAATACCACAGGTGATGCCATCACGTTGAATCCCACAGAGGGTGACTATATGAACATGGTGATGTCTGGTGGTCAGTTCTGGGCATTTGATTCTCCTATTTCATTCCCAGCCAACATGAGCTATCTGCAGTTGCCGAAACCTGAAGCGATGCCATCTGCCACGCCAGGTTCATCCCAGACGGTAAAGATTAATAATGACAAGGGTAAGGTGACGCTGTGTAGTACTGTAGACCTTGATTTCTCCTCTTTGGAGGGTGATGGCGTGAAGGCCTTTACTGTGACGGGCTATGACAATAGCTCATCAGTGATCTGGATGACTCGTGTGACCCGTGCCTCAGCCGGTGTCGGTTTGATTGTAAAGGGTCCGAAGGGTGAATACAGCGTTCCCTCTTCAGGTGTTCAGACGTGCTATGCGAACATGTTGGTAGGTAACAATAGCGGTTCTTCCGTATCCCTCGATCCGAGTGATGAGATTTACACCCATATGGTAATGAGCAAAGGTGAGTTCTTGAACTTCGGATCTACTATAGATTTCCCCTCGGGTATGGCTTATCTGCGTATTCCGAAAACGGCTTTGGCGATGACGCGTTCTGCAAAAGATGATACACCATCATCGAGCTATAGTTTCACTGAGGAGCCCGAGGTGATCTCTATGACGATAAATACGCGTAGTATCAGTGGCGAAGGTGATACCACAGGCATTCGCGAAGTGAAAAGTGAAGGAGTGAACAGTGAAAAGTGGGAAAATGGTGAATGGTACACCCTCCAAGGCCAGCGCGTAGCTAAGCCTGGCAAGGGCCTTTACATCCATAATGGTAAAAAGGTTCTTGTCACGACAAGCGGCAAAGCCGAGCGGTGATAAAGTAACACATACCTTATTATATATAAATAATCCCGAAACGCTTGGAAGTTTCGGGATTTTTATGTATTTTTGCAGCCAATATGCAAACTATATATCAGATCATAAAGCCATTTGACCGACTTTTAGGAAAGCAGAAGGCCAAAAAGGATAAGAAATACCGACTGATGAATTTTGTTGTCAAACAGCCGGTTGAGGAAGGTATTTTGCTTTTTAATACGATGACAAAAGCAATGGTTTTACTTTCGACAGAAGAAAAAATGTTGTTGGAAAGCAATCCACGCGCTTTGCCATCGTTGATTGAAGATTGGTATTTAGTTCCAGAAGATTTCGACGATCGTTTGTTGAGCCGGCAAATGAGAAGGGTGGGGCAGATGTTGGCTAAACCAAAGAAAGATATTACAACATATACCATTTTTACAACGACCGACTGTAACGCACGCTGCTTTTATTGCTTCCAAAAGGGATGTGCCAAATTGACTATGGATTCGTCAATGGCCCAAAAGACTGCAGATTACATGATCAAGCATTGTGGTGGGAAAAAGGTGATGATTCATTGGTTTGGTGGGGAACCGCTATATAATAAACCTGTCATTACACTTATTAATCAGCATTTGAAGGATGCAGGCATAGAGTATAAGTCCACTATTTTAACCAATGGTTTCCTGATTGATGATGCTACCATTCAGGAGATGAAAGAGAGGTGGAACTTGAAAAACGTGCAGATTAGTCTTGATGGAACAGAAAAAGTATATAACCGTATAAAGGCATATATATATAAAGATGTGAATGCTTTCCAGCAAGTGATGGTCAACATTCATCGTTTACTGGATGCAGGAATAAAGGTGCATATCCGCCTGAATGTGGATATGTACAATGTTGATGACCTTTACCAACTCGTTGAATATTTCCACTATGAGTTTGAAAGGGCAGATCATCTCGTGGTTTATCTCCATACTCTTTTTGGAGAAGTGGTCAAGCAGGTTGCCATTCATGATGATGAAAAGAGGAAAGTGCTTTATGCCAAGATTGCAGCCATCAATGCCAATCTGGAAACTTATGGATTTCTGTCAAAGCCACGATTAAAACGGAAGTTTGATATTAACCATTGTATGGCAGATGATGACGAGTCTATTACGATTCTTCCTGATGGCCATATCGGTAAATGTGATAACTTTGCTGACAGAGAGTTCGTAGGGCATATTGATCAAGAAGAGTTTTCTGTAGAAGGGGTTAATAGTTTTAAAGAGGTTATCAATGATGCGTATGATGCATGTAGCATTTGTGCTTTATATCCCATCTGTTTTCGACCTCGGAAATGTATGTCAGCCCAAAATTGCTTTGAGGAAGAACGTCATGAGAATCTTACTAACATAAAACGGGGTATGTTGTCTTCGCTTGAAAAATTTAAGAAAAAGGAGTTAAATGAAGATGATGAGATTCAAGATTGAGATAGAACCATTAGCCGATCATTTTGTGGTGGCTGCTAAAGATTGGGAGACAGGGGAACTGAAAGATGCCTTCACTCTTAATGAGAGTGGCGTTGATATGTTGAAGCTATTCTGTCAAGGTAAAGATGTGGATTCCATATCTCATGAGATGTCAGAGATGTATGATGCCCCTTTGGAAGTTATATCTAAAGATGTGCGTACGTTTGCTGATAGGTTATTGAAAAAAGGGCTTATGTGATGAAAATTAATGTATCTGATATTTTTTTCTCAAAAAAACTTGCAGATAAGAAAAAATAGTTGTAAATTTGCAACGAAAAATGTGAATAGTATAATTATAAAATCATATTTAGGCAATGAAGAAAGAGTATTTTACCCCTGAAATTGAGGAAATGAAAGTTGACGCTCCAACCCTCTTAATTGGTTCTGACAATGAACAAGATCCGGAAAGTGAAGATGTATGTCCAACCAAATCGTGTTCTCCGGTAGAGATTGGGTGAAGATTTGTGATTAGTAAAAAAGTATGCATACTTCTCTATGATGATATGCATATTTTTTTGTGTTCTTTTATGTTGTTTGTTTTCTGGACCATTAGCATAGATGTCATATAAGATAAATGATTTGTCGTTACTATCAGGTCGCAGGATTTGACTTTTCGGTTCATGCTCATGATGACTCATGGGAATGTTTGAATTTTGCGTCATACGAGGCTTTTGTGGTAGATGGCAGTCAAGATGAATTGTTTCATATCGCCATTGAAAAGTGGCAGAATATACCAAAAGGGTTTACCGAGATATATCGACAGTCTGAAGGTGGAGGCAAGATTATATATGGCTCACTTTCCCATGTCAGTGTTGCTTTTGTTTTTTATAGTGGTAATTCCTTAGCGGGTTGGTTAAAAACAACGGATCAATTTCGTGATGCATGCTTGTTCATAGCTGAAGGATATGAAAAACTCGCTTTTGACAATGCTACTATGATTATGTTCTCACTGGCTACTGCCAGACAGAAAACAGCCCTCTTTCATGCATCGGTAGTCAGTAGAAATGGCTTTGGTTATTTGTTTTTGGGTAAGAGCGGAACAGGAAAGAGTACTCATTCGCGGTTGTGGCTGAAACATCTTGACGGAACGGAACTTGTGAATGATGATAATCCTGTAGTACGCATTGTAGACGATGAGGTTAGGGTGTATGGTACTCCATGGAGTGGTAAAACGCCCTGTTATAGGAATGTGAGTTTTCCAATTGGGGGGATTGTTCTTCTGAGTCAGGCCTCTATCAATCAAATTAAGCGCATGAATAATATTCAGGCATACGCCTCCTTGATGATCAGCATTTCTGGTATGAGATGGAACCGTCAGCTGGCCGATGGACTGGATGAGACGGAGAAACTACTGATCAGCAAGGTTCCCATGTGGCATTTAGAGTGTTTGCCTGACGCAGATGCGGCTATGCTGTGTGCTTCAACAGTAGAGAAAAGAAATTGTTATAAATAATAGAATTGAGATGAAGATCAAAGACGGATATGTATTGCGTGATGTTTTAGGTGACAAGGTGATAGTGGCGGAAGGTCTTGAGGCCTCGGTTGATTTTGGGAAGCTGCTTTGCCTGAATGAGACAGCTGCATGGCTTTGGGAGGAGGCCCTGACTCAAGGTAACTTCACGTTAGCATCACTAGTGATTGCATTGTGTGAAGAATATGTCGTTTCTGAAGATAAAGCCCAGAAAGATGTATCTACCATTATTGGAATTTGGAAGGAAAAGGGATTAGTTGAAGAGTAATTTTATTCTGTCCATTGGATCGTTTCATCACAAATCCTGGTGATGGATGTCCGGTGGGTTATGAATATCATCGTTTTTTTCGGATATTTGGCGAAGAGACGGTTATAAAGGAGACTTTCCGTTTGTTCATCGAGTGATGCGCTGATTTCATCAAGTAATAGGATTGAACCTGGCCGTAACAGTCCACGTGCAATGGCGATGCGCTGAGCTTGTCCTTCGCTAAGACCACTGCCACGTTCCCCAAGTTCTGTATCAATTGTTTCAGGCAAATCAAAGACAAAATCAGCTGCCGCTGTGTGAAGTACGTCTTTTAATTCTTCATCAGAAGCATCTGGTTTGGCCAGAAGAAGATTGTTGCGTATGGAACCGCTCATGAGCGTATTGCCCTGTGGGACAAAGACAAAATATGGTCGTGTAGCTTCTGAGATATCATGTTCCACCTTATTATTATATATGGAAATGCGGCCTTCATCCAAATTGACCAGAGATAGCATCAGACGGAAGAGTGTTGTTTTGCCGATGCCCGTGGGGCCCATCAGTGCTGTCTTGGAGCCTGGTTTGAAATCATGGCTAAACTGATTCAAGATTTGGCGGTCTCCTGATGCATAGCGGAAACTGGCATTTGTTATTCGGATACCCATGCACTCATCTTGTAAAGACGGCAGATGATATGTCTTGGACTTTTCTTCTGGATTCTGTTTTGGTACTGACTCAAGTTCTTCTAATCTGTCAATGCTGGCTGCGGCTTGAATCAGCTGTGGTACGATGTTCATCAGGGTCAGGATTGGATTCTGGATCTGACCTACCAGCTGAAGGAATGATGTAAGTACACCAACGGAAATGATTCCGTTTCTTAACTGTAAACCGCCCCAGATAAAGGCAATCATATATCCTAAACCAAATACACATCCCATGATAATTCTCATGCCTACAATAAAGCGGGCACGTTTCATCATGTTGCCTTCCAGTTGTACCTGTAGGCCGTCAAGCAACTCTGTCAGCCATGCCTCACTGCCGAGTGCACGCAAAACGGCATTCTGTTCCATGCCTTCCTGAATGCGCATCTGGATGTGACTTTCATCTTGACGGATGTCGTGGGTCATTTTCCTTAGATGTCTGGAAATGAGTTTTCCCAAAAACAACATGACTGGTGTGATGAGTAATAAAGCCCAAGCCAAGCGTTTGTCCATAGACTGCATCAGCAGGAAAGCACCGAGCAGTTGTGTACCTGTGACGATCATTAAGGGAATAATGTCCGTTGTCGCATTGCTGACCGTCTCAATGTCTTTTGACATGCGGGAAGTGACATCCCCAGAATGTATTTCATGCTCATCGAAAAGCTGTCTGGAGAAGAGCTGGCTGAAAAGGCTCAGACGGATGGCATTTGTTTGTCTGATTCCTGCTGCGATGGTCATGTAATAATAGGCTTGTCTTAAAAGGATGACGGTTATCACAGTTATCACTAACAAACCTATCATGAAATAGATGTCCTTCGGTGAACCTGTTCTGATGGTAACATCAATAAAGTATTTACTTAGCCATACCGTCAATAAACCACATGACACTCTTGCGATGCCAATGACGATGCGGATCAGTGAATTAATCCTGATACCCTTTGTGTTCTGTATGATCCAGATGAAGTATTTCAATGATCAGTCTTCTAACATGTCATGTGCCTGCCATTTGTCTATGACAACTAAAAGGATTAAATTGATTTACTTACTCTTCAGTGCGGCGAGGCTTTCTTTGAGGGCGGCGATCTTCTCTTCGGAGTCGCTCTGCTTCTTGCGCTCGAGGGCAACGACGGCCTCGGGGGCATTGGCTACGAAGCGCTCGTTT
>ODAJ012180465.1_pt1 | contig 10049 bp, 6 predicted proteins | sample 1539241 | NCBI WGS metagenome assembly ODAJ01 (sample SAMN02144231, study PRJEB22623) | gut metagenome | biome: sheep rumen | host: Ovis aries | place: New Zealand
GACAGTACCTATTCGCAGGCCCGCAGGCTGGGGATCAAGGAAATGAAGGCGCGCGCGGCAAAGCACGAGGACCCGTATCTGCCCTCCCTGGAGGAGCTGCTGCCGCACATGAGCGCGCTGAACGAGGTCGATCTCGGCACCGCGCGCGTTGATATGGACCAGATCGTCGGCACCCGCACCACGGCCCGGCGGGAGGCCTTTTCGCCCTCGTTTTACCCGCTGCTGGAAGAGGGGAGCGAATTTGCCGCAAAGTGGTCGAGCCTGGCGGCCTCCCACGTCAAAGAGGGCATCCGGGACTCCATCACGGCGGTGGAGTATCTCAACCGCTTCTATGTGGTGGAGGGACACAAGCGCGTGTCGGTCCTGCGCTTCTTCGGCGCGTCCACCATTCGTGCCGAGGTCAAGCGCCTCCTGCCCCCGCGCAGCGACGAGCCGGAGATTGCGGTCTATTATGAGTTCCTGGATTTCTACAAGGTAACAAACATCAATTACATACGTTTCAACCGCCTCGGGGCTTATCCCGCCATGCTCAGGCTCCTGTGCGGAGAAGACCTCACCCCCTGGGACGAGGACCGCCGCCGCGGCTTCTTCTCTGACATCGTGCGCTTTCGCAAGGCCTTTGCGGTGTCGCCGCTTGCAAGCTCCCTGACCCAGGACGAGGCGCTGATGCGCTATCTGGAGATCTTCGGCGTGTCGGCCCTGTCGGCCCGCACCCCGGCGGAGATGAAGGCGAATCTGGAGACCATCGAACCGGAGCTCAAAAGCGTCAAGGACGAGAGCGCCCCCGTTCTGGTAACCGACCCCGCCGAGCCTCAGCCGCGCAGCATCATCAGCCGCATTGTCCACCCCGGTGTCAAACAGCTGAAGGTTGCCTTTCTGCATGATAAGGACCCGCAGAGCTCCTTTTGGACGGATGCCCATGAGCAGGGGCGGCTTGCGGCACAGGAGGCCCTGGGTGAAAAGCTGGAGACCTGCAGCCGCTTTCATATGCTGGAGGCGGATTTTGACGCGACCATGCGGGAGCTCAAGGAACAGGGGATCGACATGGTCTTCACCACGACGGCGCGGCTTTTGTCCCATACCCTGACCGCAGCGGCGGATTATCCGGACATCAAATTTCTCAACTGCTCTCTCAACGTGAGCCATCCGATCCTGCGCTGCTACTACGCGCGCATGTATGAGGCTAAATTTTTGACCGGTGTGATCGCCGGGGCACTGAGCCAGCAGCGCAACATCGGCTATATCTGCGATTACCCGATCTATTCCATGCCCGCTTCCATCAATGCCTTTGCTCTGGGCGTGCGCACGGTGAACCCGCGTGCGCGCGTGCTGCTGGAATGGTCGACCGTGGACGGCGCAGACATCGAGAGCATCTTCTCCAATTACGGCGTCGCGGCGGTGTCCGGCCAGGACAGCCTGGAGCGCGATGAACGGCGGCGCAGAACGGGCATTTTCCTTTTGCAGGACGGCCATCAGATCAATCTCGCCAGTTCCTTCTGGGACTGGGGCACCTTCTACAGAAAGATCATTGAGTCTGTGCTGGACGGGACCTGGGATTCCCTCAACAGCGAGAGCGACGCGGGCAAGACCATCAACTACTGGTGGGGCCTGAAGGCAGGCGCCGTGGATGTACGGCTGGGTCCGAAGGTCCCGGCGGAGACCGTAAGGCTGGTGAGATTCCTGAAAGAGAGCATCGCCGACGGAAGCTTCCGTCCTTTTGACGGACCGATCTACGACCAGGCAGGACAGCTTCGTATCGCGGAAGGGGAGATCCTCACCCCGCACCAGATCCTGATGATGGACTGGCTGGTGGAGAACGTCGACGGCGAGATCCCGAAGCGGGAGCAGCTCACCCCCCCGGCCCAGGAGCTGGTGAAGATCCAGGGCGTCTTGAAAGAGGATAAGGAGGCATAGTCAAAAAGACTGCCTCAAAACGATCAACGTCCTGAGGCAGTCTCTTCCTTTTATCTGCGTCTTCTGTTTTTCTTCGGCTTGTCGGGACCGACAATATCCTCGCGCCGGTTCCAGTTGGGATTGGAATATGAACTCTCCTGTACCATGAGGTCATTTTCACCGTGCTCCTCATCGGTGAAGACAGCGCCGTCCGCGCGCAGGGTCTTGCGCTGTGACGCCTCGGGACTGAGCTTTTTGAAGGCCTGACGGTGAAAGAAGCTTTGCAGGTAGGCGATCAGCCCAAAGCCGCAGACGGCCCAGAGGTAGACAAAGAGGTCGAAGGTGGCGGGGTTCATGATAAAGCTGATATACACCGCGGCCGCCACGAGCAGCAGGCTCAGCACCGTCCAGGGCAGGGCGGCGACGCTCAGGAGCCAGGCGTTTCGCAGCGTGTTGAGAACGCTGTTTTCAAATCTTGCCTGCAGTGGAAAGATATAGACAAAGCCGAACAGAAACAGCAGCGTCAGCAGATAGAAGGTCGTCTGGTACACCTTGCCGAAGCTGCCGGCCATAAAGCGGGTGATCCAGTAATAAGCCGCGAGAAAGGCGATGATGAGCAGACAGATCAGCCAGAGAATTGTCGCCTGTTTGAAGTTGCGCTTGAAAGCCCGCCAGAAATCGCGGAAGATGAGCCCGTCGTTCCGGTCTTCCTCATACACAAGCTCCTGCATGCAGGCAAACAGCGCCGTCAGGGACGCGCCGATCGTGAACACCGGCAAACTGAACAGGCAGAACATGATGTTGCATATCACGATATCCGCAAATTTTCCCAGCGCCGTCATCAGCGGCCCTTCGGGATCGAAGAATCTCATAAGCTGACCTCCAAAAGAAAGGGGCGCCGGAAAACGGCACCCCTTTTTGATGCTTGAATGGATTTACTTGATAGCGCCCTGAACCATACCGTCCATGATGTGCTTCTGCGCGAGCAGGAAGATCACGATCATGGGGATCATGGCGAGCAGCGCGGCCGTCAGGATCATATCCCAGGACTTCACGAAGGAGCCGACGAAGGCCTGCACGGCAACGGGCAGGGTCTTGTTCGGATTCGACTGACCCAGCAGGATGGAGGGGAGCAGGTAGTCGTTCCAGATCCACATGCCGTTGAGGATCGTGACCGTCACGATCGTGGGCTTGAGAAGCGGGAAGATGATGCGGAAGAAGGTGCCCTCGGGAGAGCAGCCGTCGATGGCCGCGGCCTCCTCCAGCTCGTAGGGGATGCCCTTGATGAAGCCGGTGAGGATGAACACCGTCATGGCGCCGCCGAAGCCGCAGTAGGCGAAGATCAGGCCCGACAGGGTGCCGTTCATGCCGAGACCGACGAACTTGCCGACTTCACGGAAGGTGGCGATCAGCGGGAGCATGACGACCTGGAAGGGGATGATCATGGAGGAGATGAAGGTCATGTAAATCGCGGTGGACCACTTGGTCTTGTTGCGGCAGATGACCCACGCGGACATGCCGCCGAACACGGCCAGCAGCACGAGGGAAATCACCGTGACGAGGGTCGAAGAGCCGACCGCACGCCAGAAGACAAAGTTCTTGTTGTTGATAACCGCGTTCAGGTTGGAGGCAAACTGCTTAAAGCTTGCGCCCGCAGCGGAGATCGGGTCCTGAACGATGGCGGCCTGGGTCTTGAAAGAGTTCAGGACCACCAGGGCGAAGGGGAACAGAATGTAGATCGCAAGAACAACGGCAATGATCGTCAGGATGACAGCCGTGGAAGTCTTCATTTTCATTACATTTCGACCTCCCTCTTATTGGAGATGCGCACCTGCAGCAGGGACACGCAGGCGAGGATGATGAAGAACAGGATGGCCTTGGCCTGGGCATAGCCGTACATGTCGCGTGCGAAGGCGGTATTGTAGATGTTCAGGGCGATCATCTGTGTGCCGTTGGAAAGACGCGTGCCCATAAAGCCTCTTACCGTGCCGACGCCGTTTGTCAGGGCAAGGTTCACGTCGAACTGTTTGAATGCGGAGGTCAGGGTCAGGAAGGTGCAGATGGTGAAGGTGGCGGCAATCATGGGGATCTTGATCTTGAAGAGGGTCTCCATGGGATTGGCGCCGTCGATGGAGGCGGCTTCCAGCACGTCCTTGGGGACGGTGGCGAGACCGTTTATGTAGATCAGCATGATGTAGCCGGCATACTGCCAGACATACACGACGATGATGGCGATAAAGGCCGTCTTGGTCTGAGCCAGAGCCGAGTGCGGGGAGTTGAGGATCTTGGTCAGAACATTGGAGAAAATGAACTGCCAGATATAGCCCAGAACGATACCGCCGATCAGGTTCGGCAGAAAGTAAGCCGCGCGGAAGAAACCGACGCCCTTGAGCTTGGTGGTGCACAGCAGGGCCAGCAGGAAGGCGACGAGGTTCACCAGGATCATGTTGACGATAACAAACAGCACCGTCAGCAGCAGAGACCAGATGAACGCGGGCTCCTTGAACATGGCGGCATAGTTTTCAAAGCCGACCACTTTGGTGTAGGAAACGCCGTTCCAGTCCGTGAAGGAATAGAAGAAACCGACAAACATCGGGATGATGACGGTCACAGCGAAGGTAAAGAGCAGGGGGAACAGGAAAATAAAATTGATGATGGCCCGGTGATGCAGGACGGTCGGAATATAGTAGACGCCTGCAAGAACCAGCAGTGCGCCGCAGACGAGGAACGCACCTCGCATGGAGCCGAGGCCGGTGTAAGTCTTCGTAATATCGAAGTACAGCGCGGCGATCAGCAGCACAACACCCAGGGCCAGGAGAGTCATCGACAAGGATTTCTTGCCGGAGGCGGATTCAGTCATATCACGAAACGCTCCCTTTCCAGTAACTTTTCTCCTAAAGAAAACGGGGCGGCGGAAAGAAGCCGCCGCCCCTGACGGTTAATGCGAAATAACAGGGGTCAGATTACTTGATGTTCTGAGCAATGATGTCTTCCATAGCCTCGGTGAAGCTTTCGGCATCCTCAAGACCCATGGCGTAGTCCTGGAAGATAGCGCCGGTGAAGTCCTGAGCGAGGTTGGAGGGCTGGCCCATCCAGTGCCAGGCAGAGGTCTTGCCGGCAGCGGCGAACTCGGAGACGGGGGCGGCAAACGGGTCATTGGCGACGACAGTGCAGCTCTTGAAGGGGCTGACGCAGCCGGCTTCCTGAACCATGATCTGCTGGCCGTCGGGGCCGGCGAGCCAGTTGAGGAACTCTTCAGCCTCAGCGACGTTGCCGTCCTTGTAGACAGCCCAGTGGGAAGGAGCGTTGGTCAGGATGGTGTCGATGCCCTCAATGAAGGCGTAGGGGACGTAGCCGCACTCGAAGTTGCCGGCAGCGGCGTACTGATCCTTGTACTGGTTGGTCAGGGAGGAGCCGATCCAGGAGCCCTGGGTCACGAAGGCATACTTGCCGGCGGCAAAGCCGGAGACCTGCATATCGTAGTTGCCGGAGACGAGGAGGGCGGGATCAGCATACTGATTGAAGAGGCCGACCATCTCGGAGAAGGCGAGGAAGCGGTCATGGTCGAGCTTGCCTTCCATCAGCATGTCGAAATAGGTGGTGTCATCGCGGGCAAGGCCTGCGTCGAGGTACTGACCGAAGAGGTGTTGGCCGGTGGACCAGTAAAGCTCGGTGGCGTTGGCGCAGTAGCCGATGACGGCGGTGATGCCCAGCTCGTCCTTCTTGGCGTCGATGGCTTCGAAGGCAGCCTTCATGGACTCGGGACCGGTGATGCTCTTGGGATCAACGCCGGCCTTCTCAAGGATGGACTTGTTGTAGGCAAGGCCGATGGCTTCGGTGGTGTAGGGGAAGCCGACGAGAGCGCCGTTGTCGTCAACGAAGCCTGCATCGGTGTCGGCAGCCCATGCCTGGTCGGACATATCGACGACCATGCCGTTCCAGTTGGCGAGGTCGGGAGCGCCTTCGAACACGAAGATGTCGGGCATGTTGCCGGCCTGGTAGTACTGCTTCAGCGTGGCCTGGAGGTCAACGCCGCCGCCGAGGGACTCCACGTCGACATGCTTGCCGGTGGCTTCTTCGTAAGCCTTGGCCGCATGCTCCAGGGGCTCGGCAATCTCGATTTTGCCGTTGAAGAGACGGATGCCGTCGGCAAACGCGGCCGAGGGCAGCAGTGCGACGAACATCATCAGCACCAGGAAGCTTGCTAAAAACTTCTTCATACTTTTTTTCCTCACTTTTTGTAAGATTTTTGTGGTCGGGTTTTCCCCGCCTGCTTGATTGATTCTACCATTTTGACACTCTAAAATCAATCATTTTTGTTCGTTCCGACGAATCTGGGCGTTTTGTACGAAGTTTAGTTAAAAAAATTATAGCATTTTACTAATTGACAAAAGCATAGGACACGGTTCACAGATGTAAAGTTTACCAAATCGTAACAATTACGCAAAAACTTGGGTTCACATTCTGCCCGCAACGCAAGGTGTTGTGGAGGAACGGGTGCCGGCATACGGGCCCGGCAGAGCGCCGGACAGCGGCAGGGGCGTCTTTTTGCGGTTGCTTTTTCCGCGTCCAGCCGTTATAATACTCCATACATGACGGGATCAATCGAGTCTTCGCTTGCTTTCACTGCCGGGATACAGTCGAATCATCGTAAATACGCAGAGAATCGCTGATTTGGAGTTCGTTCTATGAGTATATGGAAACAGAGAAAGATCGTTACAGTTATCATGCTTGTCTGTATGGCGCTGACTATGGGTGCCTGCTCCGGGCTGAAAAACACGCTGCCGCCGCTGCCGACGCCGAGGACCGAGGCGCCGGAGCCCACGGCTGACACGTTTGCGGAGCCTGCCGCGACAGCCGACATCTTTGCGCCCCCGTCGTCTGCGGCGGAAGGGATGCCCGGACCGACGGCGGCGATCCCTGTACAGATGCCTCCGGAGCCTGTCCTCACGCCCGCTCCCACGCCTGTCCCGACTCCGGAACCCACACCCGAGCCTCCGCGGGAGGACCCGAATACCCCCCATCTGTTTATCGAGAACCAGACCCTGCCCGAGAGCATGCCGCGCGGCGGCATTGCGGATCTCTACGGCGACATCTACACCGACAAGGGTGTGATCGCAATGGTGACGGGGCGTATCTTCAGCAACGATTCCGGGGAGGATGTGCAGATCTGCAACTTCTATCCCTATACCGATACGTTCAGTCTCGCGGGCACGGTCAATGCCCAGCTCATCTTCGGCGTGCTGGAGCCCGGCTCCTATACCTATATCGTCAGCGCCATTGCCGAGAATGAGAGCTATTCCAGCGGCAGCGTGGTCCTGATCGAGCACGGCTTCCAGATCTATTACGACTGATGCAGACAGCGCGGAGAAATCCGCGCTGTTTTCTTCTGCTTGACAAATACCCCTATGGGGTATATACTGCGAAGCGTACAGAGGTGATATACATGGAAGAGAAAACGTGCTGCTGTCACAAGACGAAGGAGCGCTCGGAGGACGAGCGCAAAAAGCTTGTCAACCGCCTCAACCGTATCGAGGGACAGATTCGCGGCATCCGCGGCATGCTGGAACGGGACGCCTACTGTCCGGACATCCTGGCCCAGGCGGCCGCGGCCAACGCGGCGCTCAACGCCTTCAGCCGCGAGCTTTTGTCCAGCCATATCCGTTCGTGTGTCGTAAACGATGTGCGCGCGGGGAATGATGAGATCGTGGACGAGCTGCTTGACACGCTGCAGAAGCTGATGAAATAGGGGAGAAACGCATGAAACAATACAATGTGACCGGCATGAGCTGCGCTGCGTGCTCTGCCCGCGTGGAGAAGGCGGTCTCGGCCGTACCGGGGGTGGACGCCTGCTCGGTGAGCCTGCTTACAAACTCCATGGGCGTTGAGGGCAGCGCCGACGAACAGAGCGTCATCGCCGCCGTAGAGGCCGCGGGCTACGGCGCAAGCCTCAAGGGCGCGGAGAAGACGGCGGCCTCCGCCGACGAAGACGCCCTCATCGACCGCGAGACCCCGGTCTTAAAGCGCAGGCTGCTCGCGTCGCTGGGCTTTCTGCTCCTGCTGATGTACATCTCCATGGGGCACATGATGTGGGGATGGCCCCTGCCGCGCTTTCTGGACGGCAACCATGTGGCCATGGGCCTTGCCCAGATGCTGCTGGCGATTACCGTCATGGTCATCAACCAGAAATTCTTTATCAGCGGCTTCAAGGGCCTGATCCACCGCGCGCCCAATATGGACACCCTCGTGGCCCTCGGCTCCGGGGCGTCCTTTGTCTACAGCACCTACGCGCTTTTCCGCATGACGGGGGCCCAGATCGAGGGCGGGTCGGACGCCGCCATGGTCTGGATGCACGAGTTTTACTTTGAGTCCGCCGCCATGATCCTGACGCTTATCACCGTGGGCAAGATGCTCGAGGCACGGTCCAAGGGCAAGACCACGGACGCGCTCAAGGGTCTCATGAAGATCGCGCCGAAGACCGCGACGCTGCTCATAAACGGGCAGGAGAAGACCGTCCCCATCGAGACGGTGAAGAAGGGCGATGTCTTTGTCGTCCGCCCCGGGGAGAATATCCCGGTGGACGGCCTGGTGCTCGAGGGCAGCTCAGCCGTGGATGAATCCGCGCTCACCGGCGAGAGCATCCCGGTGGACAAGCAGCCGGGGGACACAGTGTCCGCCGCTACGGTCAACCAGGTGGGCTTCATCCGCTGTGAGGCCACCCGCGTCGGGGAGGACACCACCCTCAGCCAGATCATCCGCATGGTGTCGGACGCCGCAGCGACCAAGGCCCCCATTGCCAAGATCGCGGACAAAGTCTCGGGCGTGTTCGTGCCGGTGGTTATCAGCATCGCGCTTGTGACGACGCTGGTGTGGCTGCTGCTGGGGAAAGAGATCGGCTTTGCCCTGGCCCGCGGCATCTCGGTACTCGTCATCAGCTGCCCGTGTGCCTTGGGCCTTGCAACGCCCGTCGCCATCATGGTGGGAAACGGCGTCGGCGCAAAGCAGGGCATCCTCTTTAAGACCGCAGCAGCGCTTGAGGAAACCGGCCGCATCGACACCGTTGTGCTCGACAAGACCGGCACCATCACTGCCGGCAAACCGAAGGTGACGGATCTGATCCCGGCGGAGGGGACAGACGAGGCGGCGCTTTTGAAGGCCGCTGCCGCGCTCGAGGCCAAGAGCGAACACCCGCTGGCCGTCGCCGTGATGGAACACGCCGGAGAAAAGGGGATCGTCCCCGAGGAAGTGAAGGACTTCACCGCCCTGCCCGGCAACGGCTTGACGGCGAAGCTTCATGGAAAAGAGCTCATCGGCGGCAGCGGCAGCTTTATGAAAAAGCGCGTGAAGATCTCTGAGACGTTTCTCAAACAGAGCGACGCCCTGGCAGAGCAGGGCAAAACCCCGCTGTTCTTTGCCTTTGACGGAAAGCTTCTGGGCATTATCGCGGTGGCGGACGTGCTCAAGCCCGACAGCGCGCAGGCGATCCGGGAACTTAAAAACCTGGGCCTGCGGGTCCTGATGCTCACCGGCGACAACGAGCGAACCGCAAACGCCATCGGTCGCGAGGCTGGCGTGGATACCGTGATCGCGGGGGTCCTGCCCGACGGGAAGGAGAGCGTTATCCGCGAGGTCGGCGAATTCGGCAAGGTTGCCATGGTGGGCGACGGCATCAACGACGCGCCCGCCCTGACGCGTGCCGACATCGGCATCGCCATCGGTGCAGGAGCCGATATCGCGGTGGACGCGGCGGACGTGGTGCTCATGCACGGCAGCCTTCTGGATGTGGCGGCGGCCATCCGTTTGAGCCGCGCGACCCTTCGCAATATCCACGAAAACCTGTTCTGGGCCTTCTTTTATAACGCCATCTGCATCCCCGTCGCGGCGGGGGCCTTTGTCTGGGCGGGGCTTACCCTCAATCCCATGCTGGGCGCCGCTGCTATGAGCCTTTCCAGCTTCTGCGTGGTGACGAACGCCCTGCGCCTGAATCTCTTCAATCCCCACGACGCAAGCCATGACAAGCCCCGCAAGAACCAACAGTCAAAACCCATTGAAATTCAAAAACCTGTCAAGGAGGAAAGCACTATGACTACCACACTGAAAATCGAAGGAATGATGTGCCCGCACTGCGAGGCCCGCGTCAAGAAGGCCCTGGAGGC
>ODAJ011451371.1_pt1 | contig 10046 bp, 7 predicted proteins | sample 1539241 | NCBI WGS metagenome assembly ODAJ01 (sample SAMN02144231, study PRJEB22623) | gut metagenome | biome: sheep rumen | host: Ovis aries | place: New Zealand
CCAGGCGCTGGTAAGTCGTGAGGCCGATGACTATTGGCAGAACGTTGACCTTTATGTCGGCGGTACAGAACATGCTACAGGTCACCTTATCTACTCACGCTTCTGGAATAAGTTCCTCTTCGACCTTGGCGTAAGCTGCAAGGAAGAGCCTTTCCAGAAACTGGTTAACCAGGGAATGATTCAGGGTCGCTCGAACTTTGTTTATCGTATCGAGGACGAGGGTGCCGACAAGGGTAAGTTCGTAAGCGTTGGTCTTAAGGATAAGTATAATGTTACTCCTATCCACGTTGACGTGAACATAGTAAGCAACGACATTCTCGACATTGAGGCTTTCCGCAAGTGGCGCCCTGACTACGAGCATGCTGAATTCATCATGGAGGACGGACAGTATAAGTGCGGCTGGGCTATCGAGAAGATGTCGAAGTCTATGTTCAACGTCGTTAATCCGGACATGATTGTTGAGAAGTATGGTGCCGACACACTGCGTCTCTACGAGATGTTCCTCGGTCCTGTGGAGCAGTCAAAGCCTTGGGATACCAACGGTATCGACGGCTGTCACCGCTTCCTGAAGAAGTTCTGGAACCTCTGTACAACATGTTGCGACTCAGTCGCAACAAACAAGGAGGCAACACCAGAGAACCTTAAGAGTCTGCATAAACTCATCAAGAAGGTTTCTCAGGATATTCCTCAGTTCTCTTATAACACCAGCATCTCAGCATTTATGATTGCCATCAACGAGCTGAGTCAGCAGAAGTGTACAAGTGTAGAGGTAATGAAAGACCTCGTAGCACTGATAGCTCCTTTCGCACCACACATTGCCGAAGAGCTGTGGGAGCAGCTGGGTGGCGAAGGCTCTGTATGCGATGCCAAATGGCCTGAGTACGACGAGAAATACCTCGTTGAGAGCAGCGTTACCCTTGGTGTCGCCTTCAACGGAAAACGTCGTTTTGAGATGGCGTTTGCTGCCGATGCCGACAACAAGACTATCGAGGAGAGCGTATTGGCTGACGATCGTGCCGCCAAATACTTAGAGGGTCAGCAGGTCGTTAAAATCATTGTTGTTCCTAAACGTATGGTTAATATAGTATGCAAATAGCAGGAAACAAAGCATTATGGAATGAAGTAGAAGACTACTTCTTCATCACCCTCGGACTGATGCTCTATGCCTTCGGTTGGACGGTGTTTCTCCTTCCGTACGAGATTGTTACGGGTGGCGTAACGGGTATTGCGGCTATCATTTTCTATGCTACAAGACTGCCTATTGAGTACTCTTATTTCACCATCAATGCCGTACTGCTTATCATAGCACTTAAGATTCTGGGATGGCGGTTTATGATGAAAACCATCTACGCCATCTTCATGATATCAATACTTCTGTGGGTAGCACAAATGATAGTAATTCAGCCCGACGGCACCTTCAAACAAGTGCTCGGACCCGGTCAGGACTTCATGTCGCTAATCATAGGATGTACTATGACGGGCATGTCGTTGGCTATCGTCTTCCTGCATAATGGCAGTACCGGCGGTACGGATATTGTAGCTGCCGTAGTAAACAAGTTCTACAACCTCTCGCTTGGACAGGTACTCATCTTTGTTGATATCCTTATCATAGGCTCCTGTATCCCAATCTTCGGCGACTGGCGTAAGATAGTATTCGGTCTGTGTACTATGGTTATTGAGAACTTCGTACTCGACTACGTCATGAATGCACGTCGCGAGTCTGTACAGTTTATGATATTCTCGAATAAATATCAGGAGATAGCTAATGCCATAGGAACACAGATGAATCACGGTGTTACCATCCTTGACGGTCACGGATGGTACACAGGACAGAAACGTAAGGTTCTCTGTATTCTGGCAAAGAAGAGAGAAAGTGTTCACATTTTCCGTCTTATAAAAACCATCGACCCCAACGCCTTTGTAAGTCAGAGTTCAGTAATAGGTGTCTATGGAGAGGGCTTCGACGAGATGAAAGTAAAAGTAAAGCCAAAGAAAATGAAAATAGTCTTCGCTACAAACAATATCAATAAACTCATGGAGGTTCGCAAAATTCTTGGAAACTCGTTCGAGGTTCTGTCACTGAAAGACATAAACTGCAACGATGATATTCCGGAAAAGGGACAGACACTGGAAGACAATGCTAAGATTAAGGCTGAATATATCTATAAGAAATACCATATTAACTGTTTTGCCGACGATACAGGACTCGAAGTAGAGGCACTGGGAGGAGCACCGGGTGTGTATAGTGCACGCTATGCTTCTATGGGTATCGACCATGCACAGTCCCACGATTCGGGAGCCAATATGGCACGACTGTTGCGCGAACTAAAGGATAAAGACAATAGGAAAGCACGCTTCCGCACTGTCATAGCCCTGATAATAGACGGAAACATCAGGACCTTCGAGGGTATTGTCAATGGTAAGATTATCCATGAGTGCAGAGGAGGCGAGGGCTTCGGCTACGACCCGATATTTATGCCTGACGGCTACGACAAGACCTTTGCCGAACTGGGCTATAACATAAAGAATACCATTTCACACCGGGCACGAGCCACAAAGAAACTGGCAGAATTCTTAAAATAAACAACACAAAACACGAAACACGAAACACTTACCATGAAGAAACAATTATCAGTACTAATCCCCTGCTATAACAGCCTTTGCCACGATGAAGTGAAGTCTGTATGGCAGCAACTCACTGAATACAACCTCCACGCTTCAAACAAGGTAGAGTGGGAGATAATAGTTATAGAAGATGGCTCAACAGACGAGACAACACTGAAGGAAAATGCCAAGATAGCACTCCTTGAGAACGTACGCTACATACCTCGCAAGGAGAACGTTGGCAGAGCAGCTGTGCGTAACCTGCTGGCACACGAGGCAAAATACGAATGGCTGCTGTATATGGATTCGGACGTTTGTATTGAATATAACACTTTCATTAAGAAGTATATTGAGAGTAGCGACAATATTGTTGTTGGTGGAGTGCGTATTTTCGGTAACGCCATGAAACTGAGCTATAACCTCCGTTACCTCTACGAGAAAAAGGCATCGGGAAAACATACTCGCACAGAACGACAGAAACACGAACATAGGGAGTTCCGCACAACAAACTTCCTCATTGCTCGCGACATAATCTTTGAATGTCCTTTCGACGAGAGTTTCAAAAGCTACGGCTACGAGGATGTGCTCTTCGGAAAGACTCTCCACGACAAGGGCTACCCCGTAAAGCATATTTCCAACCCTGTTACCATCATAGACTACGAAGACAACGCCACATTCGTAAATAAGACGGAGGAGTCACTGCGCACCCTCCACCAATTCAAGGACCAGCTGAAGGACTACTCTACACTTCTCAAATACGCCACTTGGACACGAATGTCATGTCTTTCACCACTATTGATGATAGCATATAAAATCTTCGGAAAAACGATAAGAAAAAACCTGGCAGGCAATAATCCGCGACTTTCGTGGTTTAATATATATAAACTGCTCTATTATTTATCGTTATGAAGAAACTTATAGCCTATAGTCTGCTGCTCTTCTCACTCCTCTCTACTCTCTCATCAAAAGCACAGGGGGTAGGGCAGTGGAAAGCATATATGTCGTATCATAATATTACTGCTATCGAACCGGCAGGAAAGCTGATTTACGTTCTTGCGAGCAATAACCTCTTCAGCTACAACTTCTCCGACAGCAGCATAGATACCTACGACAAGGTCAACAAACTTAGCGACTGCGGCATCATCGACATCAAGTGGAACAACACCGCTAAACGTCTTATCATCATCTACGACAACTATAACATCGACCTCATAGACAATAACGCTAAGGTCTATAATATCTCCGACTATTATACCAAGTCGATGACCAGCGACAAGACTATCAACAGCACGTATATCAATGATATCTATGCATACCTTAGTACTGGCTTCGGCATAGTGAAGGTGAATATGAAGGATGCCGAAGTTAGCGATACCTACCAGATTGGTATAAACGTGAAGTACTGTTATATCGAGGGGAAAAACATCTATGCCGCCTCAGAGACCTCAGGACTGTATGCCGCTAAACTTACCGACAACCTCCTTGACCATAACGTGTGGAAAAGGGTAGGGGAATATACTCCCAAGACGGAGAACAGAACACTCGTTGCCGACGATACAAACAACTGTATGTGGACTGTTGACGAGAACGGCAAACTGTTGGCTTATACCGAGAAGGACGGCACCAAGACAAACATCCGCTCCGAGATACGTCCTGAGGGACCAAAATACAACCACTTCTTCTTCATGAAGTATGTCGATGGATCACTTTATACTACCGGTGGCGGCGAGGCTAACGTAACGTTCCTGCAACGTCCTGGAACAATACAGGTAATGAGTAATGGTGAATGGACGTTATACGAGGACGAGATAAACAAAAAGACCGGCCATCTCTACGAGGACATTTCGTGTCTTGACATCGACCCGCTCGACAAGACTCACGTCTTTGCTGCCAGCTCTCGCTCTGGCGTTTACGAGTTCAGGAATGGTAAGTTCATAAAGAACTGGACCTTCGACAATACCAACAGCTGCATAACGACGGTAATACCAAACAACTACGACTACGTCATAGTAAACGGTCTTAAGTTCGACAGCGACGGCAACCTGTGGGTTCTCAACAGCTGGTCCGAGAAACCCATAGCACACTACTCAAAGGAGGGCAACTGGACGGAGAAGAAGAACCAGGCAATAAGCAATATCTCCAAGGACTTCGCCTCAGCACGCAGCCCTATCTTCGATAGTCGCGGACTGTTCTGGTTCACCAACGATGCGTGGTCATCAACAGCTCTCTTGTGTCTTAACCCTGCCGACCTGCATGCAAATGTTTATACCGACTTCACCAATCAGGACGGTACCGTAGTGGGAGCTCATAGTGTTCGTTGTGTTGTTGAAGACAAGAGCAAGAATATCTGGATAGGAACCATTGAAGGTCCTCTTATGCTTACCGCAGAAGATATTGCGGCAGGCAACAAGACATTCACGCAGGTTAAGGTGCCCCGCAACGACGGCACCGACTATGCCGACTATCTGCTTTCCGGAGTCGATATCGCTTGCATAGCTATCGACGGTGGAGGTCGTAAGTGGTTCGGAACCTATGGTGACGGTGCTTACCTCATCAGCGAGGACAACAACACCCAGATACACCATTTCACCCAGAGTAACAGCAGCCTCCTCTCAAATACCATCGAGGCAATAACCATCAACGACAAGACCGGAGAAGTGTTCTTCGGAACAGACAAAGGACTCTGCTCGTATATGAGCGACGCCTCAACACCTAACAGCGATATGTCGAAAGACAACGTGTGGGCATATCCTAATCCGGTGACACCAGATTATACAGGACTAATAACTGTCACAGGACTGTCTTATAATGCCGACGTCAAGATAGTTACCGTCAATGGTACTCTCGTGGCTCAGGGACGAAGCAACGGCGGTACATTCACGTGGGACGGCAACGACCTCAGCGGTCGTCGTGTAGCCTCAGGAATATATATGGTCGAAACAGCTAAGAGCGACGGATTAAAAGGTACTGTATGCAAGATAGCAATAGTCAACTAACTACAAGGAAACTGTGGATAGACAACCTCCGCGGACTCAGTATGGTGGCAATCCTGCTATTCCATACTGAGATGTACTATGCGGGCTACGACATCATACCCTACAGCTTCTACGTAGAGAATGCGCTGGCTATGTTCTTCTTCCTTTCAGGCTATCTCTTCTACAAGGACAACGGGACAATACATCCTAAACAGAAAATCTTTTCCATCGCTGTAAACCTCATAATACCATACTTTATCTTCACAACCCTCATAGCACTTCCCAAGGCTCTCGCTCACGGTGAGGAAATAAACATCCTGACACTCGCCAGCGAAATACTCCTTGGAGAAGCCTCGTGGTTCATCGCCGCCCTCATCGTCGCAGAGATTATCTTCTCGCTGTTGCTATGGATTACCAAGGGAAGACACATCATCCTCATACCTGTTATAATAATACTTACAGCCCTCGCCTTCGCAATAGGAAACTTAGAGAACGCCAACTATAACACCTATAACTTCTGGCACATCAACGAGGCACTACTCGCACTGCTCTTCCTTTATTTAGGATACGCCTACCACCAGTTCGAAAAGTCCCTCACACCGCGCATCGCATATCTCGTACCTCTCGCCGCTTGCCTCATCATTCTAAAATACATAGAATACCGATACGAATGGAAGATGGTTATGGGACCCATCGTCGTCACCTCCATACCCACATTCCTCTGCGACTGCATCATAAGCTGTCTACTACTTAGCAGCATCTTCGCTCGCCTCGAATCTCGTATTATCGCACCACGTGCCCTCTCCTGGACCGGAAGCCACTGCCTGGTGTACTACTTCATCTGCGGAGGAGTTCCCCTCCTGACGGCGAAAATAATGACCTCTATCGGTCTTCCTTACAACGACCAGTACTGGCGCGTCGCCCTCGTCTTCATCATGGTCTATATCGTCGCCACCGCCATCACCTGGTTCATCTACCGCTACCTCCCCTTTATGGTCAGCGTTAGGAAAAGGAAATAAAAAATACAATTTATCATTTCATACAATCAGGCGGATATTTCATACAAACGTATAAAAATATTCGCCAAAATTTTTGCATCGTATTTAATAATTTTATATCTTTGCCCCTGTCCAACACCAATAGTGCGTCTGTGGGCGCATTGCAACGGTGAGACGACATGTACATAAAAGGCGTTTGCTAAGCGCTTTGACTTTGACTCTGTAGAACTTCGCAACCTCTATCGAAATGTCAGAATCAAACGCAACAGCAAAAGTCCCGTAGGATGGCTATATATTAATGTATATATCATTCAGCGTGGGGCGTTTGCGTTGCTCGTTTCGACATTTCGGGCAGTGCGAAGGCCTTACAGAGTGGAGCGAGCGACAAAGCATCGGCTCCACGTTCTTTTTGTGCATGTCTGAACCTAAACATTAAACTAACCTCTGCTAAGGCAGCCAAGCGGAATTCTTTATTCTATGGATAATAGTATTGGTAAGAAAAACCTTCATTATATAAGATTCACGACAACGAACTGGGGCGAGAATGAGTATACTTTTGAAACAGAACCAATTGTAGATTGTCCCAATGCGGCTATTGATCATCATGTACAATGTAGGATTGTAGCATATATGAAATTACATAATATAAGGGGAAAAGACCAAAAATATATTTATTATGATAGCGAGATGAAAGAAATAATGCATAATGATACAGCATTGGAGCATGCAACATTTGAAGTACCCAAAGAACATAAATAATATGACAGAACTAAAATTTCCTGTTACGGCACTTGAGAGCGAAAAGTTTCAAGTTATTGTTGATATGTCGCTATACGCAAAAGAATCTCTCGTCGCTGCTTGCTACAAGTTTACTGACCGATTTTATATCCATCAGCAAACGAATGGTGGCAATGCCGTTGTAGTATTTGAGTCAAAGGATGGTAATGTCGTTTCAGATTCCATCGTCAAACAGTTCTGCAATGAGCTTATTGACCAGCAGGTTCGTTATAACACGAATCAGCAGTTTGGCCATATTCGTGATTTGATTGTTGAGGAAGCATTTAAGCCTGTGTATAAATGAAACAGACGATTTGTTTCTTCTGTTGAAAGTTACGATGTGTGTAAATAATAAAAAATCTATGGTCGTGAAAAAAAGAGTCTTTTTTGCAATTTTTGCCTTGCTTGTATGTCTTGCGGCAAAGGCAGGTGACGTTAAACGTCCAAATAGTTATAATTATCAAAGAGGCTGTGAGGCTGTATCAAATGGCGATTTTGAGGAAGGCATGCGATACCTCAAATTAGAGCTTCAAGACAATCCCAAGAACGGATATGCCTGGTCTTGGATTCTTTCAATCCACATGAACAAGAGAGAGTTCGGTGACGCTGTTGATGCAGGACAGACGGCTCTTCGGCTCCTGCCAAAGAAAGATTCCTATTTCATAGGCTTCGTTCACAAATCACTCTCTAGGGTGTATTATTATATGGATGATAAAGACAAGGCTTTATCGGAAATCAGTCTGGCCATTAAAGCTGATCCAAAGGAAATGGAGTATGTCGCCATGCGTGCTGACCTTTATTACTACGAAAAGGAATATGATAAAGCCAATGTGGATTTCAAGAAGTTAATCTTAAACAATCCCGGACAATCAACAGGCTATATGGGTCTTGGGAGAAATCTTCTCGCTCAGAAATCCTATGATGCAGCCATTGAGAAATTCAACTATGCGATGAAACTTGATGAAGATTTCTCTCAGCCATATGCCTTTCGTGCCGATTGCTATATTGGAAAAGGTGACTATCGTTCGGCAGCTCAGGATTTGGTTAAAGCTTTGGAGATGGATGCTAATGATAAGGCGTTCTCTATGATGGCCGAATGTAATGATACATGCTATGAGAATCTTGTTGTTCTGATGAATATAAAAGCATCCAGCGATACGAAGGAAACGGATTGGGATTATTATCTTGGAGTCGCACATCAAGGACACAATCATTTCCGTGACGCAATTGTCAATTACAAGAAATCATTGAAAAATGAGTCACATTCTCTTACATGTGAGAATATTGCTGAGTGTTATGGCGAGTTAGGTGATTATACAAGGGCTAATCAATATATTGACATGGCTATTGCAATGGATTCAACTCGTAACGATTTATATAGGGAAAAGGCTGATTATTACTATTATTCTGGTGATTATTCAGAGGCGATAGCCATGTTGGATAAATACATCAGTTTTGATCCAGAGGCTTATTTTGGCTATTACCGTCGAGGGTTCTACAAAGACAATACCAAAGATATAGATGGTGCCATAAAAGACTATACTTACAGTATTACATTAGAACCAAGATACACATATGCGTATCTGGGAAGAGGAGATATGTACATGGCGAAAGGCAATGTCGATGCAGCCATGAAGGATTATAAGATAGTTGTTGACCAAGATACTATAGTGCTTGAACAAGGGAATTGCAGACAATACGCATATCTGATGCTTGGCCAGAAAGATAGTGCAGAGGCGTACATGCAACGGATTCTAGACAAATATCCAACTGAAGGCAATTACTATGATGCAGCTTGCCTGATGTCTCGAATGGGAGAATACCAGCGTTCCATTGAATACCTGAAGGCTTCTTTTGAAAAAGGGTATCATGAAATCAACCATTTGGAGAAAGATGATGATTTGGATGGAATTCGCGATATGGTTGAATACAAGGAACTCGTAGGTAAATACAAGCAAATCCTGAAAGAGAAAAACGCCTCGAATGCTGATGACGACATCAGTGAAGCTGAACTAGAAACTACGGAAATTCCTTTCAACAAGTCCGGGAATATGATGATGATAGAATGTACGATTAATAGTCTGCCTTTGCATTTCATCTTTGATACGGGTGCAAGTGATGTTAGTATTTCTGATGTTGAGGCAAACTTTATGATGAAGAATGGATATCTGCATCCTAATGATGTCGTTGGTAAAGCACGTTATCATACAGCTGATGGCAATATCTCCGAGGGTACTGTCATTAACCTGAAACATGTAAACTTCGGCGGTTTGGAGTTGACGGATGTTAAAGCATCGGTCGTGAAAAGTCAGAAGGCCCCGTTGCTTTTAGGGCAGAGCGTGTTCGGTAGGCTTGGGAAGATTGAAATAGACAACAAGGAGAAAGTTGTAAAGGTAACACATCAAAAGAAACAATAAAAGTCTGTGTTACCTTTAAACAATTCCATTTTTTGTTCGAAAAGGATGGTTAGATGTGTCGATGGACACCAATATGAATTCCATAGTTTCAATTTTAAGATGATAAAAATGAGTGATTATCAATTATTACCTTTCCGTTTTGCCCGCTTCAACGAGACGGAGTACTTGCTGACAAATGATGTTGGTGAGTATATCTTTCTTGGGAATGAGAACTTCGAGAAGTTCATCAACATGGAGCTTGATACGAAATCCGAGGTGTTTCAAGACTTAGCATC
>ODAJ012175647.1_pt1 | contig 10044 bp, 3 predicted proteins | sample 1539241 | NCBI WGS metagenome assembly ODAJ01 (sample SAMN02144231, study PRJEB22623) | gut metagenome | biome: sheep rumen | host: Ovis aries | place: New Zealand
GCGCGTTCCTCCTGGATGCGCTCGCGGCGGAGGCGGTCGGCGACGTTACGGACGGCATCGGGGGAGACGGCGACGATCTTCGGGTTTTTGCCCTTTACCTCCTCCAGGGCCTTTTCGTAGCTTATAATGAAGTACTCGATGCTCTCCCGCATCAGAAGCATGGCGGAGCTGATGTCGCTCTCGGAGACGATCAGGCGTACCTCGCTCAGCGCGTCCGCGTCGGCATGGCTGATCTTGTTGCGCACAAAGCCGAGGTGGAAATAGGCATAGAGGACGTTCTGCACCGTTTCGAGGCTGTCGCAGGCGGTATGACCGCTGATCCTGCCCGGGTCCTTGCGCCCGATGGACTGTACCCGCGTGGCGGCATAGACGAGGTTCCTGTCCTCGCCCCTGGAGCCGTTGAGCTTGACGCCTCCCCGGTCGTAGTACTTGACAAAGTAGTGATCGATATCGTCCAGCTTGTAGTATTCGTAGGACTTCATCTCCAAACGCTGCAGCGCCAGCACCTTTGTGATGTCGTTCACCTGCGATTCGTCGCTGCAGTAGTAGAAGATGCCGGAGTTGACCAGATTTGCCGGCGCGTAGGTCTCGATCAGGGTCAGGACCTGCTGATACAGCTGGTGGCGATAAGCCCATTTGATCAGTTCAATGAAGGGGACGGGGCCGTCGCCCTCCAGCAGCGAATGGTAATCCGCCTTGATGCTGCCGGCGATCACGCCGAACAGAAGCCCGTAATAGCCGTCCTTGGTCCAGGAGTGCGTGTCCCGGAGCAGATTGCGCAGCCGCTGAATACCCGCCTGCACCTCTTTGATGTTGCACATGGAGATGCCCACATCCACATGGCGCGCAGCATAGATGAGACTGCTGACCCGGTCGTTGCGCTCGCTGCTGGATTCCCAGAAATCCACGAGCATATCCGTCTTGCTGTAATTCAGGAAAGCATGGGCGGCCGCGACCAGATCGGTGGTGCGGAAGACGGCGGTGTGGTCACAGATTTCCCCTGTCAGGCCCGAGGAGGACTCATAGACTTTGTAGATCTTCTTGATGTGGACAGAGCTTCCCGGCGTGGAAACCAGAATGTCAAGCAGATTCATCACAAGGTGGCTGTCCACAGAGGAGTTGTTGTCCAGGGAGACAAAGAGATTGGTCTCGGCCCCGGTGTCAAACACATCCTCAGTCATGCCGAGGATCGTGTTGACCCAATACTCGCGGCTGTCCAGCATGGCTGCCGGGATATAACGGGCGCAGATGTTTTCGTTGACCGGGAGGATCTCCATCTTGGCGGTGGGTTTGAGCTGCATGTACAGGTAATTGTTCACCCAGCTCATATACAGCGAGGGGTTTTCACGGGCAGCCGGGAAAGCGGCGGCGAGCGCATCCAGGAACTGTCCGAACATCTGCCCGTTGTGCGCCAGCTCGTCAAACAGGCGGTTGAGCCGCTTCGGCTCCCGCTGGGAGTTCTGCTCCTGGAAGTCCAGAATAAAGGCGGCGAGCTTTTCGCGTTCCTCCTCAGGCAGCAGCTCATTGCACACCTGCTGCTCCAGGCTCTGCTCGCCCAGAGCCTGCGCCAGGCGGGAACGGTACAGGCCGAAGGGAGACAGCGTTTGCGGCTCTGCAGAATAGAGTTCGCCGGCGTCCATCAGCCGAAAAGGCTTCAGGCTGTTCTCGTTGTCGAGGGACATCTCGTCCCCGATCACAAGGATCTCGTCAATGGGGAAGCGGGACAGGATATACTTGGTGCTCGCCTCCATGCTCTGCATGGCTTCGCAATAGCTGTGGTCAAACTCGTTATTCGCGGAATAATAATGCAGGGGTTTGTAGATCCCTTTGGTGCTCAGGGATGTCAGAAGAATATTTTTGCTCATGTTTATACAACCTCAGACTTTCAATACTGTACGACAAAGTCCAGAAGACCCTCGACTTCTGTGAGCCGGCCTTCCAGCTTATCACAGGCGAATTTCCCGTCCGAAACGATCAGCGCCTTGGGGAACGCCTTCCAGTCGAAGGCGTCGACGCCTTTGATTTCGTTGGGGTAGAGCTGCAGGGCATTGCCGTTTATGAATTTCAGCAGCAGGCCCTGAAGGGCCTCGGACAGATCCGCGTTCATGACGCTGCCGTACATCTGCAGCGCCTCGTCGTTTCCGAGCAGCGCCGCCGCCGCGTCGACCGTGCCGGAGCCCAGATTCTCGATCAGCGGCTTTTCATCCCAGTACATGAGATGCACCTTGCTCCCGCCTTGCGCAAGCTTTACGGCACCGCGGTAGATGCACAGGGCGTTCCACTGCTCGACAAGCTTCGATTTCGCCTCAAGCTCGGTCGAGGACGCGGCCTCACGGTCAATATACGCCTGTATCGCGTCGGCAGTGGGACCGGCTGTAATGGCTTTGATTTCGGCCACGGACCCGTTGATGAGATCGGCATAGTTCTGATCTCCGAGCACCGAGCGGAATACCTGCGCCTCGTTGCTCGGAAAGCCGATGACAAATTTGATGCCGGAGGCGGCCCCCTCCTGCGCGGCACGATAGATGTCCGCCGGGATCAGAGCACCGTCGCAGGTCGGAGCGCTCATGTTCTGCCAGAGCTTCTGCGCGGCGTCCTTGAGAGCCTCCGTTTTGAGCTGTGAAAGCTCCTGCATCGTGGAGGCCCCGGTTTCCCTGAGCAGCTTTTTCGCCAGAGCCCTGGACGGCTCGGGAGAGGCGTAGACAGACGCAGGGTTCCCGTCAAACAGGAATGCCTTCTGGAACAGTCCCTTTGCCTTTTCACAGGCGGAGAGCAGATAGATGGAGGCCGCGCCGGATTCAAAGCCCAGCACCGTGACCTTGTCGGGATTACCGCCGAAAGCGGCGATGTTTTCTTTGATCCATTTCAGCGCCGCGATCTGATCGAGAAGCCCCAGGTTCAGGGCGTCGGGATAAGCCTCCCCGCCGGGGACCTGGGAGAAATCAATGAAGCCGAAAATGCCCAGACGGTAGTTGAAGCTTACGAACACCACGTCCGGATGGCTGATCACATAGTTGGCCCCGTACAGCAGGGGATCGGCAGAGCCGCCGTAAGAGAAGTCGCCCTGGTGGAACAGCACAAGCACCGGCCTTTTGGCCTTTGTTTTCTGCGTGTTGACGCAGATATTCAGGCTGAGGCAGTCTTCGCTCTGCCGGTGCTGCTTGAGAAGCGAACCCTTATGCTCGACCTGTATGGCCGAAGCGCCGAAATTCTTTGCCTCAAACACCTCGTCCGAGTCAGGGAGCGGTTCGGGGGCCTTCCATCTGAGCTCGCCGACGGGGGGCTTGGCGTAGGGGATACCCAGATAGCAGATGGTCTTCTTGTACTTTTCCCCGACATAGGTGCCGGTTCTTGTCTTTACCGCGCAATCGGCGCTGTATTTGCCCTGGACGGCCTGGTTCTGCCTGTTCAGCTCCTCGATGACCTTGCCCTTGACATCGAAGACATAGCCCTCGCTCCCGTCCCCGTAGAGCTTGCGGATCTTCCGGACGCGAAGGCCGCGGATGAGCATGTTCACCGCAAAGCCGAGAATGGGCATGCCGATCACGCCGAGAAGCTCGTCCTTCACGTAGTTGAGCATGGACACACCCATCCACCGGATGGAGATGTACTGGGCGATCAGAAAGATGAGAAAGACCGAAACATAAGTAAGGATCCGGTTGATCGGCTTTTTCTGGACCGCCTTGCTGAAAGCGATCTTGTTTATGATTTCCGAGAACACAAGGCCGACGACAAAGCTCACGCCGTAACACACAAGTTCCGGCCAGCCGAAAAGCTTTGAGATCGTCTCGCCGAAGCCGTAGCCCAGCGCCGAAATGAAAGCGACAACGATATCATCAATTGTAAATAATTTTTTCATTTTTACTTCTCCGGAAGGATGATAAGCTGCATTCTCACGCAGCCTGTTTGAAGTTTTGTCCCTGCCGGAGCGCCTACTTCGCGGCGCGGGCCGCGGCCTTCTGTTGTTCACGACCGGCGGCCACGGCCTCGGAGAAGGCGTTTCCGATGAAGATCATATTGGCGCCGGATTCAATGAAGTACAAGCCGATCAGGATGCCGAGGCTCAGGGCGAGCACCGCGGGATGAGCCACGGAGTAGGCGGCCATCAGAAGCTCCAGCACGCCCAGCACCACGCCGATCACCACAACGCCGGTGCCGGCGTTCTTTTTCTTGCTGTTGAAAGCCTTGACGATGGTCATGATGCCGTGGGCAAAGAACCAAATGCCGGCCATGTAGAGCAGGATGGAATTGTTCATGGCCGCGGCGCCGGGGATCACACAGCCGAGGATGCCCAGGATGAGGCTTGCAATGGCAAGGTAGAACTCCTTGTCGTAGCGCTTTTCGGAGATCGCCCGGACAATGCCGAGAACGCCGTTGAGGAAGAACAGAATGATGATGCAGGGGCCGACGCTCAGGAAGGTCAGCAGCGGGGTGAAGAGCATGCCGACGCCGCCGATGATCGTCAGGATACCCATGACCGTGAACAGAACGGTCAGGTTGTTGCCGCCCTCGCATTTGACCATGCCGACGACGATCGCGTCAATACCGGACTCAATAAAGTAGAGGCCGATGAGAATGCCGAAGCTGACAGCCAGCACGGAGGGGTGGATCGCGGAGTAGACGGCGGTGATCAGTTCCAGCACGCCCAGGATGACGCCCAGCACCACAGCGCCGGTCTCGGCGCCGCTCTTCTTGTTTTCGACGGCGGAAACGATGGTCAGGATACCGTGGATGAAGAACCAGCAGGCAGCCATATAGAGCAGCACATAGTTGCTCATGGCAGCAGCGCCCGGAACAAAAAGACCGATGAGGCCCAGGACCAGGCTGACCGCCGCAAAGATAAACTCTTTGTTGTAGCGCTTTTCGGAGATCCCGCGGATGACGCCGAAGATGCCGTAGATAAAGAACAGCGTGATGATGAAATAGCCCGCGCTGATGAAGGTGATAAGCGGCGTCGCCATCAGGGCGAAGCCCCCGATGATCATCAGAACGCTCATGATAACAATTAGGGTAAAGGTAGACATAGTGAATCCTCCTGCTTTTCTTTTCCGCCGTGCGGCGGGGCTGCTTTTGCATGTATTTTGTGCTTTTTGCCAACTGATGCAAGCTTACTGTGAATTGCACCCCTTGTCAAGGACATTTTTTACTTTTGGGATATCGTTTCCGGGCGCGTTCGCCCCTTGACGGATGGGAAGAATCATACTATTATTGATTGAAATTCCTCTTTGGGAAGCCCGGCCCGCGGCCGGGGTGACGGTATTCCATTGATACAGGCTTATACAGGAGAATGACTATGAATCCAATAGAAAAGATCAAAGTCCCGCTGCGGGAAAAAAGCGGGATAAAGCTGATCGGCTTTACCGTGATTGCCTTTCTGATCATCGCGGTGATCGTGTTTCTTACGGTGTTCGCGCTGAGCTATTACAGCGGACAGAAGATGCTGGACCAGTTTATCATGGAAGTTCCGAAGATCGTGGAAAAACGCAAGCAGGAATTTGAAACGCGCATGCGGGTATATGAAAGCGACTCGCTGAAGCGCAGTGAGCTGGGAGCGAAGCTGTACGCGGAAGAGGACGCCCTTGCTGACGCCGAGAGGCTGGAGCTTACGCGCGGCACGGTTTCCGCCGCGGGCGTTTACCTGATCGACGGACGCAGACAGCTCCTTGCCGCTGCCGGCCCCGCAGAGCTGGAGGAATCCCTTCGGGAGTATTTCGAGAGCATCGAGGCAGGCAAGCCTGCGCTGACGCTCTATCCGTCCCTGTCTCAAAACGTGGAGCCGACGGAGAAGCAGGAAGGCAGCTTCCTTGTGATGCAGCCCCTCGCCTCGACGCAGCAGAGCCTGGTCTTCGCGTTCCCGTGCCCGGCGCTGGTGGAGCTGTACCACTCCCTCGGCGACTGGCCCGACATACTCAAGCGCACGCTGTCCGGGACGGATGGCGGCGCCGCGGTCAGAACGGGCGACGGAACCATCGCGTATTATCCCCAGGACGGCCTGTCCCCGGAGGAGACCGCGCAGCTCATCGACGAGCTGGATCGCGTCTTTGATGACAGCGGCAGCTTCCGAAACAGGGGAGGCGTTCCTCTCGGCAAGGAGATCAAGCTGCTTGGCAGCCGCTGCCTGGCCGTACTGCTCCACTACCAGGAGCTGGATGCCGACGTTATGCTGATGGACAGCTTCGACACCCTGGAGCATTCGGGCAAGTACACTGCCAGGACCCTTGCGGCCATCATCGCCCTGGGCATGATCCTGTTCCAGATCTATGTATTTCGCCGCCTGTCGAAGGAGACGCCCGACAAGAGCCGGGGCGCGGCCTTCCGGAAACGGGTGATCCGGACGCTCATGCCGGGCATGATCTCGGTGCTGATCGTCACGGGCCTTTTCTCCGTGATGCTGATGATGCTGGAAAACCGCTCCATCAATGCCATGGTCGCCACGGCGAAACGGGAGACCGTTCAATATGAGATCGACTGGCATGAGCAGCAGGCGGAGCTGATCCGCCAGACCTATTCGGAGATATACCGCACGCGCGCGCAGACCCTGGCGGATTTCGTGACGCGGCATCCGGAGTACCTGACCCACGGCGGCCTTGCCGAGCTTAATGAGCTTGCCGGGACGGAGTACCTCATGATCTTTGACCGGAGCGGGCGCGAGCTTGCCGCCAGCAACAGCTACACCGGCTTTGCCGTGGGCGGAAACCTCAGCGAGGAGTACCGCCCGGTGCTGCTGGGCTACCCCTCCGCGCTGGCGGGACCGGCTGCCGACCCCTATACCGGGCAGCCCCAGCTCGGCGCGGCGATCCTCCTGAAAGACGCCGAGGGGCAGCCGGACGGCTTCCTGCTGTCGGTCTTTGATGCGCAGACCCTGCAGAGCGAGCTTGACGGAGAGAGCATCGAAAGCGCGGTCAACGGCTTCGTTGTGCAAAACGGGCATGCCGCCGCCGTCGTCGACGACGCGGAAGGCCGCTTCCTCGCGCACACCGAAGCGAAGATGATCGGCCAGCGGGTGGCGGACCATCTGCCCAACTACGAGCCGGGGACCGAGATCGAGGGCTTTTCGACATATAACGGCAAGAACGTGTATATCTCCGGCAGCTCGAAAGCCGGCAAGAGTCTCATGTACATCGTTCCCTCCAATCCGGACCGTGAGGTGCGCGTCATCACTGGGCGGCTGATCGTGGGGGTGCTGGCCCTGCTGCTTGTCTACCTGTTGGGGGCCGGTGTGCTGTGCGCCCGGCTTGTCGAAGATATCCGCGCGAAGCTGGCAAGTCAGCCCGGCAGGAATAATTCGCTGATGGTTTTCGCAAACGGCTATGTGATCTTCCTGTCGCTGCTGGCCGTGTACACGGCGATACTCTCCGCGGGAGCCATGTGGCCCGCCTTCACCTTCATCTTCGACGGAAAGTGGGCCAGGGGCGTCCATCTGTTTTCCGTCTGGGCGGCGACACTCATCGTAGCCGGTACCCTGTGCGTCGTGTCTTTCGCGCGGGCAATGCTGAAGATTGTGGAAAGCCGTCTCAACAAGCGCTCCAGGACCATCACCAGACTCATCGACAGCGTCATCTGCTACAGCACGTGCATCTTTCTCCTCTTCCGCATCCTGTCCATGTTCGGCGTGAACACCAAGACGCTGCTGGCCTCGGCCGGTGTCCTCTCCATTGCCGTCGGCATGGGCGCCCAGAGCATGGCCTCCGACCTGCTCGCGGGCTTCTTCATGATGCTGGAGGGCTCCATCCATGTGGGCGACCATGTGAGCGTCTCCGGCGTCACGGGAGATGTCACGGATATGGGCATCCGCACCACGGAGATCACCGACGCGGATGGGAATGTCGTGATCCTCAACAACAGCCATGTCGGGAGTGTGCTGAACATGAGCCGCAAGCACGAGCAGCGGGAGAACGATTTGGAAAGCAGCTTGGACAGCAGCCCGGAAAGCGAAACCTGACCGTACTCCCGCACAGACTTTTTACAACCGGATGCCAACGCAATACAGAAGCACCGGCCGGGTCCTTCGTGACCCAGCCGGTGCTTTTGTGATCGGCCAGTACTGCGTTTGGAGAGATCGTCGTGCCGGGGATGTTGAAAACGGGGCGCCGGGCTGGTATAATCAGGACATATAGAGCCTGCTTTTTCGGGCCTGATGAAAATGCACAAGCTACGGAGGTGCACGGAACCAATGAAAAAAACGATATCTCTTCTTTTGTGCCTGATGCTTTTCCTGTCTGCTCTGTCAGCCTGCGGAGAGGCCGCTGCGCCGTCACCGAGCGATGCGGCGCAGAACGGAAAAACACTCACGGCCCGCCCCTCTGAAAACGGCAGGCTGCATGTGGAGGGGACAAAGCTTGTGGATGAAGCAGGGCGGATCGTGGCCTTGCGCGGCGTGAGCACCCATGGGCTTACCTGGTTCCCGGATTTCGTCAGTGAAGCGCTCTTTCGGCAGATTTCGACGGAATGGAACGCAAACCTTGTCCGCCTTGCCATGTATGCCTCCCAATACTGCGACGGCCATGAGGAGGAGAGCCTGACACTGCTGCGGAAGGGGATCGACGCGGCGATTGCCGCCGATATGTATGTGATCGTGGACTGGCACATCCTGGAGTACGGCAATCCCAACGAACATGTGGAAGAGGCCAAGGCTTTCTTTGAGCTTATCGCATCGGAGTATGCGGATGTACCGAACCTGCTGTTTGAAATCTGCAACGAACCCAACGGTGATACAAGCTGGACGGATATCCTCGCATACTGTGATGAGGTGATCCCGGTCATCCGCAGACAGATCCCGGAATCCGTCATCCTGGTCGGCACGCCGGTATATGACAAGAACCTCGGCAGCGCCGTCCTGCGGCCGGTGCCCTATGACAATGTGATGGCGGTGCTGCACTTCTACGCGGCTACGCATAAAGAAGGACTGCTGCATGAGCTGCAGGCCGCGGTAGACAGCGGACTCCCGGTCTTCGTCACCGAATGCGGCCTCAGCGAGGCCAGCGGCGACGGCGATCTCAATTTCGCCATGGCGGCCAGGTGGTTTGATTATCTGAATCAACACAGCATCGGCTACGCCGTGTGGAGCTTTTCGGACAAGAATGAATCCTCTGCCATGTTCCGGCCCGGCTTTGAGACGGGGGAGCCCATACGTGATGACGACCTCACTGACAGCGGCCGGTGGGTCAAGGCTGTGATCTCCGGAAAAGACCCGAAGAGCATTTCCGATACGGCGGATACCCTGGCAAAGGGGCGTCTTTCCAGGATCTGGTCCCTCCTGTACTCTGCGCTGGGAGAGCGGGGGACCGGCACCCTGCATGCATGGCCCCTTTTCGCAGGCATCGGAGTTCTTGCGGTCTCGCTGTTTGCCGCGGCTGCGGGACTTGTGTCCCGCACCGCAAAAAAGAAAAAGCGCACCTATGATGAACTTCTTCGCGGCGGGGATGGAGGCGAAAAGGAGAAGCTGACAAAGGAGCACCTGCTGTCGGCGTGCGCGCTGATGCTCAGCATTCTCTGCACCTTGATCTATCTCTGCTGGCGTGTCCGCTATTCCATCCCGAAGGGCTTCGGCGTTCTGCCCGTTGCCGCCAATATCCTGCTGCTGGCGGTGGAGATCCTGGGCTTTGCGGAATCGCTTGTCCTCTTCCGGAGCCTGTTCGGGATGAGGGAGCATCCCCTGCCGGAAATCGCGGAGGATGCATACCCGGATGTGGATATCTTCATCGCCACCTATAACGAGCCCACCGAGCTGCTGCGCAGAACGGTAAACGGCTGCATACATATGAAGTACCCGGACCCGAAGAAGGTGCATATCTGGATCTGTGACGACAACCGCCGCGGCGAAATGCGCGCGCTTGCCGAAGAGATGGGCGTGGGCTATTTTGACCGCCCGGACAACAAGGGGGCAAAGGCCGGAAATCTGAACCACGCCCTGTCCTTGACTTCCGCGCCATATGTTGTCACGCTGGATGCGGACATGATCCCGAAAAGCGACTTCCTTCTGAAAACCATCCCCTACTTTGTGGATGCCGAGGAGCGCAACAGGAAGCTGCCCGAGGATAAGCG
>ODAJ014783512.1_pt1 | contig 10044 bp, 5 predicted proteins | sample 1539241 | NCBI WGS metagenome assembly ODAJ01 (sample SAMN02144231, study PRJEB22623) | gut metagenome | biome: sheep rumen | host: Ovis aries | place: New Zealand
ATTTCGTTTGCCATATCTTCAATATCGTTTTTGTTTGCAAAAGTAATCAATTATTTGGGAAATCTATACTTTGTGTTGATGAATCATGTACTGTCCCCGTGATTCTTATATAATGATGTGACAAATTTTTCCTTTATTAATTCATGTTTGATAATCCGAATATGGAAATGGGTTTATAAAAACCACTTAACCGTCCTTTTAACTTATTAACATATTTCTCAGACCATAGTGGATGAATCAGAATGTATTTCTCACCATAAGGGTCATTACCGATAATGGTTCCTTCTGAATTTCTCGCAGTATAACCGTTCTTCTCAAGCATATTCTTGATGGTGCCAAATATGAAATCATGCCAATAGGTCACCGAGAAATCTATCTTAACATTGCTGTTTTTTGCCAATCTTGCGATGTCAAGGCCAAGTCGCCAGTCAAGCAGTTGATGAACACTTTGGTTGGAATAATCTCTTATGCAGTCATAGCAAGATGACGTACACCCTTCCTCATGACTCTTTGATGTGAGTTGTTCATAAACCTCACCTCCTTCAACGAGCGGAGATACTATCGCTTGTTCAGGAACATCATGATATTTCCTACCACTGAGATAATTGCAATAACCAGCTCCGTTTTCCAAACTTTCTACAAGGAATACTTCAGCTCGCTTTGTTGCAGGCACAATATAGAATCCCACATTGAGTTCTGACGAATCAATATCCAAATAGGATGATATAGCCTTGCGCACCAAATATCCCCATGACAAGAAGGCTGCGCGAACCGCATAACTGTTCCGGTTTTCATTAAAGATGGGTGATAGACATATATCCTCACGAACTTTAGCAATTGATAAAGTAAGTACACCCGTTGTTTTGGATGAATAAAATGCATACTTCGATTCAAAGTCTAATTGCATTGAACGCCCAATTTCTTCTGGGTAGGCATCTCTTGAAACATAAATGCCCCTTTGATTACGGCCAAGGTTATATAGGTCACCATTATTATCGTTAACCAAATGAACAAGTCCTTGTGAAGGAATAGTATTATTCCTGATTGTCAAATTAGCAACTTGCGGACATTCAGAGAGAGATTGTTCACAGTCAAGCTTAATATCACTGTTGGGTGAATACCAGTCAAAACTTCCATTGAAGTCATCGGGCTTGACACTATAATCCACGCAGAATCCCAATGGCGAGCAGATCTTTACACTCTCCATCTCATTACCACAAACGGGACAATTACCGTCTTCGTCGCTAATGGTTGAATATCCACAGTTCCTGCATCTGTGCAGTGGATGACGATATTTATTTAGCGAATTATGCTTCACTTGAACAATGTGAGTGGCTTTATTGTACTCGTAGTCCGCAACCCCTACAGCTCTGAACACCTTTTTGTCTTTTACGATTTCGTGACCAGGAGCAAAAGAATTAAGAGCCATGTCTATATCGCGAGATACAACATCTTCAGCAGGAAGCTTCTTGGGTTCACTCAGATACAGATTTCTCGTTCTTGTGGGGAAGCCAAACATCGGCAACAAACCTGCATTTGCCAATCGCTCACTCAGATAATCCTGCGTATAATCATCGCTTGATGCAATATCCGATATTCGGTCAATTAGCTGATTATAAATATAGTTGAAGATGTCTTTCTTTAGCTTTTCGGTAATCACTGTACCCTTAGTTACAACAGAAATAATCCGTTTAACTTCTGGCTTATTCTTTGCCAACCAGTCTTCAACTATCTGTTTGTTATGATCCCAAGCATCTATAAGCCCAAAGTTACCGTGAACGCTGTCGCTACCACCAGAATTTTTCCTTAATGCAGCATATAGTATTTCTTTGAAAATGATTCTCTCAGCTATCTCGTGTGTCCTAACTTCCAGATACGGATCTTTAGGTGTGTCAGATACCATTCGGTTATACTCCATGAAGTTAGTCTGATCGTGACTCAATGACCTTGCCACCGTAAGTGCAATAGACAAGGGATTTCCTCTTCGTCCAGCACGACCAACACGTTGCTGATAATTGAATCGTTGTGGTGGGACATTACCCATCATAACGGCAGACAAGGAGCCGATATCAACACCTGCTTCCATTGTTGTTGTCACACTTAAAAGGTCTATTCCATCTACGATTGGATTTTCCGTTTGAAGGAAGATTTCCTGGAATAGTCGTTGTCTCTTCCTTGAATCCTCTTTGGAAGTCTGTCCAGTCATTTCTTCACAATGTAAGCGATATACATTCTCCGTTGATTTTAGCAGAGTGAGATAGTAATCATCAGGATTATTAATCTCATCTTCCGTTAGAATTTGAGGTTCTCCCAATTTGTGCAGGCAGTTAATACAGACACCATTCGCATGATGCATGTGAGTTGTCTTACACCGTGGGCACACCCAATATTTCGAACCAGCTGTTGCCTTTACAAATGAAAGCCCGTCACCTGTTAATAGAGTGACAGTTCTGTCGATGATTTCTCTACTTCGCAGAATCTGATGGAGTTTATCAATTATGCCATCTATAAAAATCTTATCGCTCCGATGATAGACTTCTTTGATTAGGCTGCGCACTGCTCTTGGGAAACTGTCTGTAGCTGGATATTTTGATGGGAATCCCTTGATCCTTTTCTTCTCACCTAATATTCTTATAACAGAACAGACAAGTTCCCTCATTATCGGGTCGTCAATATCACTTGTTGGCGCAAGATAGCCAAGTTTCAGTTCCTCAAAAGATCCGCTCTTATTAGAGAAAATACTGCCAAGTTGTTCTATCTTATTGGAAAAATGTATATCATCGTTAAAGTTCCTCTTACTATCACTGGGGTCTGGTTTCATCTTCAGCGTGTTGAAGTCATAAAGATCACTCCAGATACCGGCAGCAGGATTCTCAGAGAAAGAAGGTTTTGGACCAGCAGGATTCATTCCCAATGATAGAATCTTTTCGAACACGTCATCTTCGATATTGCCTATTCTCAGACCGCTGGATGACTGCAAGAAAGCATTCAACTTCTTTATCTGGTCTTCGGTGGCCCATTGCTTCTGTTCCCAATCTATAATTTGAGCATAGTCTCTGTATTTCTCGTCCTGCGACAGTTCCATGAATTTAGCAATGTCTTCCCTTGACGGAGGTGTTGTCTCTCTGAATTTCTTTAGGAAGGCAATAGCTTCATCACTTCCATTCAGGGCATTTAATATGGCCCATCGTAAAACATCACGGAAATGATCAAGTTCAATACCTGCCGCCAATTTTGCGGCAGATTGTCTGCTATCGGAGAACAACACCACCTTCGTATTGGTCTCTTTGGCATTCTTCATTGTTCTAATAAGAGAGTCTGCAAGTATTTGGTTGACTTTTTGGAGTCCAGTACTGTGATGACGGATCGGGGTAAAGCTGTTACTGTCTTTAACCTTATAGGCCACTTCGCATTGTGGGCATTTAGATGGGAATTTAGTTTCAGAATCAGACATCTGCTCATGTAGAGAATACTCACCATCCATGTCGTTCCACACCTCTCCTGTAGCTGGATTGTAACTCACACGTTTCCAACCATCCTTTGATTCCGCTTTGCCTTTCCAGAGCACACAATAGCTTGCGAAGTCATTTGTTATGGGCTTTTCCACACTTAGGAATGATTTTCCATTGCTGTTTATCTTAAAACCGCCCAAAAACACGTCACCGCAATTTTCGCATACAAGTACCTCCAGCACTTTCATACCACATGAACAAATATTTCTTGGGCGCTTATAGAAAGTGCCTAAGTTCCTACCCTCGAATCGAAAACCATCTTGAACACATGTACAGTTTGGATCGGAGCATGCCCATAATCCACTTACATTTCGGAAAAAGAAATGTGCTCTTATAGGGGCAACCGCTGCATTGTTCCATACGCTCTTGCATATTACTCTGATTACTGCCGATACTACAGGAAGCCTGTCAACTACTTCTATCCCAAAAGCATCGCCTATTTTCTCAACATCCTTGGGTATTATGCCTTTGGGTGTACTAAGTCCAAATCTCAACCAATCTAACAATTTGTACTTCTGTGTGATCTCATAGAAATCATTGCATCCAAGGCCACTAAGAAGTGCTTTGTCGTTTTCTTCTGATTCATCCCCTTTGCCGTATCTAACCAGTTCTGCAATGGGCAAAGCTACATCTGGCATTCTGACAGAAGTCTGTGGAGGATTGGACAGTACACAGAATTTCTCTTTAAAACTTTCCTTTTCGATACCAAAGAACTCCGAAAGGAACTCCATTGATTGCATATTTTCTTCAAGAGATGCACTCGTAGCCAAGAACTGAACTTGTGGCGAGTCTGGAGACAGCCCCAGTCTATCCAATAATACCCTTAAAAGATAAGCGACTTCCGTTCCTGCCGTTCCACGATAGGTATGCAATTCATCTATAACAAGATGAAACACATTTGTTTTATCCTCTTGAAGCCATTTCTTAGTATCTGCAAAGATGTCCGCTTCGTTCTCGCGCATCAGCATGACATTAAGCATACTGTAATTGGTGATGAGAATGTCTGGCGCATTGTCCTGCATGGAAAATCTATCCCACATCTCTGCCGAATCTTGTTCCATGCACGGGATATGATATAGCAAGTCCCCATCATGGCTATTCTTAGCGGCTATCCAGTCTTTGGTTAATTGACGTTTCTCTTCAGCAAGTCTGCTTTTGCTCTTTTCTTTCGTACCGCTCACAGGAGTGGCACCTGTATATCTACCGAAGTAAAATCGATGCCCGTTCCTAAACTTATCAAGCCAATCTAATGCACCTGTTCCATCCGTTTTCTTACTGTTTAGCGCTTTTCTCAAACGAATCATCTGGTCTTCCGCAAGAGCATTTAGTGGATACAATATCATTGCCCGCATGGCTCTTGGCCTTGACTCTTCCCACTTCTTTGACTCCTTTACTAAATCAGCGATTATAGGCAACAAGAAGCATTCTGTTTTACCAGAACCTGTACCTGTTGTTACAACAATATGCTTTCTGTTTATAAAAGCCTCTTTCAGAGCAGAATATTGATGATCATACAATTTCCTTTCTTGGTGGCCGGAATTTGTAAACAATCCTGTGTTGACAAAATCATTAAGTTCCTGCGAAACGTTTTCTACAGTGCAGAAGTCTTTCAGAGATGCTTGCTCGTGATACTTTGTTACTAATTCTATGATGGGAGGCTGGCAAATTGTCCCTGATTCTTCCATCAGCATATCGCGTTCTTGGCCATACTCCTTTCTGAAGAATGGCAAACCACTACTGATATATTTTAAGTATGCGTGGCGTATATCGGAGAATATCTTTATTGGGTCATTCATATCGTATGGAGTTACAAAGTATTCGGTTTAATTCTTTAACCACAGAAGAGGACACACCTTTATATACATAAGTGTTGTCTTCTTTTTCTGGCAGGGTTTTCTTTTTCATCGTTTCTAACTGAAGAACCCTATATAGAGTAAAAGGAATTGCGAATGCGGGAGTAACAAGTTTCTTTTGCTCACTATAGTAAGTGCCATTACCTTCCCCACTGATAGCTCTTCCATAGCAATATGCAATGGCAAAGGCATCTGGGTTAATAGTCCTATCAGGCAATTCTCTCATATATGCTTTGGTCGGATAAGAGAAGAATCGCTTAAGTCCTTCCTTTTCCAATTCTGCGACACCAATTCTGTTCTTCCAATCATAATACTTCAATTCTTTCTCGTCCTGTATAGATTTAGAGAAATTATCTACGACCTTATCGACTGAAGGGTAATTCTTAAGTATAGCTTTGGGATCAACCTCAATTTCTTTTATGTCGTATTCATTTTTTAGGTTCTCAGTGATATTAATCCCGACAGATACCTCTTTGAATTTTTCCGAAATAGGGATGTTGTTAATATGGTAACAATGGGATTCGAACTTCAATATGAGCGGTTCTGTCAAGGCATAATAGCCCTTTCCTGTATGGTCTGCAACACCACTAAACACCAATGGCCAGAAGATTTCCCAGATAGGATTGCTCGATGTGAGTTGGTGACTTTCTACCAGATAGTCACAACTTGTCTTGATAGAATCCAGGCTTCTTCTTCCGAGTTTGCTCAACCAAACATACAGAAGCTTTTGCATTTCATATCGTTCCTTATTGCTCATCTTCAAGATAGCTCTTGTAATAATTCGGAATGTTTTTAAGAGACTTACCAGCTTCCTTCAAGACATTCGGAGTTAAATAACCTATATTCGTATTCTCTGGTATCTCGATTCTTCCATAGAAATCCTTTTCTATGCTTCTATCAATACAACCCATATGTTTTATGCAGTTTTCGGCCAGTGGCATAACATTATCATTGGTAAGAGTGCATATGATACGCAAATTTGCAGGGAACTTTTTGTTTACTCCTGGGAACATTGATACGATGTCCCGCTGAATATCAATCAGTGGCATCATATAGTTTGGCAGATAGGTTAGATTTATATTCTGCAAGAATAAGAAATGCATAATATCCTCATTCCTATAGCATTCTTCAACCATCTGGCCCAATCCGTTTTGCCACAAATCATCAAATGACTTCCAAGTAGCACTAACGTATTCTAAAGCGTATCGGCATTTCATGCTGGCAATAGCAATCACTTTAGCAATAGCCACATCTGGTACCAACATAATCTTATACAGAGCAATCTGATTTCCTATGTCGGTTGCCATCGAATAGATAAGCCGATTCGTCTTTAAAGTGTTTTCAAGTGACTTGATGAAAACTTGATATACAGGAATTGCATCACTCGCAATGTCCAAATCTTCTATAGTTACATTCTTAGCTTGCGAAATTGATGCAGAAGAATTGCTTCCAGCCCCAAGGACTTCCTTTACCACAGAAAAGTCGTCGATGATTTTCTCTTTTCTTTCCTCTAAACGTTTGATACTTTCTTCGAGTGTTGCAAAATCTTTCCGCTTGCCTGCAATAGATTCTTCAAAAAGTTCTACTTCCACTTTCTTTTCTTGAAGTAACCTCTCTTGTTCTGCAAGCTTAGATTGATAAGTCTCGTCAATATCCCTTATCAGTTTTCTTAACCTTTGTTCTTCTTCCTCTGCATGTTCCTTAGCAAGGAGTATTTCCATATCATAACGTTCACGTATCTCCTGAAGCTCTTTCGCTTTATCTTTTTCAACTTCTTCAAGATACGTTTTACGATGTACAGATATTGATTGTTCAATAGAATCCTTAAGCCAAGGCAACGTCTTTAACTCGTTCAGTTCTTCAAAAGAAATAGTTAATGCTCTAGTGATGTGGGTAAGCCTCTTAATTCTACTGCTTACCACAAGTCCATCAAGTCCCTTTGAACTTGCAAATGCTTCCCTCAACAATGGCTCAACATTACGAAATGTCTTTTCCTCAAAGATCTGATTCCAGTTCTTCTTTAAGACATTTTTTATAAACCATTCCTGTAGCTGTTCATCAGTAGTGATGTCAATTTTACCATCCTCGCCACCTTTTGCGGTATCTGTTACAAATAATCTACCATTAACTATTAGTGTGTCTAGCGAACTTTCTTTCCAGTATGAAATCAGCCTATCTTGACTATCCGCTTTAATCAGATAAATTGATCCACCAGAAGAAACAAAAGTGTCGTGTTCAACATTTAGCAGATTGTTCTCTTCAAGCAAAGTATAGTTATATTGTCCGTTAGCAGTGAAATCCCCCTTAAGTTTTTTTACTCTGGCGCCGAATTCATAAACGCCTCCAGATTTGTTCCAGATATAGGCATAATACCCTTCGCCAACCTTTTCGTTGGGTATGACGCTAATACACACCAGCGTTCCCTTTGTCTCATAATATCTCTCTGCAAAGTTGTGGGCAAAAACCTTTCCATATGGAGGAAATAGTTTTAGACTCTCACTTTCTTTTAATGGAGTAAAATTATTACGCCAATCAGTGTATCCAACAACCTCGATTTTTGCATTGGGATTCCCAGCAAAGAAGTCTACATATCCGACCACTTTATACTCGTTATATTCAAATTCTGTCATAGTTCTGATTGTTTTATGATTCGTAAAGTAATATTTGCTTCTCCTTCATAGTGTTGTCCGAACGTCAGTTGATTTGACCATCGCCTTAACGTTGGAACATCTTCATTTATATTGTTTTGCTGAATTGGTGGATAATCCAAACCGACAATGCCCTGCTCTTCCTGGGTGCTTTCCCAAGTTGCCCCCTGCTTGTCGAAGTGCCACTGGAAATAGGATTGCATCCAGTCGCAGGTATTGGCATTAGCCATCACTAAATCAAATTCGAGTTTCTTATAATCTTGAATTTTGATATAGTGGTGTCCTTCTGGGAGATGGTTCAGAGAAATATCGCCCTTACATTCCTCTTCACTATACGCCTTTCCGTCAATCCAAATTTTGGTTGGCCATTCTAATCTGAGCGTAGGAGCAGCTCCCATCAGATATGTTTGTCGGCCAATTTTCAAACCGCCAAACAACTCATAGAAACGCTTATCAGCAAAGAACCCTCGTGTATAGGAATCGTATTTAATCGTGAATATCTCAATATACTTGTTATGGTATACCATATTGGGACGCAGGTAGTAGCGAATTGTTGATTCTTTCTGTGGGAAGCATATGACCAACCCCTCTGTTTCCTTACCTTCCAAGTTCCAAGTCTCCTGCCAATAATTATCATAGACATCGTCTCGTTTAAAGAGGATAATACCATTACGTTTAAAATGGTAACTCTTTGCTAACATTTCGTATGAGGTTGAAGCCAAATCAAATTTCTTCTCTAATGAAAGAGTTGCAGTACGCATCTCCAAATAGCGAAAATCATCAGGAAGATACATGAAAAGTTGATTGGAACCGTTTTTTACAACATTTTTAGGCTTACCAGTCCTTTCCTTATATTCTCCATTCCACCTGAGAAAGTAATTATAGACTTGATCATAATAGTCTTCTTGTCTGACAGAATTATTTATGACGACCCTTCCATGATGAGTTTGAGCATTTAGAACAATATCTGTATTTGATATGATTTTCCTAAAATCACGCTTTTGCAAATCATCAGTAGGCGAAAGTCCTTTTTCTACGAAACAAGCGGCTATGTATTTCAGATCTTCCTCTGAGAAAACCCTTCTTGCCTGATTTATTGGGTATTGAACATTTTTCCATGGCCCGGACTTCATTTCACATTTGGTAATTTGGAAATAATGTTGGTCGCACCATTTGTAAAGCGAATGCCAAAGTCCATCTTGGTACATACCTAACCATTCGTCCATCTGTGTGATGTCCCAATCCAGAATGCGCGATAAGCGATATCGGTAGTTCCTGGCAGATATATTATCGCTTTCAGCCATCTTAGATGCGGCAAATAGTTGAATGGCCAACATACCTTTTACGAACAACGTGTCTCGTCTTTGATCATATAAGCAATTCCCTACAGCATCCATCAGTGTCTCTTCTGTCAAAGAATGCAACTTGCAGAACTCGTCCACAAAAGTCTGGTCAACAACAAAGGCAACATAAGTCCCAGCATTTTCCTCTGGGAAAATACGTTCGTCTACAAACTTGCAGAAAGTCCTAAAAATGTTGCTTAGGGTTGCCATTTAGAAATACTACTGTAACTATTTCGTGGAGTTCAACAAATCTTTAATATCCACATCAAGGATGTTGGCAATCTTAGTGAGGGTGGGGAGGTCTGGCTGTGACGTGTTAGTACACCATTTTGAGACAGTTGAAGGAGTGATTCCCAATTGCTCAGATAACCATTTGCTCGTTTTCTTCTTCTCTACAAGAAGTAATTTTAGACGATTAATATCTTCCATTGCAACGTTCATTATTATAACATTTGCAAAGATAGTGATTATTTCTCAATTTATCGCCATTTGATGGGAAAAAAGAAGTTTCTCAGCAGATTATTTATGGATATTGTACAGTCAGCGGGCTTGTTTCCGATAACAGATTCGCTGAAAAACACTGCTCTTAGTTGGGTCAGGTTCTCTGATCCGTTTGGCCCGTTGACTTTTTAGGATAGTCGCAAGCATATACAAGCCTTTCTCCGTAAAAGCCTTAGGTAGTGAACGG
>ODAJ012097614.1_pt1 | contig 10043 bp, 6 predicted proteins | sample 1539241 | NCBI WGS metagenome assembly ODAJ01 (sample SAMN02144231, study PRJEB22623) | gut metagenome | biome: sheep rumen | host: Ovis aries | place: New Zealand
GGCATTCAAGGTTGATGTAAAAGTCTCACAGAGTTATGCCAACGAGAATGGCGGTAAAACTGGCGGTAAAGTTGGCGGTGATGTCGTAGATATCATCGCAGGAAATATCACAGAAAACATCGTAGATAGCATCGTAGAAAAATTATCTACGACGCGAGCAAAAATTGTTAGAATCATCTGGAAGAATCCGAACGCAACGGCACTGTCCATTTCTAAAGAAATAGATATCGCTTCTCGCAACGTACAAGAGCACTTAAGAAAGCTACAGGAACAAGGGGTCATCCGTCGCATTGGCCCAGATAAAGGGGGACACTGGGAAATAATCGCACCATAGTCTTTGAGGGTAAGATGCCTCATAAGACTAATAGAAGTAAACAAGAGAATAAACTGAAAGAACAATGATACAAGAGAATACACCTGCTAAGGTCGGATTATTGGAACTACTGTTGGCATCGTCAGGAGTGCAGTTCGTTATTCCTGCCTATCAGCGCAACTATACATGGACGGCGAACAGAGAGGTGAAGCAACTGCTCGACGATATTAAGGCTGTGCTAAAGGGTGAACGTAACAAGCACTTCATTGGAATCATCATATACCTTGAACGGTCTCTTGATTTTTCAAGGAGAGAACGTTCTGTGATTGACGGACAGCAACGACTGACTACATTGTTTCTTTCGCTGTATGCCGTGAAAGAGTTGATGATGGAACGTGGTATGGAGGAAGAAGCAAAACGCTTGGAGATGCAGTATCTCATCAACCCATACGATGAAACTACAAAATACAAGCTAAAGCCGCTTGTCAATGATGACACCGTATATCAGCAGATAGTAAACAGGGATTTCTCGAACATAGAGGATAAAAAATCAAATGTCTGGCAAAACTTCGAGTACATCAAAAATGAAATAAGAGCTTTAACAGAGCGATTTTCGCTTAACGATGTATTGTTGGCTATGAACCGATTGTATCTTGTCTGTGTTCCAATCAGCAATGACGATTATCCCCAGAAGATATTCGAGAGTATCAATGCAACAGGTGCGAAACTTACGGCATCAGACCTTATCCGCAACTTCATGCTAATGCCTATTGAGAGCGTGAAGCAGGACGAGTATTACAACAAGTACTGGAAGGAACTGGAAAAGCTTATATCTACAGACTCAAAGAAACTAGAATCCTATTTCCGTTTCTTTCTGATAGCAAAGCGTCAGGCAACCGTGAAGAAGAGTGATGTCTATCGTGTCTTTACCGAATGGTTTGCTGCGACAGAAAAAGAAATAGGCGTTGAGGGTATTTTCAAGGAAGTAGTTCACTATGCCCGCTGCCACTATGCTGTATATGCACAACCTATTCCCGAACTTGAAGCCACACTGCGTAAGCCTATTGAGGAGTTCCGTCATATTTTATCTGATATGCCAGCTCCATTGCTCATGGAGTATATGTCACTCAACAGACGGACAGATACTAAAGGGAATCCTTTCATCAGTACCCAGCAGTTGTCCGATGTGATAACTGTACTCAACTCATACTTGATGCGTCGTGCATTGTGCGACTTGGATACAAGTTCCATTTCCAACTATTTTCCAACCTTGCTGAAGGAAACATTGGCTGACTGCAATGGCGACTATTCAAACCTTGTAGTTATCTTTAAGAAAGACTTAGTTAACCGTAACAAGGGTAATGCTATGGAGATGCCCGACGACAAGAAGTTGGAAGAGCGCATCCTCAATGCGAACATGTACAACCTTCGCACATGGCTTAATATCTTCTTATGTAAGTTGGAAAGTGAAGACAATCCTGCACCAGTAGATTTCTCCAGGTTAAGCATCGAACATTTGATGCCCCAAAAGCCTACACAGGAATGGTTTGATGTACTACAGACAGATGCAGAGACATACGAGCAAAACCTGCATCGTCTTGGAAATCTCACGTTGGCTGCACGACCAGATAATAGCAAAATGAGTAATAACGTATGGGAGTATAAGACAAGAATCCTTTCCTCGACCAGTCACTTGAAACTGAATGAGGCAATTCTTCAGAAAACTCATTGGACGATTGAGGATATTGATGACCGAACACGTTATCTAATCTCCTGCATAGCCCGTCTATATCCGTATTACGAGGCAAAAGGAGAGATTGTGACAAAGATTCCTGTTGTGATTGACTGTCAGGAAGGTTATGCCATTGGCACATTCTATCCTGACAATGGCAGCATAGAAGTACTTGAATCATCAGTCCTTAATACAGCGTTCTCAACACCAGAGAAATATCCTTGGGTAGAAGAGCAGCGTCAAGAACTTCTTGATGATGGCATAATTGCCTACAATGATAAGCATCAGCTTGTATTCATTCAGAACCATACATTCTACACCCAGATGAAGGGGTCAACGGCTCTCAGTTCCGTTGCTTCGCTTATTTTGCATGGCAATAGGAATGGTTGGGAATACTGGTGCACTGAGGATGGAAAGCAGTTAGGACAGATTGAAGGATTAAAGAAATAGGACGCAATAATTCTATGACGTATTCAAAAGAAAAGAAGAAAGCATTGGGAGCTTTTTATACTCCACAAATCCTCTCAGATTTACTGGCGAGGCTGCTTTTGCCTTTGTGCAAGATTTCAGGCGATTCTTCAATTACCGCTTTAGATCCTGCAACTGGAGATAGCATATTATTGCAGTCCGTTGCTGAAGTGGCGCAAAGAAAGAAGTTGGATTTAAGATTGATTGGCATTGATGTTGATAATAAAGCCATTAAAGCATCAAAAAAGAAATTTGAGGCATTTCCCAATAATTGCGTTTTCATAAATACGGATGCTATTTATCCATATAGCAGCTCAGTCCCATCAAATGGATGGAATACATTAGTACAGCGATATATTCCCAATGGAATAGATCTTATTGTTAGTAACCCACCTTGGGGAGTAGACCTGAGTAAATATGATTATTTGGCACGAGATTTCAAAACAGCTATAGGTCAATTTGATATATATGACATTTTTATTGAGACAATATTATCAAACCTCAACGAAAATGGTGTATATGGCATTATTGTCCCAGATTCTATTTTCTGTCAAGAACATCAAAAAACTCGCGAGTTATTATTAACTCAATCTGTAATTAAAGGCATTATACGGCTCGGAGAAGGATTTTTTCCTGACGTTAACTTTGCTGTTTCTATCATATATGGTATAAAGAAATCAAGTACAACATATAATGTGCTGTGTTCACACTTAAGCAATTCTGATAGGAAGATGATAATGGCGGGGACTTCTGAGATATACAAAATTGTCAAGGAAAAAAACATAAAAGTCCCCGCTAAGCAGATGATTTTATCAGATTACAGTTTTACTGTTGATGTAAGCCAGGATGATGCCGCCTTATTAAAGAAAATGAGGCAATGTGATTCGATAAAGACATACGCAACCTGCCAAAGAGGTATAGAATTATCGAAGAAGGGACTAATAATGCAATGCCCAAAGTGCGGAAAATGGTTCCCTGTTCCGCGAAAAAAGAAAGAGTCCACCACTTGCCCACATTGTAATTCAAATGTTTCAGTTGCAAAAGCAAAGCACGATTGCATAATCACAAGCAAAAAGCGTGTAAACTCCACCCCTTTACTTGCTGGAGAAGATATAGGAAGATTTGTAATATCTACTGGTAAATACATAAAAAACAATGTGCAAGGCATAAATTACAAATCTAACTCATTGTACGAGGGTACCAAAGTGGTAGTAAGAAAAACAGGTGTAGGTATAACTGCAGGTATTGATTATAACAACAGTTTCACCAATCAGGTTGTTTATATCCTCAAACCTAAAAGCTCTTCAAATCCATTGGTTACAGCAGAAGTAATAGCTGCAGTGTTATGCTCGCGCTTGCTAACTTATGTGATTATAAAAGAAAAAGGAAGTATTGGATGGACTTCAAATCCATACCTAAGCCAAAAAGACGTATGCTCTCTTCCATTCCCGAGATTGAATTTTGACGATAAAAAAACAGTTAATGCATTAAATAGAATAACAGAACTAGTTAGACAATATGCGCAGACCTGTATGAACATACCTACGGCTGTAGATGCTGAAATAGAAAAGCATATCGCTGATTTATACAACCTTGGCCAAAAGGAATATAGAGAAATACTCAAAACTATAGGTCAGGTTGAACAGATGATACCTTTTAGTCGTTTAATGAACATAAATAGTGAAGATATTTTCCAAAATGGGTTATAGATATATTGGATCAAAAGATAAATTAGCTGCAACATTAATAGCTGAGATAAGGAGGAAGTGTCCTAATGCTAATTCTGTCATTGATTTAATGGCAGGAACCGGACTTTTTTCTCTTGCACTTAGGAAAGAGGGGTATAGAGTTATAGCATCTGACGTTATGACATACTCATACCACCATCTTGTTGTAAATTTGAAGCTAAATTGTGCTCCAAAATTTGAAGGATTAATTGATTTAATAAACTCCAATGATAATACATATAAGGCAGTGTTGGACTACCTGAATCAACTTCAGCCAGAAACTGGTTTTTTTACAAAAGAGTATTCACCTGGTGGCAGGCCTGCAGCAGGATGTAAACCGCGTATGTATTTTACAACGGATAATGCTTCAAAGATTGATGCAATTAGAAAGACAATAAAGGAATGGCATGAACATAATATGATTAATGACATTGAGCATTCGTTGTTGTTACATGATTTAATTATGGCGGCTAATGACATTGCCAACATTGCTGGCACGTATGGCCATTATCTATCACATTTCGTTAAACGTTCGACAGACCCAATACTCTTAACCCCATCAGTATTTGAAGAAAACGATAATACTGAAGGCCATGAAATAAGAAGTGGCTATGCTGAAGAGTTGTCACCTTTACTGACAGGTGATGTCTGTTATATTGATCCACCATATATCAAACGACAGTATGCTGCGAATTATCATATATTGGAAACTTTAGCCCGTGAAGACAAGCCTGAAGCAATTGGTGAAAGTGGTCTGCGTCCTTGGCGAGACCAGTATTCCAATTTTTGTTCCAAAGTTCGGATACGCAATGCCTTCGATTTGATAATTAGGAATATTAATTGTCGTGACATATTTATCAGTTATAGTGAAGATGGCTTGTTACCAATTGATGATTTAATGAATTTCTTGGGACAATATGGAAAAGTGGAATTAAATAAAATTCGGTATAAACGTTTCCGAAGCAACAATAGCAAGAAAGGATTGGAATTAACGGAATATCTTATTCATCTAAATAAATGTCAAGTAATATGAAAGCGGAATCTTTGATATTTAGAAAACTAACACCTAACGAGTTTAAGGCTATTACAAATACGATAAACTCGGAAGGAGGTGGAAGTCAAACCTATATTGATTTCCCTAAAGGCAGTATTAGTGATGACGATTTCAAGGAGTTCTTTGGGGATGAAGGCACTCCTAATACTAATGGGTTTGAATGGGTGTTTTATGTAAACAGCCTATCAATTGGTAGAGTACAGCAGAAGGAAACAATTTCTGCTCGAAGAGATTCTTCAAATTCTTTGCGTGAACAGAACAATGAGAATAGAATTGAGATATGGAAGAATGAAAGAAGTGGATTTCCCGCTGATTCATATGACGATAAAAATAATCCAATCATAGTTTTTATCTTAAAGAGTGAAGATAAAGAGTTTTGGGCCGGTTGGTTCTATCGTAATGATTGCAATGACACATGGCCTATGACGAAAGGTCTATCAACAATGTTTTGGAAAGACTGTTCTTATATTAAATTTGATAGTCCTATTCCTTTTGATACTCACGATTTCAGATGGCCGTTCTTAAAAAATGATGGTATTAAAATAAATAGAATAAAGATGAAAAATTTGCCCCTTCAACAAATATATTATGGCGCTCCTGGTACAGGAAAGTCATATAAAACAAAAGAAGTAGTAGCTGATTATCCGGAAACAGTCCGCACGACATTCCACCCTGACAGCGACTATTCTACGTTTGTGGGTGCTTATAAGCCTACAAATACAACAGCCAACAAATATGGTTTAGATAGTGTCGGTAATACAGTTGCCATTGGTATAGAAAAGGATACTGCCAACAATATAATACCCTTCAAGGAAAAAAAGATTGAGTACAAGTTTGTAAAACAGGCATTTCTTAAGGCTTATATAAAGGCTTGGAATTTGTTTAAGGACAGTTGTGCTGACGGACAAGAGTTGTCACCGCAGTTCCTTGTCATTGAGGAGATAAACCGAGGAAACTGCGCTCAGATCTTTGGAGATCTGTTCCAGTTGCTTGATCGTAAGAACGGATTCTCTGAATACCCCATTGAGGCAGATGAAGACATTCAGAAAGCCCTTCTTGAAGAGGAGCCTGAAGACGGACTGAGTTTTGGCAAAGACGGTTTGACTCTTACGGCAGAGCAGATTATGTATATCAACAAGCAGTATGATATAGATGGACAGCCAAGCCAAAAGGTGGCAGAGAAAATTAGTCAAGGACAAGTGCTCGTTCTTCCTCCGAACTTCTACATTTGGGCCACGATGAACACTAGCGATCAGAGTCTGTTCCCCATTGACTCTGCTTTCAAACGTCGCTGGGCATGGAAATATGTTCGTATCAGTGAAGGAAAGAAGAAAGACGGAACGCCTTTGAACTATAGAATTAAATTCACAGTTCCTGCCAAGGACGAACAGACTGCCACACTTGTTGATGTTTCTTGGTGGGATTTTGTCAAAGCTATTAACAAGCAGATAGAAGATGCTACGAAGAGCGAGGACAAAAAGCTGGGATATTTCTTCTGCAAACCAGACAAGAAAGCAAATGAAACAGATGAATGTAATACCATTATCTCTGCTGAGACTTTTGTTGGTAAAGTTGTGTTCTATCTATGGCAAGACGTATTCAAGGATTATGGTTTTAAGAGCGATATCTTCAAGCGTGCAGACAAGTCGAAGATATCCTTCCATGATTTTTATCCAGATAATATCACTGCTGACGAGCAGACCAATCCAGAGGCAATAGACCTACAATTGGTGAAGGAATTCATTGACAAAGTGATAGAAAAAGACAAGAGTAAAGAACAAACAGCAGAGGCATGAAGCTATTTATAGAAGGATATCAGTATAAAGAAGAGGCATCGAAGGGCTTGCTCGAAAAGATTCTGAAGTTCGAGCAAGGTGGCGTGTATAGTACCGACATGGTGGGCTACTATTATTCCAACGATGTCAAGGATACTGTATTCTTTCTGCCCAAGGTCGTGATGGATAGGAACGACTTGGTGTTTCATAAGTACAATCCAGAAAAGATTATCGACCTTCAGGAAGCATTAGAAAACAAGACCATTAAAGAAGAAGATGAATACCGCTTCATCTATGGGCTTTCAGTATGGATTTATCGAGCCATTAATGTGTTTCGCAACACTGCAGATGACCAGCACCGGAAAATTCTGCTATATCGAGATATTCCTTCGGATAATCTCTCTGGCCAGTCCCTCTATAATACATTTTTGGATATTCTGATTTCCCTTCAGCGTTTCAATGATGAGAATCAAAACTATTTCACTTTCGTTCTGAAAAACATTCATTCTGGATTCAATAAGATTAACTGGACTAAAACTATCAGTCGTAGCCAGGCAATCATTCAGGACAATGTCCCTATTTATATGGACGTGGTGAATCGTAAGCGGCAAGTGAATCTGGAAGAAGAACTGTTCATCATCTTCTTCTCCATACTTCGCCACATGCGGGTGAAGTATGGCTTCCCTGTAAAGATCAACTATAACTTCCCCCTCATCACTGATGAAGCCTTTGAAAACTATCTGGATGGCTACGGAGAAATGCGCCTGATTCAGATTCGGCATAAGTACTTTGCAGACAAACAGGTTCAAATGTGGCAATTGTGCTACGACTTCTTCAGCAAGCAAAGCCAGATACAGAACAACAGTCATTATTCAGACCATTTGTTGGCTAAGGACTTCAATATTGTCTTCGAGGAGATGATTGACCACTTGCTATGTGAAAAAGATAAGCGCGTGGAAAAGATGAAGCTGAAGGATCAGACTGATGGCAAACGTGTTGACCATATATATGCTTGGGATGGGTTAATGCACAATCAAGGCGACATCTTCTATATTGGCGACTCTAAGTATTATAAGCAAAAGAACGACCCAAGAGAGTATTCTGTTTATAAGCAATATACATATGCCCGCAATGTAATCCAGGCTAACCTCGACTTGTTTAATGAAAAAGATGCCAAAGGTAAGAAGAAATATAAGCCGGGCGATGATTATCTGATTTACAGAGACGAGGATACAGAGGGGTATAACATTACGCCAAACTTCTTTATTCGTGCGCATGTGCCAGAAGACAGAGGCTACGAAGATGATGATCTGGAGATAAAAGGTAATATGGATCGAATAGTTCACTTTGAGAACCGTTTGTTCGATCGTGATACTTTGCTGCTTCAGCACTATGACATCAATTTTCTTTATGTTCTGTCGGTTTATGGTAGTGAGGATATATTGGCACAGGAGTCTTTCAAGCTGAAAGCACGAAGAATGTTCCGTGAGCAAATCATGAAAGACATTCAGGAAAAATATAAGTTCTTCTCACTTCAGTTAAAGCCCATTGAGGTGGAATCACCTGATGACGAAGAAGAGGAAACTTCATCATCCTTCGACAAGATGAACAGACTTGTTGAGCAGAAGTATTTCCGTAAATTGCTTGGCAAGGCATTTCGTCCCTATAAAGAGGAGGAATTCTTGTATCTGTCTTTAGAGTCAGACCCAGAATACTTTGATGACAATATGAAATTGTTGTCAGATTTGAGCAAGGATTTCTATATTCGCTATTATAAACTTGGTACAGACCCGCGTGATGTTATTAACAAGTTTGCTGACTTGACATATGCACCTGCAGTGGGTCAAGGAGCAGGCACAAGTTCGTCGAAGGTGTTCAGGTTCGAAGACTTCAAAGACGAGATATTCCTCATTGGAGGTTATCGCAGCGGCGATAAGAACCAGTTGACTTGGATTAAGGAGCGTCTGATGTATAATATCCGTGCGACTGTCAACCGACATGGATATAGGAATGGTATTATTGATGAAAATGTGGTCTCTGCAAGATATTTGGTTTTGTATGAGATCAACGACAAGGAGAAACGTAACTATCACATTTATAGGATTGAGAGTTGGAAACTCCGTTCCACAGAGTGGATGGAGAGGCACGATTATCCAGAACCAGATGGCAGTTACATTGTCTATTCTTTAGGTGAAGAAGTTCATTTTGAGTATGCTGTGGTAAATAGTATGATTGAAAAAGCGAAATACAATGAGATTGGCTATCGGAAGATTATTGACCAAGCGGTTTCTCAAAAGTGGATGGACGATCATGTTGGAGCACCAGGATTCTTGAAAGGCATCGAAATTGCAGAATATGCTTTGGCATCGCATAGAAAGACAGGGAAGGCTGTTGTAACAGTTGACTTTAATGATAAGGAGTTGACGAAGATGGACACAGGTCTTAGCGTTCACACGTTTGTTTCTGACGATATGAACCAATATCTAAAGAACTTCACGGAGTCGAGCTATGTGATTTATTCTAACAAGAATGCATACAAGGTATTCAAGATAGTGGGTGTGCCATTCGTTAGCATTGAACCACAAGAGGACTATATGGTCAGACGATTTGCTGCTCCTATCAAGAAGCAATATCCAGATTCGAAACAGCGAGACAAGCAACGAGAGGATTTCTGCTTGAACTTCAAACTTGTACCTGCGGAAGATGTTCCTCAACTAAGTCAGGAAAAGATAAACAAAAAGCCAGAAGGGCTGAGCGTTTACGACTTCCATGTGGTGGATATCAATAGCGTTATATAACATGAAAGAAAATCAAAAATATATTGACTTTGAGGCTTACGAACGTGTGGCAGAGCCACATAAACGTGAGCGGGTCTCGGCTTGGTGTACTGCAATAGGACTTCAAGACGTAGATGGGCTTCGTGTGTCTGACTATCTGAAGAACGATATATGCTGATTGGGTATAAGGATGACGA
>ODAJ011629107.1_pt1 | contig 10040 bp, 6 predicted proteins | sample 1539241 | NCBI WGS metagenome assembly ODAJ01 (sample SAMN02144231, study PRJEB22623) | gut metagenome | biome: sheep rumen | host: Ovis aries | place: New Zealand
AGAACAGTAGCTGTAGAAGCCAGTTTCTTAGCCAGCAGAGCATAGTCGTCGTAAGCCTCCCCATGCCAGTCGCCATTCCATGTACACTGATAGGTACCCTTGCCAATGACACCAGTCACCTTGACTTCACCTGTCAGCGAATTGTCGGGACATGTAAGAATACCCATGTCATTCACCATCGTACCCTCAAATTTGATATCGTCGATATAAATGGTCTTGCCAACATTATGCAATGCATCGTCTCCATCTTCGAAAGGCCAAATTTCAAGTACCGTATTGCCGGTATCTGTAATCTTTTCATTGTCAGGACCAGCAGCAAACTCAAAGGTCAGAATGTTCCACTCGTTTGCAGTGCCACACCAGAACAGACGTCCTATTGAATAGTTATCATCCTTGACCAGTCTCACCAGCACATTGTGGTTAATGTCCATCTTCACACGCATAGTCAAACGACGGAGACCCTTAAGATTGGCATCACGAAGAGGCAGACCTGCATTGCAGTGCTCCTTATCCCAGCCACCAGGGTTAGCTTTCAGCGTGAACTTCATTATCTTGTTGCCATCTTCTTCTACCACAGTAGGATCTGCACGGTCCCAGAAACCACCGTCCGAACCGACTTCCTTGTCTGTTCCATCCCACAGAACTACCTGTGCGTTACAAACTGTTGCTGCGAAGAGCATTGTGAGTAAAAATACTTTTTTCATAAGCGTTGTTGTTTTAGAGTTAATATTGTTTTTTGTTGGTGCAAAGTTATACCATCTGCCTATTATATACTATAAGGTATGTTACATAGAATAAAAAAAATCGTTCAATGTAACATTTTTCAGCTACAATGAACGATTATTCATACGAATCGCGAAACCTCTTACTGCCAGCTGACCTTCTTGCCGTTGACAATATATAGTCCCTTGGTGGGCTGGGTTACCCGACGACCTTGCAAATCGAAGAAGACACCTTTTGCTTCTGCCCTTTTACCTCTTACGCCAATAATGCCGGTAACGTCCTCGTCATCAGGATTCTCAATGACAATATTGTCAATAAACACATTCTGGGTTGACACTATCTCGTCAGTCTGAGCCGTGATTGTCATCACGCCAGGATAGTCGTTCAAGCCTTCATTGGCAGAAAAGTCGAACACCAGTTTCTGCCATTTGTCTGCGTTGTCGTACTTTGCAGTGGTCTTCTCCCAATACGCCTTTGGTTCGTCAACCGTCTGCAGTGCAGGTATTACCGATACGCTCAGGTCAGTAACCTGAAGGAGTCCTGTGCTGCTATAGTTGTTGATACTCCAGCCGTTATCCTCAATGCCGTAGATGCGCTGTGTATAGGCCAGCACGTCGTTGACATACATGACGACTACTGAATGGTCGGTATAAATGTCGATATGATAGACATTGTCCGACGGACGTTTGAACTGGTAGCTTTCGACTGACTCAATGAATCCTATGCCATTCTCGCCTTCCTGCTCAAAGCTGACCCTGCGCATGGTATTCATTTCTTCTGGATTAAATACGAGCGAATAGTATTTAGCAGACGGATTGCGCACCAGTGAAATGCCGAATTTGTCAGAATCGCCCGATGTGGCAACCGTCATCGACAGATGATTGTAGCTGCCGAGAGCTGAGAATGCGGCTTTGTCGTTATGTGCTATGGTAAAAGCGGATTTTTGCAGCGCTGTCTCGCTGTAACGCTTATCGATAGCGCCAACAGCTCCAAGGGTCAACGTCCCGTCGGCATGCTGAATCAGCTTGTGGCATACCAGTGCCCCACTCCAGTTAGGCTCTTTGCCATCGCCAGCACCTACGTTGATGTTTTGTTCGTGGATGTTGGCACCAGAGCGAAACGGTGTCCAGCCCCAGATGAAGCGGTCTGCGCCGTTAGTGGCTGTCTTGCCGGCATAGAAGGCACGACTGTCGAGCACACCTTCCTTGTTGTCAGGCCATGTGGGACCGTTGTTGAAGCATGCTTTCAGTTTTTCCCACGTGTCGGCTTTCATATACTTCACCTTACGGCTCCAAGAGGCACGGGAGCTCTCGCTGTAGACGAGATACCAGTAATCGCCCATCTTGAAGATGTCGGGGCACTCTAAGAAGCGGTCCCATATCATCTTGAAGTGACCAACGTGCTCCCAGTTCTTCATGTCGCTCGACTTGAACTCTGCAAAGCAGGGGTCGCCACCGCCTGCGGGATAGGTAGCAACCACCAAGTGATAGAGGTTGTCGTCGCCCTTGAAGATGTGCGGGTCGCGGAATACAGAAGCCGAGTAGCCGTTGGCATTGCCCGCTAACCGCCAGTCACCGTCCTTCGTCCAGCTTCGGAAGTCTGAGGACGTGGCGCGCATCAGCACCTCCTTGGCGTTCACATCGTTATGCCCGGTATAATAGAGATAGTATTTGTCGGCAGTCTCGTCATACATACAGCAGCCTGTACCCAATGCAGCATCATCAGCAGAAGTGTCGCCGCCTGTCGGTAACACCTCACCGACAGACGTATAGTTGGCACAATCCTTTGTGAAGGCTCCCCACAACGGATGATAGCACGCTCCATTGACATCCCACTCCTGAAGATAGAGCACCTTGAACTCACTGGTCTTCGGGTCGTAGAAAGGCACAGGGTCGCCACATCTTCCTTTTTCAGGCTGATAGTAAACATGTGCTGACCTCCAGGCAGTAGGATCTGACAGTTCCATTTGTGACGTACCTGCCGTCTGCTTACGCATCATCAGCGATACACGACGTGCCCCTTGCATATCGGGCTTTATCCAATCGCGGAACGGTATCTTGACAACACGTGAGTTGCTGGTCATGGTAAACATCAGACACTTGTCGCTGCCGTTGACGGCGTCCTTGGCAGGGTTGGCGACCACCGTCGGGTTGCCATCGTCCCAACAGCCACCCTGAGAGCCTAATATTGCTTCCTCGCCGTCCCATAGCATGGTCTGGGCACTACACACTGTTGCGGCAAATATTGTTACAAGAAGGATTGTACGTTTCATGCATGAGGATTTAGAAGCCACTTTGTTCTTCATTGTCATTCTTCATCCAAGAGGAAGTCGTCTTCTCGTGAGTTGAAGCTGCCCTCGAACTCACCTCCTACTACCTGTACTTCAACAGAGTTGGCTAACATCTGGCGGGTCGCCATGGTGATTACCTCTATCTGGGGATTGCTATAAGTCTTTTTCATTGTGGTATCCTCCCTGTTATTTAATAACTACTTTACGACCATTGACAATGTAGAGGCCCTTGGTGGGCTGAGCAACACGCTGACCTGCGAGGTTGAAGCATTCACCTCTGCCATCAGACGTCTTACTGCTTACATCGGTTAATCCTGTCGTCTCATCTTCAAAGGTAATCTCGCGGGCTCCATTTACAGCGGTCAGATAGGCGCGGAAGCTATTGATGGTAGCACCAGAGCCACCCTTCTGCAGTTTGCCGTCATTGTTGATGCCATAGAGGTCCTTAGCACTCTGAGGAGCATAGACGCCTACAAATGTGGTGCCGAGATCACCGGTAGCGCAAACTCCCTTGTTAGAGAACACAATCACATCTGAAGAAGCTGCAGCATAGTCAGCAAGGAAAGGTACATTGGCTCCAGCATAACCATTAGGATTATATGCATCTGTATCCAGCTTGAAGGTAGTGCCCTCCTTGTGTGTGTACACTTTTGAAGCACCTAAGTCTGTAGCAGATACCCAGAAAGGCAACACGAAAGAGTTGTATCCTTTTATGCGACTGCGAGTCAGATTCACAGTAGTGGCAGTGAAGTCTTCTGGGCAACTGAATGCATATTCGTCGTTCAGGTTAAGTGTGGCACAAGTTCCGCCTATCACTACATTGTCTCCATCAGCCTCAGTAGCATAGATCAAAGCATTTGGATTAATAGCACCTATAGAGTTATATGCTTCTTTCACTATAGCACCTCTCATATCTATAGAGGTGATGCCTGCAGCAACCTTATTCTGTAATGTGGCGAAGTCATCGTAATTAACATCAAACCAGTCACCATTGGCATTCGAGCATTTACCCTTCATATAAGAACCTGTGACTGTTTTAGCACCTGTTAAGGTTCCAGGTGTAACATCCTTCAAAGGAGTCAGTCCAACCATAGGAATAGGCTCTATGACAATATTGTCAATATAAACATCCTGAGCTACAGTAACAGAACCTGTCTGACCAGTAATAGCCATAACGCCAGGGAAGTCGTTAAGTCCGTCGTTGGTAGAGAAGTCAAGCACTACCTTCTGCCACTTTCCACTGCCACCATACCAAGCAGCTACCTTCTGCCAATAGCCTGGAGCACCATTTGTTGGGTCAGAGAGTTCTACAAGAACATTCTCATTTACGCTCTTCTTAATCATGAATGAGAGACGACGATTGCCAGCGAGGTTTGGCTTTATCCAATCACGGAAGGGACATGCCACATGTTTCTTACCGAAGTCATCACCTGTCATGGTAAATTTCAAGCACTTATCGGAAGTGTTGATGCCGTCCTTTTCAGGATTATCTACAACCGATGGGTTGCCACGATCCCAGAAGCCTCCGTATGCATTTCTGGAAGTAATACTTGCATCTTCACCGTCCCACAGCACTACCTGTGCATTACAAACTGTTGCAGCGAACAACATTCCGAGTAAAAATAGTTTTCTCATAAGTTTTTAGTTTTGAATTGTTTAATAATAGCAAGTGGAGGGAGAAAAACGCTCCCCCTCCACTTAATGTTTGATTACTGCTGACTAATCTTCAAGTCGCTAATGGTGATGTTACCACCATAGCTGTTGATGCTCCAGTTGTTATTCTGGATGCCATAGATGCGGTTGGTGTAGCAGACGTTGTCGTTGATGTACATCACACAAACGGAGTTGTCGGTGTAGATATCAATCTGATAGGTATTATCCTCAGGACGTGGAACCTCGTAGCCATCGATTGCATCGATGAAGCCCTTGCCTTCCTCGCCCTCCTGCTCGAAGTTCACCTTGCGCTTTTCGCCACCGGCCTCGGGGTTTACCATCAGCGTATAGTACTTCTTGGCATCGACACTGCGAACCAGCGAGATGCCGAATTTGTCGGCATTGCCTTCGGTCTTCACCGTCATGCTGATGTGGTTGTGATAACCCAGTCGGCCGAACATCACATAGGCGCCTTCGCCAGTGAGCTGACTATTGGCGTAACCATTGCTAGCCACCACCTGAAGCGCCTGCTGCTTGTTGTACTTGGCCGCCATGGCAGGCACCTCGCCGAGTGAGATGGTACCGTCTTCGTGCTGGATAATCTTGTGGCAAACCAGCGCACCACCCCAGTTTGGCTCGCCGCCAGCACCCACATTGACATTCTTGGCATCGATATCTGCGCCAGAACGGTATGGGCACCATCCCCAAATATAACGGTCGGTGCCGTTTGAGGCCGTCTTGCCGGCATAGAAACCACGACTGTCGAGCACGCCTTCCTTATAGTCGGGCCACACCTTGGGGTCGTTGAGGCAAGTCTTCAGCTCGTCCCAGCTCTTGGCCTTGACATACTTCACCTTGCGGCTCCAGTTGACTGCCTGTCCCTCGCTGAACACGAGATACCACCAGTCGCCCATCTTAAACACATCGGGGCATTCGCACATGCGCTCCCACACCATGTTGAACTGACCGACGTGCTCCCAGTTCTTCATATCGGCAGACTTGAAGTCGGCGAACTTGGGATCGCCACCGTAGGAAGGTTTGGTAGAGATGACCATGTGATAGAGACCGTCGTCGGCCACGAAGATCTGTGGGTCGCGGAAGTCCCAGCCAGAATAGCCATAGTCGGAACCATGGAGCTGCCAAAGATTGTCGCGCGTCCAGGTCTTGAAGTCGGGTGATGTGGCACGCATTACCACCTGGCGATCCTTACAGTCGGCGTTCTCGCCAGTGTAGTAAATATAGTACAGACCTTCACTCTCGTTATAATAACAGCAGCCAGTGCCAAGCGCAGCATCCTGCTGATAGTCGTTGCTACCTACTGCCAGCACCTCGCCAATCGACTGATAGTTACATCCATCGGTGGTCTGAACGCCCCAATAGGGGTGGAAACAATACTTGGCATTGTCATCATAGTCTTGCAGATAGAGCACCTTGAAGTTGCCTGCCTTCTGGTCGTAGAACGGCATGGGGTCGCCTACGCGTCCAAGTGCGGGCTTAAAGTAGGTCAAAAAAGCATCTTCGTCAACAGGCGAATAACGCTCTCCGCTGCTATTCCAGTCCTTGCCGGGATCGCCTACAATCTTGTCGTCAGAGCAGGAAAAGAGTGCAATGGCCGCCAAGCAAAAACTCATCACTGTCATTGTGTGGGACAATTTATTTATGCTTTTAGTGTTCATATTGTTCTATTATATAAGGTTAGACAGTTATTGATTATTCACCGGTGAGATAATGATAGGCATTCATCAGAATCTTGCCCATGTTCTCATGGTAAACAGAGGTATAGTCGGTGGGAGAATACCAGTCGAGCACACCGGCACCGAAACAGATGATACCACCCTTTCCGAAATTGCCATCGTAATTCTTCAACTCCCAAGAGGATATCTCGTTGCCATGTCCGGTCAGGCGGCGAGCCTTACCACCAGTCACTTCGTCGAACTTCTGATAGAGGGCTTCGTCGGAAACGCCGTCCCAGTGATACTGAGATGCTGAGTTACAGATGGTGTAATCCTTATCAAGCGTGTAAATGGCTTCGGGATTGGCAGGGTTGACAACAAGTCCTTGCCACAAAGCATGGTTCTTGTCGAAGACAGGCAACGTCCAGGGATCATCCCCCATCTGTGGACCACCTTCGCCATTGCCACCCCAACAGTTGTTAGGACAACCGTCTTGTGGCATAGCACCTAACGCTGCTGCCAGGTTAACACCCATGCGCTGCAGCACGAAAGCGCCACCCTTCTTCCAGTATTCCTTCAGTTTTGGCAGAGCATCCATGGCACTCTTCTCGCCTCCCTCAAATCCAGAGAAGGAGGTATAAGCACCTGTCTGGCGATGGAAGAAGATGAACTTACACTCGTCCAGCAGACCGTCGAAGTTGGCAATCTGTTCCCAAGAGACATAAGCCGAGCCCTGAATATTGCTGGTCAGCCATTTGGCAGCAGCCTTCTCTTCGTCTTTCAGTTCATCGACATTAGCTGCGTTGCCTGCGAAGATGGCTACAGGTTTATCGATCAGCACGATCTTCACGGTATATGTATTAGTAGCCGTACCATCGTTCAGCGTGAGCTGGAACGGATTGTTCGGATCGCTAAAATCGGCGGTCGAACCGCTGGCCGGGAAACTGACAGCATCCTCGCTATTCTCTACAGTGAAGGAAGCATTGCTCAGGTCGATGCCACTGATGCCCAGCACATAGACGGTGATGGTTTTGTCTTCTTCGTTGATGGCACCTTTGATGCCTGAAAGGTAGAAGTTATAGAGCTTGGCCTCGTCATTGCGCACGGCAATGCGATATTCCATCATCAGGTCGCCATTGGTGATGCGCAAGGTCTGGTCGGCTTCCACATTGATATGGTCGCCCTGCTTGATATTGCTGGATGTTCCTGGCGAAACAATCATGCTGGTGACAACCATGTCGTTCTTAGCGGTAAAATCGACGGGCACCTTCACTTTGATCAGCTTGGTGGCCATGTCGATGGTTGCTTCGTACTGGTCGTTAAGCACGAACTTCTGCACCAGACAATCGCCACCGACGCTGAGACTGCCTGTATGATCGTCTGAGCAGGCAGCAAACCCGCAGGCAACCATCAGTGCACAGATGATATTAAATATTTTAGTCTTCATAATATTCAGTTTAAATGTTTTTATTACCAATTACCACAGTTCTGAGTGTACTTTCCATTAGAGGCAGCCATCTGCTCGTGAGGCACAGGCAGGTATTCGTTCTTGTCGGCCACGAATTGTGCACCTTCAAGGAATTTGGCACTTTTGCTCTCGGTGGCATAGAAGTTATTGATCACGCTGGCTGCTTCGCCCCAACGCACTAAGTCGAAGAAGCGCTCGCACTCCATAGCCAGTTCCAGACGACGTTCCATCTTGACAATACTCAATGTCTTGGCTTTGTCGTAAGTGCCTTCGTAGGGCTTCACATTGTAACGTACGTTCAGCGTACTGGGATAGTTAGCCACAACACTGCTTGACTGCATGCTCTTGGCGCGATTGCGCAGCTTGTTCACCAGCTGAATAGCCTCGCCAGTCCGGTTCAGTTGTGCCAGTGCCTCTGCACGCATCAGCAGCACGTCGGCATAGCGGAACACGATGCGGTTCATTGATGTGGCCCACTGGTTGTCTGCATTGAAGATGTACTTATCTGTCAGGTCGGGGTCAACGCACTGCTTGAGGGAGATGAAATTGCCATAGTTGCCATTAGAACGACTCCAAGGCTTGCCCTCACCAATGGTAAGTTTGGGACTGGGATTGAACATAAACTGTGTACCGGGCATGCCCACGGTGATAAAGAGTCGTGGATCAACAGTCTGGCTGTTGCCGACGGTCTTGCCTACAAGCACAGCATAGTCTGTGGCATTAGCCTCATCAAACATGGGATGGCCCTCGAAGTCGGTCTTGTAGGCATTCACCAAATTGTGTGAGGGCTTGTAGAAGTCGCAACCGCCCAGGATACCTTCAAGCTCAGGTGGAATCAGACGGTTTGAGAAGTTCAGGTTACCGTAGTTCGTACCGTCGTTCTTTGAATACTGAATGGCCCAGATGCTCTCCTTGCCATTCTCGTAGGCTTCTTCGGGACGGAAGTTGTTGTGCAGGTCGCTCTCAAGGTCGTAGCCACGATACAGGGTGACCTCGGTGTATTCCACCACTTTCTTCAGGTCGTCCTCATTGATGCTGGTCACCTGATTGCTGTTGGCATCGTCCTGGCGGTAGGCCTTGTAGAGATAAGCCTTGGCGAGGAAGGCAGCGGCAGCAGACTTGTTGGGGCGACCTTTGTCAGCCTGCGTCTGAGGCAGATGCTCGTAGGCGTAGTTCAAGTCCTCGATGATCTGCATCCAACCTTCGTCGTTGGTGTATTCGGTATTTGAGATATTCTTAATATCTTCTTCCTCCAGATTAGGCTTGTTGACAAAAGGAATCTTCTTGAACAAGCGCTTCAGCTGGAAGTGACCGTAGGCACGCAGGAAGCGCATCTCTGCTATGCGCTCCTGAACGGCTGCATCGTCCTGATTGCCATTCGACAGCACATTAAGACAAAGATTAACGCGCGACAAATACTTATAGAGTCTGGTCCAGATGGAACTGAAGTTCCAGTCGGTGGTCATCACACCGGTACATAGCTCCAGGTTATGGAAAGGAGTACCATCAGAATGGTCGGCACCACCAACATATGCATCGTCCGAGCGCGTGTCGTAGTTCCACAAGGAGAACGAGGCGTTCATATCCTCGATGGTTACAAGTCCGGCATATGCAGAGGTAAGGATGTTGTCTGCGTTAGCAGGATCCTTTGCTTGTTCCTCGGTCAGTGTAGCCTGTGGCAGTTGGTCGTCGAGGAAGTCAGAGCAAGAAGTTAAACCACCAAGCGCACAACATGCGACAAATGCTTTATATATAGTCTTCATAATTATCATATTTCGATTGTCTGTTATCAATTAAAACGATACATTCATGCCGAATGTGAGGTTGAGAGGGATTGGATAGCCGAAGCCAGGATTCTCAGGATCGACACCCGTGAACTTGCTGCTCTTGATGGTCAGCAGGTTCTGGGCTGAAGCATAAAGACGTACACGTTCCATCTTCAACTTGTTGACAAGAGACTTGGGCAGGTTGTAGCCCAGCTGAATGGTACGAAGCTTAGCAAATGAGCCATCCTCAATGTAATATGAAGAGAGGCGGCCTTCGTTGGCAACATCTCTGGTGCTCAGCGCAGGGATATCGCTACCAGGATTGGCAGGGCTCCATGCGTCAAGTACTCGGGTGCCCTTATTCAAATAGGGAAGGTTCACCTTATCATAAGTATTGGTCCAGAAATCGGTCTGGGTCTTATAGTCGTAGCAGTTGACATCAACGCCCTGAACGCCCTGCCAGAACA
>ODAJ012138508.1_pt1 | contig 10039 bp, 7 predicted proteins | sample 1539241 | NCBI WGS metagenome assembly ODAJ01 (sample SAMN02144231, study PRJEB22623) | gut metagenome | biome: sheep rumen | host: Ovis aries | place: New Zealand
AATGAGTCGCAACTGAAACATAATGTCGCACATGAGTTTGGACTGAATCACCACAAGTTTCTTTCAAGTTGGCTGGAAAGTCTGACCTCGCTCCGTAATCATTGTGCCCACCATGCAAGGGTATGGAATCGGGCATATCCACTGAAGCCAACTACGCCACAAGTAATGCCCAACAAGTGGATTACTAACTTCACCTTTAGGGAAGAGTCGCTATATGCTCAACTCTGCTGTATTGCCTATTGGTTGAATGCCATCGACACTAACAACACTTTCGCTGGCGACCTCAAGTTATTGCTACTTCGCAATCCGTCAATAGATCCAGCCATGATGGGATTCCCGTCAAACTGGCGACAGGAACCCCTTTGGCAGTTATAGAGTAAACAGAATGATAAAAGTTCAGCATACCTCATTGCTTTTGACGATTCTGGAGTTACGGATAAGAAACCTAACTATATCTTTATTCCTCCCAAATTTGTATTCAGCCCAAAACTGAATTTCCTCGTTTTTCCCCTGATTGCCTTTTATTTGCGAGCTTTCTACGTTAATTCTCCAATAATGTTTCTTAAAGTCAACCTTTTTTCGTAACTTTGCCCCCAAATCAATCTATTCACACTATTTAAAAAGGCATTATTATGGATTTGAAAGTACGCTTGGCGCTGATGAACTTCTTGGAGTTCGCCGTATGGGGCGCTTACCTTACGTGTATGGGAAATTATCTGGGCACAGCCGGACTGGGCGGTCAGATATCGTGGTTCTATGCCATTCAAGGCATCGTGTCTATATTCATGCCCACGATTATGGGCATTGTGGCCGACAAGTACATCCAGCCGCAGCGGCTGTTGGGCTTGTGTCATATGGTGGCCGGTTGCGCCATGCTCTGTCTGTGGTACATGGGCATGAGTGCTGGCTTTGGCAATGAATTGCCCAACAAGGGTGCTTTTATTGCCATCTACACGCTGAGCGTGGCTTTCTATATGCCAACTTTGGCGTTGTCGAACACCACCGCTTTCACCATTCTGAAGAACAACGGATTGGACACAGTGAAGGACTTTCCTCCCATCCGTGTGCTTGGTACGGTGGGTTTCATTGCCACCATGTGGTTCGTCAACTGTGCCGTGCTCGAGGACGGTTCGTTCTCGTTCACGTTGGCAGAGAACGCCCATAAGTTCCAATATACCTACATGCAGTTCTTCGTCTCTGGTTTGCTGAGCCTGGTGCTTTGCTGCTACTGTTTCACGCTGCCCCAGTGCCAGCTGGAGAAGAAGCCAAACCAGACTTTGGCAGAGTCGTTCGGGCTGAACGCCTTTCGCCTGTTCAAGAAAAAGAAGATGGCACTTTTCTTTATTTTCTCAGCCCTGCTGGGCATGTCGCTTCAAGTGACCAACGGTTATGCCGGTCCCTTCATCACCAGCTTCAAGGGCAGTGCCGACCCGCTGGTCGCTTCGTCGTTTGCGGCCAATAATGCTACTCTTCTCACTTCCATCTCGCAGATTAGCGAGGCGTTGTGCATTCTGATGATTCCGTTCTTCCTGCGCCGCTATGGCATTAAGGTGGTGATGCTCATGTCGATGTTTGCTTGGGTGTTCCGCTTCGGATTCTTCGGCGTGGGCAACCCGGCCATGCCTGGTGTGCTGCTGTTCATCCTTTCGTGCATTGTCTATGGTGTTGCGTTCGATTTCTTCAATGTGTCGGGCGGCATTTTTGTCGATCAGGAGTGCGAGCCCTCTGTAAAAGCTTCAGCGCAGGGGTTGTTCATGCTGATGACCAATGGTTTAGGTGCCACAATCGGTACTTTGGCTGCAGGCGAGATAGTGAATCATTTCTGCACGTGGGAGAACGGTTATCTTCAGGGCAACTGGCAGTCATGCTGGTTCATCTTTGCAGGTTTCGCACTGGTTGTAGGCATAGCATTTGCACTGATATTCAAGCCGGAGCAGAGTAAGCAGTAAAAGGAAGTAAGCGCTCATTCCTCCTATGTTCTTGCTCTTCTTGAAAAATTGAATCATGGAAAAAATAAAACTGAAACTGAAAGGCGTGGCCGAAATTGTTGGGTCTGACGACGTGGCCCTGCTCACGCTCACCGACGAACTGGAAATGAAGCAGCTCTCTGTGGTGTGTGACCGCGCGATGGCCCGCCAGCTCAGTTTGCGTCTGGCCGAGGCACCTCTGAACAACATTTTGTTGCCAGAGGTGCTTTGCGGTATGATGGAAGATATGGACCGTCAGCACTTCGAGGTGCTCATCAACGGCTTGTTGGACGGTCAGTACAAGGCTGTATTGGTGAACAAGGAGACGCTTGCGCTGACTCCGATCCGTGTGAGCGACGGTGTGTTGCTGGCAATGGTGGCAGGACTCGACATCTTCATCCAGGTGTCGCTCATGCGCCGTCAATCGGTTGATTTCAACAGTGGTTCGCGCGGCATTTCCATTCCTGTGAACACGCTGAGCATGGACATGCTCGAGAAAGCCCTCAACAACGCCATCAACGATGAAAACTATGAACTGGCCTCGCAACTGCGCGACGAAATGAAGAGACGAAAGTGAAAGAGACAAGATTTTTCTATGTGCCGGGAGCTGCGGAAGCGGGCGAGTTGCCTGCCGACGAAGCTCAGCACGCCACGCGGGTGCTCCGACTACAGAGTGGCGACGAGATGTTTCTCATGGACGGAGAGGGCAACTTTTTCCGGGCAGAGGTGACGCTGGCATCAGCCAAGCGTTGCCTTTATAATATAAAAGAGGTGTTGCCGCAGGCGCCTGCTTGGCGTGGCCATCTGCATTTGGCCATTGCGCCCACGAAGATGATGGAACGCATGGAATGGATGGTGGAAAAAGCCACTGAGGTGGGGTGCGATGCGTTCAGCTTCGTGCTGTGCCGTTTCTCTGAACGCAAGGCGATGCGTTCAGACCGGGTGGAGAAAATCGTGGTGTCTGCCATGAAACAGAGTCGTAAGGCCTGGAAACCTCGTGTGGGCGAGCTTTGCCCGTTCCGTCAGTTTGTGGCCGAGGAGCGCGCCGGGCGAAAGTTTATTGCCCACTGCTACGAGGAGATTCCGCGTAAGGACTTGTTCGACGAGTTGACGAGCGGAGACAAAAAAGACAGCTGTGGCGACGACATCACAGTGCTGGTGGGGCCCGAGGGCGACTTCTCCATCGAAGAGGTTCGCATGGCCATTGATGCCGGCTATGAGAGCATTTCGTTGGGAACCAGCCGACTGCGCACGGAGACCGCCGGACTGGCAGCCGTGATGATGATGCACTTGGCAAGAAGAATTTAAAAATAAAGAGATTGAAAAAAAACTGTAGAATAGGATGAAGGGTAGAAAGATTTTTATGTGGCTGGCAGCTGTAGTGTTGCTGACAGCATCGTGTTCTGATTCTGACTATTTGAACGCCATCCCCGAAGGCTGTACGGCCTTGGTTTCGGTGGATATGGCTCAAACTGTCGGCACCAACCAGTCCGACGGCCAAACCAATCCGCTCGCTCGGTTGTTAAAGGTTGATGAGCTGAAAGACTGTGGCATCGACCTGGCTTCCAAACTCTATTTCTTCGAGGCCCCCGACGGAATGCTTGGAATGGCAGCCAAGGTGGCCAGCCAGAAAAGACTGGCTCAGTGGCTTGAAGGGATGACTGACAACGGCATGGCTACCAAACTCACCGAACGGCGTGGCTTCGAATTCTGTGTCTTGCGTGACAGTTGGGTGGTGGGTTTCTCCGAGAGCGCTATGTTGGTGATGGGGCCTGTAGCGGCCAACGCGCAGGCGGCACTTGTTCAGCAAGTGGCCACCTATTTGGCTCAGAACGAGGAGCAGGGCATCAAGGGCACCCCCATGTTTGCCAAACTCGACTCCATCGGCAGCAGCGTAGCCTTGGTGGCGCAAGCACAGGCGTTGCCCGAGAAGTTTGTGGCTCCCTTCACACTGGGTGCTCCCAAAGAGGCCGATGCCAGCCAAGTGCTCATAGCCGCCGAAATGACCGTTGACGATGGATGCCTGAACATTCAAGGCGAAACCTTCTCGTTCAACAAACGCATCGATGCAGCACTTCGCCAAGCACAGCGCATTTTTCGCCCCATTCGCGGCGACTATGCCGCAAGCATGGCTGAAGGCAGCCTGCTGGGCGTGTTCATGAACGTGCGGGGGGCTGACTTCCTCACGCTGCTGCAGCAGAACAAGGGCATCATGGCCCTGCTCACCGGCATCAATACGGCCATCGACATGGACAACATCCTGCGCAGTGTAGATGGTGACATGAGCGTCACGGTGCCTGTGCTGGGCGACAAGTTCGACATCACCATGGCTGCCCGTCTGGCGCAGCGCGAGTGGCTGAAGGACGTTGACTACTGGAAACGCTCGTGTCCCAGCGGCGGACGCATCATAGATACAGGCAAGGACAGCTTTTGCTATACCGACGGCCAGACGACGTTCCACTTCGGAGTCACGGCAGACAATCAGTTCTTTGCCGGGAGCACCGCCCAGCTGGCATCTGCGGCCATTGGAAAGGCCCAGCAGCCATTGCCCGATGCTGTGAGAAAACAGCTGGTGGGGCAGAAGCTGGTGGCGGTCATCAGGCTTTCGGCCATCGACAACGAGGTGGCTCGTACCGTCATAGGGATTTTGGAACCGCTGTTTGGCCCGCTCACAACAGTTATTTATTCTCTCAAAGGAGGCGAGTGACCTCCTCTCATAAACGAAAAAAGAAATGGAAACCATCGATTTCAAATATGTCATTCCGCAAGTGTTTGCCTCGCGCGAGCAACAGGATTCTGACATTTGGCAGCAAGACGTTCGATTCTCTCGCGGCCATCTGTACCTCATCGAGGCAGAGAGCGGCAAGGGGAAAAGCACATTCTGCAGTTACGTTCAGGGCTATCGCAACGACTACAGCGGCAAACTGCTGTTCGATGGCGAGGACACTCGCTCGTTCAGCGTCGGTCAGTGGACGGAGGTGCGCATGCGCCATGTGAGCCACCTGTTTCAGGAGCTGCGCCTGTTCAGCGAACTGACAGCCCTTGAGAATGTGGAGATCAAGAACCGCCTGACGGGATTCAAGTCGCGCCAGCAGATAGAACAGTGGTTTGACATGCTGGGCATACCCGACAAGATGAACGCCCGTGTGGGGCAGATGTCGTTTGGCCAGCAGCAGCGTGTCGCGCTCATGCGAGCCTTGGTGCAGCCCTTCGATTTCCTGTTGGCCGACGAGCCCATCAGCCACCTGGACGACACCAATTCGCGCATCATGGCAGACATCATGATGGAGGAAGCGCACCAGCAGGGGGCTGCAGTCATTGTCACCAGCATAGGAAAGCACATGGAGCTGCCCTACGAAAAGGCGTTCAGACTGTAAAAGGAGCGACCTTGCTCAGAGTACGGATTCTCGCGGAACCGGTCTTTGCGGATACACTGCATGTTTCTGGTCACTCCGGTTTTTCCGAACAGTGCGGAATAGCCGTGAAGCTTGGATACTCTGAAAAAAACGAATAATAACGATAAACCCGATAACCCGCAAAAGAACATCATCATCAAACAATGCTTTGGAAATTACTTCGCCATCATATCAGCATTCCCCAGCTCGTAGGCTTCTTCTTTGCCAACCTCGTGGGCATGCTCATCATTCTGCTCGGCTACCAATTCTATCGCGACGTGCTGCCCGTGTTCACCGCCGACGACTCGTTCATGAAGAGCGACTTCATGATTGTGAACAAGCGCATCAGCACCGCCGGCACTCTGGCAGGCCGCAGCAACGGGTTCAGTGGTGCCGAAATCGACGAACTTGGGCGGCAGCCTTTCGTCCGTAAACTGGGCTCCTTCACCCGCGCCGAATACAAACTCGACGCTCAGTTGGGTGTGGGCGGACAGGATCTCATCAGCACCGAACTGTTTCTCGAAAGTGTGCCCAATGCGTTCATCGACGTACCGTTGACCGACTGGACCTACGTGCCAGGCAAGTCGGTTGACGTGCCCGTCATCCTGCCGCGCAGCTACGTCAACATGTATAACTTCGGTTTTGCCCAAAGCCATTCGCTGCCTGCCATCAGCGAGGGTGTGCTGAGCATGGTCAACCTGCGCATCCGCGTTCGTGGCAACGGGCGCGAAGACATCTTCAACGGGCGAGTCATAGGCTTTTCCAACCGCCTGAATTCCATTCTGGTGCCCCAGTCGTTCATGGAGTGGAGCAACCAAACCTATGCTCCCGACGAGCATTCCGCCCCCACGCGCCTGCTTATGGAGGTGGACAATCCTGCCGATGAGCGCGTAGCCCAGTATCTACAGCGCAAGGGCTACGACATGGAGGACGACCGTCTGAACGCTGAAAAGACCACCTTCTTCCTCCGCCTGCTCGTCACCATCGTCATGGCTGTGGGACTTGTCATCGCGGTGCTGAGTTTCTATATCCTCATGCTGAGCATCTACCTGCTCGTTCAGAAGAACGCCTCGAAGCTCGAGAGCCTTCTGCTGCTGGGCTATTCGCCCGGCCAGGTGGCGCGGCCCTACCAGTTGCTCACATTGGTGCTCAACGTGGCCGTTCTCGTGCTGGCCATCGTCGTGGTGTGGGTGGTGCGCTCGCGTTACATGGCTGTCGTTGCCGCCCTCTATCCCCAATTGCCCGACGGCTCGCTGGTGCATGCCTTGGTTCTTGGCCTTCTGCTCTTTGCCGTTGTGTCGCTCCTCAATGTGCTCATCATCCGTCGGAAGATGCTCCGCATCTGGCACCGCAAGGATTGACACATTATCTCCCGACACCAGAAAATTATCTCTCGGCAACAGAAAAATATCTCCCGACGATACGTACAAATTCTCTAGAGAATTTTGCGCTATCGTCGGGAGATATTTTTTTCGTGTATTCAAGGGTTGCTTCAACCCCCAGCGTTGCATTGTCAAACGCCAGCATTGCATTGTCAACCCCCAGCATTGCATTGTCAAAACCCAGCGATGCTTTTTCAAAAACCCTAACGCCGCATTTGAAAAAGTGAGGCTGTTTTCAAAAACCCAACGGTATGCAGGTTGCATTCCAAAGGAATGCCGGCGGGCGTTTTTGAGGGATTTTTCCTTCGAACAAGAAAAAACTGAGCGCAAAGGAATGTGGAATGAAGTTTTTTTTATATATTTGCACATTGAAGGCAGAACGAATCGTTTGCAACGGATGAAATCAATCTCTGCGAAGGAACGAATCGTTTCCAACGGATGAAAGCCCACATCTTTACGGATGAAAAACAAGAAATGTATTAATTATAAAAAACCTTAATGATATTATGCAGAAAAGATTGCATTTGCTATTTGCCATGCTGACGCTGTTTGTTGCGACGGCCATGGCTCAGATCACCACATCTGGAATCAGTGGAAAAGTGACGTCGGAAGGCGAGGCGGTCATTGGTGCTTCCATCACGGCCATTCACGAACCTTCTGGAACCGTTTATCGCGCGGTGACCAACGCGCGCGGACGCTACACCATCCAGGGCATGCGCGCGGGTGGCCCCTACAAGGTGGAAGTGACCTACGTGGGCCATCAGCCAAAGACGTTCAATGGTGTGCAGCTGCTGCTGGGCGAAATGCAGACACTCTCGTGCTCGCTTGAGGAAGATGCCAAGCTCTTGGACGAGTTGGTGGTTACGGGCAAGAGCGGACTGAATGCCACCAAGACGGGCGCAGCCATGAGCATCAGCGCAGAGCAAATCAACAATATCCCTTCGGTGAGCCATTCGATAGCCGACATCGCGCGCATGACTCCGCAGGTGACCACCAACCAACAGTCGGGTGCCATCTCGATAGCAGGTACGAACAACCGCTACAACTCGTTCCAGATTGACGGTGCGATGAACAACGACGTATTCGGACTCACATCGAACGGTGCCAACGGCGGACAGGCCGGCACCAACCCTGTCTCAATGGAAACCATCGAGCAGATTCAGGTGAACGTGGCTCCTTTCGACGTGCGACAGAGTGGATTCACGGGAGGTGCCATCAACGCCATCACCAAGAGCGGAACCAACCAGTTCCACGGCAGCGCCTACGGATTCGGCAACAACCAAGACTTGGTGGGCAAGAAGTACAAGATGGACGGCGGCGGCGAGAGCCGTGCCGTGGAGAAGGAGAAAGAGTATCTCTACGGATTCACCCTTGGAGGCCCCATCGTGAAGGACAAGCTCTTCTTCTTTGCCAACTTCGAGAAAGCCAACAAGGAGTATCCCACCCAGTACGGTCTTGGAGCCGAAGGTTCGAAGGTGCCCGCCGACTTGGCCACCGACATCCTTCGCAGCGTCGAGGACTTGGCCCAAAGCCAGGGCGTTGACTACCACGGTGTGTTCTCGGACAAAGACCGTTTCGTGAAGAGCACCAAGGCCGGACTGAAGTTGGACTGGAACATCAACGACTTCAACAAACTCACCTTGCGCTGGAGCTTGGTGGACGCGTCGCAGCTGAACGGACTGGGCTCGATATCCGCCCTTAACACCGTTGACCATCTGTACGAATTCCAGTCGAACACCAATTCGTTCATTGCCGAATTGCAGAGCCGCCTGTCGTCCAATGTGAGCAACGAGGCGCGCGCCTCCTACGTGCGCGTTCGCGACAAGCGCACATCGGGCAACCCGTTCCCGTCGGTGACCGTCTATAGCGTGGGCAAGGAGGGAGGCTCGGTGAATATCGGAAACGAGTACAGCTCGATGGCCAACGGACTCGACCAGGACATCTTCACCTTGGAGGACAACCTCAACTGGTACAAAGGCAACCATACCTACACCTTCGGTACGCACAACGAGTTCTACAAGTTCTCGAACATCTACCTGCCCAACCTCTTCGGCTGCTACTACTTCAACAGCTACGACGACTTCAAGAGCTACTACCAGAGTGCCAAGAGCGGTCAGCCCGACGGCTCGCTCATCAACCGCTACTACTTCGGCCAGGCCAACGTGGAAGTGACGGGCGACCCCCGCTGGGCAGCCAAGTTCGGCGCTGGACAGTTGGGGTTCTACGTTCAGGACAAGTGGAATGTCTCTGACAACGTGCAGATCACCTACGGCCTGCGCATGGACCTGCCCCTGTTCTTCGACACGCCTGCCGCCAACGCCGGCTTCAACCAGTTTGCCGCCCAGCGAGGATGGGAGTACAGAACCGACCACAAAATGGCCACCAAGCCCATGTGGAGCCCGCGTGTGGGCTTCCGCTGGAATGTGCTCGACGAACACAGGCTGATTCTGCGCGGAGGTGCCGGTTTGTTCTCCGGACGCATTCCCTTCGTGTGGCTGAGCAACAACTTCAGCAACACCGGTGTGCAGCTCTCGTCCTATCAGGTGAACGCGCCCAGAACCAAGGACATATCGCTCATTCTCGACCCCGACCGTCAAACTATTAATGGCGATAAACTGAGCGCATCGTCGGGCAGCCAGCTCATCAATGTGTTCGACAAGGACTTCAAGTTTGCCCAGACGTTGCGATTCAATCTCGGTGCAGACTTCAAGGCCTTCGGAATAGACTGGACGGCTGAGGCCATCTACTCAAAGACGCTCAACGACGTGGTGTATAGCAACATCGCCTACGACGAAACCGGCAAGACGCTTGGACAGACGTCGCCCTTCTTCTGGGACAACCGACCCATGTTCACCCGCATCACCACGGGAACGCCCTACAACAACATCTATCTGCTGAGCAACACCAGCCGTGGATACAGCTACAACCTCTCGCTGAAGGCTGAGAAACACTTCGACTTCGGACTCGACCTGATGGCCAGCTACACCTACAGCAAGTCGAAAGCAGTGGCCAGCGTCACGTCGTCGGTGGCCCAGAGCAACTGGCGCAACACCCACACCTACCGCAACTCAAACGACCCGGAGCTGACCAACAGCGCATTCAACATGCCTCACAGCGTGAAAGCATCGGCCTTCTACCATTTCAGCTACGGTCGAAACAAGATGTTCACCACAACCATAGGACTCGTCTATGAAGGCCACAGCGGTTCGCCCTACAGCATCATCTACAGCGGCGACATCAACGGTGACGACGGAACCAGCAACGACCTGTTCTTCATCCCCACCGACGAGCAGAT